>OBKG01000739.1_pt1 | contig 11468 bp, 7 predicted proteins | sample 1519741 | NCBI WGS metagenome assembly OBKG01 (sample SAMN00265072, study PRJEB22529) | human gut metagenome
GTGGCGCGCTTGGCCTGACGCTTCGGATCTGACATGGATCTCCCCTTGAAATCGCTTCGATATTTGGGGCCCATCATAATGACCGGCCCTGAGGAAGACCGCGTACAGATCAGCTGGGAGGTGAATTCCCTGTAAAAGTAATGCAGATTACGCCAGCGGGACCCAACTGATTGGCATGCCCAGCAGCGGCAGCGCGCACAATACCAGCGTGATGATGATCCATAGGGTGAGCAGCACCGTGCCGCGGCTGCCTTGCCGAGGGATTGATGCGGCCGGCAGACCGTCTGCCCCTGGTTGCGCCATCGGCTCGAGGTCGTTGTGCCTGATGCCGCGCAGCACGCCGGCACCCAACCGGGGCATGGCCGACTGTGGCCCGAATACGGTGATCAGCCAACCGATGGCCATGAACCCACCAAGTGCCAGACCGGAGACGGAGAACGGCATATCATCCAGCAGCGGAACCGGAACGCCCCGGCTCGCAGTGAAATACCACGAGATGGTGCGCACCGGCAGTTCCAACGCGGCCACGGCCACGGCGATACCGGCCAGATAGACGATGGTGAGCAGCAGTAGTTTCGGTATCGACAGCAGCAGCGCTTTGACGATGTGCCACGGCAGCGTTGCCACGCGAATCAGCGAATCGGAGCTTTTGCGCTCGCCGCCGCGTCGACCTTCGCGCTCCAACTGAGACTCAGTGTTATATGCCAACGTCAACAACAGCCAGAGCAGTATTTCGGCTGCAATCAAGGCGATCAGCGGGAAACTCGCAGCCAGCACGGCCAAAGGCACAGCGAACAGGAACAGCGGCAATACCCCGCGTTGCAGATACATTCCACGACGCACATCCGCGGGATTGGGTGCAGGCGGGCCTTGGATAAGCGCCTCGGTGGGAACGCATTGCGCGGTCTGGTTGATGACATGCTGCAATGCGGGGCGAATCGCCGGATCCACAGCCGTGCTTTGCCCGTCGGCCGGGTTCCATCCGTTCTGGCCTAGTGGCACTGGTTGCGGTGTGGGTTGCAGGGGTTGTGGCACTGGCTGTGGTGCAGGCAGTACGGCGGTACGTTCGGATAGTGGCGTGGTAGGAGCAACCGGTGGTTCATCGCTGATGGGCACCGTACGCTGTGCGGCTGGGCGTATCGCCTCGGTGGCGTTTTCGGTGGCATTGCCTACGAGTTGTGTTGCTTCATCATCCGATGAGAGATTGCTCCCAGCGTTGGTAGTTGCCGGGAATGCTTCGGTTGCCGTGCCGTCGCTGAGCGTCGGCGAAGACGATGAGTCGATTGCCGCCGTGGCGTAGTCGTCCTGACGCCAGATGGCCCGCGGATTATCGCTATCCGCGTCGGCGGTTGCGCCAAAAGGAGGCATCGCCTCGGTTCCAACTGCATCGGCGGCAATTGTGGCAGCCGTTCCGGCAATGGCGCCGGCGGCGAACGGTCCGGCCTGAGTGCCTTGCCACACGCTCGGATCCAGTGCGTCCACAGCGATGGCGTTCAGCAATTGGTTCGGCGTGCAACGCTTTGACCGGTCGGGGTTCAGGGCGGATCGGAACGCGGCCATCGTGCCGGCCGGCAGTCCGGTAAGGTTCGCGTTGCCCGATGCTTCGCGCTCCAGCACCGCCATCATCGGCTTGGTGCCGAATACCGGTGCGCCGATCGCAGCAAAAGCGAGTACGGAGGCCACCGACCACCAGTCGGTCATCTCATCGGATTCAGCGCCGTCAATGATTTCGGGGGCTATGAACCCCGGTGTGCCCATCACCAGTCCAGTGCGGGTCACGTGGCTTTCTCCCTCGCCCATGGCGATGCCGAAGTCAACCAGCACCGGGCCGGCGGCGGAGACCATCACATTGGTGGGTTTGATGTCGCGATGGACGATGCCGGCCGCATGCACGGCTTTGGTGGCGTCGATGAGTTTACGGGCCAGACGTTCCAGATCGTCGCCGATGTAACGGCCGTTGACCTCCACGTCTTCCTTGAGATTGCGGCCCTCGATGAGCTCGGTGACAATGAACGCCAGCGAATCATCGAGTTCCATGTCAACGATACCGCATACGCCCGGATGATTGACCTTCTTCAGCGCCATAGCCTCACGACGTAGGCGCTCGCGCGGCGTGATGTTGGGTTTGAGGTCCGGGTCGTGCGCTGCTGTGTTGGCGGAGTTCGAGGTTCCCGATTCGTCGGCCAACGAATCGCGCAGAATCTTCATGGCATAGGTAGTGCCGCCATCGTCGCGCACACGCCATACCGACCCCATGGCACCCGCGCCGAGTCGGGAGACCAGCGTATACCCGCCAACCACTTCGCCCGGTTCAAGATTCAACGCGTTCAAATCGCTCATGCCCTCCATCCTAGCTTGGTGGCGTCTTTGGAGTGGTGCTTGGGCGTTCAGCGTCACAAATTCAGGAAATAAGGCGCAGTCTCCTGAATTTCTGACGCTGACGGTGCCTCAGTGACAGATTTTCAGGAAATATGGCCTTATTTCCTGAATTTGTGACGCTGACGGCATCTGAGCGACAGAAATTCAGGAGGTGTGGCCTCATTTCCTAGATTTCTGTCGCTGAGCGACCGGTAGCGACAGAAATTTGAGAAAAAATGCCGTTTACGTATCAAGAAGTGCCATTTACGTCATATTGGATGAGTCGTGGGCGCGAATGTGGTAGCAGATTATGCGCTCGAAATGACAGGATAGGTGTGTGGGCGGGTGCGGGCCATGCGAATCTGCCACCCTAGAATCATCGGCATCAAGGATGTGTCGGCGTAGCGACCCGATGGAGAGCCAGGCAGACATATCCCAGACGATGACCGCGATGCAAGGCAGTATCGCGCAGACACAGAAAGAATAGGAGAAAGACCTCATGCTGGATATCAATATGTCCGACGTGATCGCCGTCCTCAAATCGTTAACACCATATCTTGTGGTGCTTGGCGTGGTGTTGGTAGCGGCAATCATCATTACGTTCGCGGTCAATAAGAAGACTGTACAGAACATCAGTGTTCGTAAGCTGGTGCATTCCGAGTCATGGCTGGTAGTGCTGGTAGTTGTAAGCGTGTCCATTGCTCTGATGCTTACCGGCCCTATGGCCACTCTGCTGGGCAACGCAACCGCCAAGAAGTACAAGTTGAGCGATGAAACCATCGCCGCCGCTAATACACAGGCACAGGATTTGTACAGCGAAGCAGTCACCATGCTGCAGAACAATGAAGATAATCTGCCGATTAGCGGCACCAAGAAGCTGAATGTCTTTGGTTGGGGTTCCACGCAGCCGATTCTCGGCGGTTCCGGCTCCGGCTCCATGTCCAACGAACATCCGATGGCTTCCATCCTGAGCGGCCTGAAGCAGGCTGGTTTTGAGACCAACAGCGAATTGACGGATCTGTATACTGCGTATCGTACTGATCGCCCGGTACTCAACATGTTCCAACAGGATTGGACCCTGCCTGAAGTGCCGGCTGACCAGTACTCAGATTCTTTGATTTCCGATGCCAAGTCCTTCTCCGATGAGGCTGTTGTGGTTATCACCCGTTTTGGCGGTGAGAATGCTGATCTTCCTCGCGATATGAAAGCCGAGAGCGTTATCTATAACAATAATTCCAAGGATTACGAGGATTATCAGCAGGGTGAAAGCATTCTCGAGCTGAGCCAGACCGAGAAGAACATGCTCGATCTGATCTCCAAAAATTTTGAGCATGTTACTTTGGTATACAACGGTTCCAATCCGTTGCAGTTCGACTTCCTCGCCGACTACCCTCAGATTAAGTCAGTGTTGTGGTGTCCGCCGGCAGGTCAGACCGGTTTTAACGCCCTTGGCGATATTCTCGCTGGCAAGGTAAACCCGTCTGGTAAGACCTCCGATACTTTTCTGAAGAACGTGCGCAGCACACCTACTCTGAACAACATCGGTAACTTCCCGTACGACAACGTTGAGGATCTGGCTGTTAAGGTTAACTTCGTTGGCAGCGAGTACACATCCAGTCCGACGTTCGTGAACTATGTTGAAGGCATTTACGTGGGCTACAAATTCTACGAAACTGCTGCCGATGAAGGCTTGATCAACTACGACGATACGGTGGCGTTCCCATTTGGCTATGGCCTGAGCTACACCGATTTCTCTCAAGAGATGGGTGATGTCTCCTATAAGAACAGTAAGGTCAGCTTCGATGTGACCGTGACCAATACCGGTGATAAGGCCGGCAAAGATGTGGTTGAGGTCTACTACAACCCGCCGTACACCAATGGCGGCATCGAGAAGGCTTCTGTGAACCTGGCTGCTTTCGAGAAGACCAAGGAGCTGAAGCCGGGCGAATCCGAAACCGTGAAGATTGAGTTTGATGATGACACTATGGCCTCCTATGATGCCACGGATGCCAAAGCTTACGTGCTCGAATCCGGTGACTACGAGGTGTCGTTGCAGTCCGACTCTCACACGGTGATCGATTCCGCCACCGTGAACGTGCCGAAGACCATCACTTATGATTCCGATTCGAATACCCACAATGGCGATCAGGTTGCAGCCACCAATCAGTTCGATGATGCCGAGGGCGACATGACCTACCTGTCTCGTGCTGACCACTTCGCCAATTACGAGGAGGCCGTTGCCGCTCCCGCCAGCATGTCTATGTCGGATGAGGCCAAGAAGGCGTTCAGCAACAATGACACCTACAATCCGGCGGAGCACGACAATGCCGATGATGAGATGCCGACCACCGGCGCCAAGAATGGCGTGCGTTTGGCTGATTTGCGCGGTAAGGATTACGACGATCCCCAGTGGGATAAGCTGCTCGATCAGCTGACCTTCGACAACATGGACAATATGATTGCCATGGCCGGCTACGGTACTGCAGCAATCAAGAACATCGGCAAGGTAAAGCTCACTGACCTCGATGGTCCAGCCGCGTTGATCAATAACTTCACTGGCGTCAGCTCCATTGCCTTCCCCTCGGCAGTTGGCATCGCCAACACGTGGAATAAGGATCTTGCCTCGGAATTCGGCAAGACCTTGGGCAAGATGGCTCGTGAAATGCATGTTGACGGCTGGTACGCACCTGGCATGAACATTCACCGCTCTCCATTCTCCGGACGTAACTTCGAATACTTCTCCGAGGACGGTCTGCTCTCCGGTGTGATGGCTGCAGGCGAGATTGCCGGTGCGCGTTCACAGGGCGTGTACTCCTTCATGAAGCACTTCGCCCTGAATGATCAGGAAACCAACCGTACCGCCATGCTGGTCACCTGGGCCAACGAACAGTCCATTCGCGAAATCTACCTGAAGCCATTCGAGATGGCTGTCAAGGATGGCGGCGCGCAGGCGGTAATGACTGCCTACAACTACATTGGCCCCACCTACGCTGGTGCTAACCCTGCACTGCTTAACACCGTCCTGCGCGATGAATGGGGCTTCCGAGGCTTCACCCTGACTGACTACTTCGCTGGCTTCGGCTATCAGAACGCCGATCAGGAGATTCGCAACGGTGGCGACGCCATGCTCGCCACGATGGATGTCACCAACCATGTGACCAGTAAATCCGCCACCTCGTTGAAGGCCATGCGCACCGCTGCGCACAACATCCTCTACACCGCAGTCAACAGCTGGCAGTATGAGAATGGTGAGCCCAAGACTGAGCTGCCAATCTGGCAGACCGGCATGTGGATCGGGATTGCGGTGGTATTCGTGCTGTTCATCGGTCTTGAAGTGGTGACCATTCGCCGCTTCATGGCCCGCCGCAAGCCTGCTGTGGAGGTGATTGCCTCTGAGAAGTGACCTTTGGGCAATCGGAATTACTTTCACTCCTTCGTTCTGATTGTCTGAATAATCAACGTATCCGCTGAAACCATCGCTGTCCTATTGATGGTTTCAGCGGATACGTTTTTCTTCGTTGCACCAATCATCTCCGCTCAAGCTCAGCGCGTAAACCGGCCACCATGGCGGCCAACTCGCGCACCTCCTCACGCAACAACTCGATTTCGGGACTGGGCGGCATGGCCGCAGCAGAGCCTGGCGCGGCTGCCCGCTTGTTCCCCTCAGGCACACGAGCCTTTGCCGCAACGGATGCGATGGCTTCCTGCGCAGCTTCCTTGGCTACTTCCTTCTCTCGCGCGTCCTCGCGCCGGTCCGTCTCCAGATTGACCTGATCGACGATCCAAGAAGCCAGCGTGGCTGTCGCGATACCAATTAACGCAATACCAGTGAACATCAGCACCACCGCAATGATCTTGCCTTGGAAAGTCACCGGCGAAAAATCGCCATACCCCACGGTGGTCACGGTCACGAACGCCCACCACAGCGACACCACATAATCAACAACGAACACCACCCAGATCACATTGATGACGGTCTCGCACAGCGCGATATGCGTACGGGAGAGAATCTCCCACGAATACACCACCAGAAACACCACGGACAACACCATCAGCGGCCGGTCCGTCCACTTCTTCCAAGTCTTCAGTCCCATATTCCGATTGCAGTGGCGCACCTGCGGCGCCACTGCGGAGTATGACTTCAGACATCAGTGTTGTATACGTTCGTATACATTTCACATTGTGTACGAACGTATACAACGGTATCTTTCAACCCACATTTCCCTTATGGATATCACTGTGGTGATATAATACAAAAATATGTAAGGAGAGGGAAGGAGGAGGCCAATGGAGACCTCGTCGATCGAACTGTGGCACGGCTCTTCGCATGTCATCAAACATCCCGAATATGGGATGGGCAAGCCGAACAACGACTATGGTCGCGGATTCTATTGCACACGCAGCATCGAACTAGCGAAGGAATGGGCGTGTGCTGGGCTGGATGACGGTTTTGCGAATCGATATACATTGACCACAGATGGGCTCACTTTTCTGGACCTGTCTCAACCGCCCTACACCATCCTAAATTGGCTGGCATTGTTGGTCGAAAATCGTCGTTTTCAGCCGACTACCGCCGTCGCCGCGCAAGGCATCGAGTATTTGCGACAAGTGTTTCTGCCGGATATCAGTCAAGCTGACGTGATTGTCGGTTATCGTGCTGATGATTCTTATTTTTCGTTCGCCCGCACCTTTGTCAATAACGCGATTTCCCTTGACCAACTCGCTGACGCGATGCGATTGGGTGAGCTTGGCAAACAGATCGTGCTTATCAGTTCCCGTGCATTTGCCGCACTCCAATTCCAAGATTGTGAGATCGCCCGCGCTTCGACCTACCACGTATTGCGCAATGAGCGCGACGTCACGGCCCGTGAAGCCTACCGTCGCAAAAGTGCGGAAGCCGATATTGACGGCTTGTTCATGCGTGACATCATCCGTGAGAAAGTGACCAACGATGACCCCCGCTTACGATGAGACGTATCTGCCTGATGCCATGGTCAACTTGGCCGGCGCATTCGATTATGCGCTGAGCGATTGCGGATTGCCGGCCAGCTTGTTTATAGATTTCTTTGTTACTTCTGATGTTGCTGAACTCTTCGGTCGGGGCGTGCCCAAATATGTGTGCGGCATGTCCGGCGAAGAGCTGGTGGCCGAAATCATGCGGCAAACCGGCTGGACTCGCATTATCGATATGCCACCCGCCACGCCGCGTACTGGTGCAACACTCGAATACTGGGCCGGCTGGGTGCTTGCATACTGCCAATGGGCCAGGGGAGTGCGGTTCGAGGATATTCTCGAGGTGCTGCCGTTTGACGATATTGTGCGACTGTACCCGACTTTGCACGAAGCCGGCGAAAGCCGATTCGTCGACGTATACGACGAGCGGGCCGCCCGCAATCGCATTGAAGGCGACTCCCGGCTGCACACGATTCGCGTGCGCGCCGGACTCAGCCAATCCGAACTGGCCCGTCGTTCTGGCGTCACTTTGCGCTCCGTCCAAATGTACGAACAGCGCCACAAAGACCTCGGCAAAGCCGCTGTCTCTAGTGTGCTTGCTCTAGCCCGCACACTTGGTTGCCGTATCGAAGATTTGTTGGAACCGTAGCTTCTCAAAAAGATTAAGAAGCTACGGCACAAACTTCTCAACAATTTTGAGAAGCTGGACACTGAGTCGTTGCTTTCTGGAACTTGGCAGCACCGCAATGTGCGCCTCTCCCGACCGATTGTGCGCGCGAAACGACAGGTTGTGTAATACGGGCAGCGCGGCCCGGCCGAACCTGATTCAATCAAACTAGCGGCGAATCGTGTGCAACTCCAGGCACTGCGCGGATGCGGTGCCGGCAATGTGGCGCAGGACGGTTCGTCAGACAGACGTACAACAGTGCAGTGCAAGGGAGAACGATATGGAACTTGAAGAACTGTCGGTCGCCGAGAAAGCCGCGATGCTCTCCGGCGGCTCCGAATGGGATTCCCGCGGCAACGAGAAGGCCGGCATCCCCAGCTTCGTGATGAGCGACGGTCCCCACGGCGTGCGTCGCCAGCTCGGCGAAGGCGATCATCTGGGCCTGGGTGCTTCCAAGCCCGCCACCTGCTTCCCGACCGCCGGCACCGTGGCCAACTCATGGGATTCGGCGCTCGCCGAAGAGATGGGTGAGGCCCTCGGCACTGAAGCGCACGATCTGGACGTGAATGTGCTGCTCGGCCCGGGCCTGAACATCAAGCGCAATCCGCTGTGCGGCCGCAATTTTGAGTACTATTCCGAAGACCCCATCGTGGCCGGCCGCATGGCCGCAGGTCTGATCCGCGGCATCCAGTCCAATGGTGTTTCCGCCTGCCCGAAGCACTTCGCGGTCAACAGCCAGGAGTTGCGTCGCCAGGCCTCCAACTCCGTGATCGATGAGCGCACGATGCGCGAGATTTATCTGACCGCGTTTGAAATCGCCGTGCGTGAGGCCGCTCCGATGACCATCATGACTTCGTACAACGAAATCAACGGCGTCTACGCGCATGAGAACAAGCACCTGCTGCAGGATATTCTGCGGGATGAATGGGGCTTCGACGGCATGGTCGTCTCCGACTGGGGCGGCTCCAATTCCGCCGTGGCCGCGGTCAAGGCCGGTGGCTCACTGGAGATGCCGTCTCCTGGCTACACCTCCGTGCGCGAACTCGAAGGTGCGGTCACGGCCGGTACCTTGTCGGAAGCGGATTTGAATGCCCGCGCGGCTGAAGTCGCCAAGATTGCGCGGATGACCAAGACCGAGGGTGTTGGCCGCGATGATCTGCTTAAGGATGCTGTCGCCGCCGCACACCACGAGGTGGCTCGTAAGGTGGCTGAGAACTCGTCCGTGTTACTCAAGAACACTGTCATCGGCGCTCCGGCTCGCAATGGCGAAGCCAATGACGCTGGAATAGCGAATTCGGCGGTCTCCCCGGTCCTGCCCCTCGCCGCAGGCACCCGCGTTGCCGTGATCGGTGACATGGCCAAAACCCCGCGATTTCAAGGCTCCGGCTCTTCTAAAGTGAATGCCACCCGTGAAGAAAACATCCTTGATGAGCTCAAGAACGCCGCAGCAACCACCGGCGTGACCGTGGCAGGCTACGCGCAGGGTTACGACCGTCAAGGTGCCAAGAACCAACCGTTGGTTGACGAAGCCGTGACGCTCGCTGCCTCTCAGAATGTTGACGCGGTAATCGCCGTCGTCGGCCTCGACGAACGCAGCGAATCCGAGGGCCTCGACCGCTCCACCATGGCCATCCCGCAGGTGCAGAACGACTTGGTCGATGCCCTGACCGCCACCGGCAAGCCCGTCATCATTGTGCTCGTGGCCGGATCCCCGGTCGAGCTGCCATGGTTCGATGCCGTGTCCGCAATCCTGTACGTCGGCCTGTCCGGACAAGCGGGCGCATCCGCCACCGTGCGCGCCCTGACCGGCCAAATCAACCCATCCGGTCGCCTGGCCGAAACCTGGCCGATCAGTTACGCCGACTGTCCGTCCGCTGGCTGGTACCCGGCCATCGGCCGCGACGCCATCTACCGCGAGGGCCCGTTCGTTGGCTACCGCTACTACGAAACCACCAACGTGCCGGTTCGCTTCCCATTCGGCTACGGCCTGAGCTACGCCACTTTCACCTACAGCGACCTGACCGCCGACGAAACCGGCGTCCAGTTCACAGTGACCAACGATTCTGACGTGTCCGGCGCCACCGTCGCCCAGCTGTATGTGTCTGGCCCCTCCGAAGGCGTGCTACGCCCGGCCCGCGAGCTCAAGGGCTTTGCCAAGGTTCAGCTTGACGCGCGCGAATCCAAGACCGTGCGCATCGAATTTGATCGCTACACCTTCCGTCACTTCGACACGGCTGCTAACGCATGGCGCATCGAATCCGGTGTATGGACGCTGGCGGTCGGCACCAACGCCGAAAACCTGCCGCTGACCTGCGAATTTGCAGTCGCCGGCGATGTGGACGCCACCCCCGCCAACCCGGCGCTCGGCCACTACCTCACCGGCGACGTCAAGCACGTGACCGACGCCGAAATGGCCGTGCTGTTCGGCCACGAGGTCATCGCCCCCGGCAAGCCCACGACCTTCGGCGTAAACGATCCGATCTCCAGCTGGGTCGATTCCAAGGGCTTCACGGCCCGAACCATCGCCAAAACACTGGCCAACCGTGAGGCCAAGACCCGCCAGAAGACCGGCGCGCCAGACCTCAACATGCTGTTCATCCTCAACATGCCCCCCAGGGCCATGAGCAAAATGACCCAGGGCATGGTCGATTCGGCCATGGTCGACGCCATCGTCAAAATCGCCAACGGCCACACTTTCCACGGCCTCGGCGGTATCATCGCGGGCTACTTCCGCAACCAATCCGCCAACAAGCGCACCGCAAAGGAGCTGAACAATGACTGAGAACGCAAAGCAGCCCGCCGCCAAGGTGAGCACGAACGGCATCGTCGCATGGTGGATGCGCACGTGGGGTGATTTTCAGAGCAAGCACCCTGTGCTGGCAAAGTGGGTCTATCAGATCTTCTACTTCTTCGTGTTCAGCATGGGTGTCACCATCGTGCAGTACCTGATTTTCACGTTCATGCCATATCTACTGGGTAAGGATCTGGCCGGTACGGAATTCATGTGGCCACAAGTCAACATGAGCCTGTTCGGTGTGGACTTTACGTGGAGCCTGCTCGGTTACAACGTGGTGCGTGACGCCGCCGGTGCTGTGGTCATTGGCGGTGGCCTGGGCTACTTCATTAGCTATGAGGTGGGCTCGTTCATCGCCCAGTGCATTAACTTCCCGCTGCAGCGCAATATCACCTTCAAGAGCCATGGCAATCCGGTGTATCAGGCAATGTGGTACTTCATTGCTTGGGCGGCTATCTCGCTGATTTGCAATGGCTTCAATAATTTATGGATGCCGATTGCGCAGGCGTATGTGCCGTTGGCCGTGTACAACCTGCTGGTCACCTTTATCACGGGTGGAGTCTCGATGATTATCTTCTTCTTCGTGTTCAAGATAATCTTCCCCGAAGGCGAAGCTAAGGCCGAGGCGGAGTAATTCGTGCCACATCAATTCTGATAACTGAATTTCCTCATCTCCTTTCCTTAAGGCCTGGCCGT
>OBKG01000744.1_pt1 | contig 11413 bp, 11 predicted proteins | sample 1519741 | NCBI WGS metagenome assembly OBKG01 (sample SAMN00265072, study PRJEB22529) | human gut metagenome
CCCTGGCCGGGCCGGCCGCCGCTTTTTCCCGCCGCAACCGGGCGGCCTTCGCCCCCTTTGACCCGGTGCAGCCGGAGGACTTCTTCACCGAGGAGGGGCAGGCCGAGCGCCTGGCAGAGGAGCTGGGCTGGGCGGAGGTGGGGCGGAGCTTCCGCTTCCTGCTGGTACAGCCCCGGCACCCGGGCAAAATCATCGGGGCGCTGGGCTTCAACGAGATCGTCCGGGGAGCCTTCCAGTCCTGCTTCGTGTCCTACAAAATCGACGCCGCCCTCTGGGGGCGGGGCTACGGCTCCGAGGCCATCCGGTACGGCACCGGCTGGGCCTTCCGGGTGCTGGGGCTCCACCGGGCGGAGGCCAACGTCATGCCCCGCAACGCCGCCTCCCTGCGGGCGGCGGAGAAGGCGGGCTACCGGCCGGAGGGGCTGGCCCGGCGCTATCTCAACATCAACGGCGTGTGGGAGGACCACATCCACATGGTCAAGCTCAATGAGGAGGAATATCATGCATAAATCCGGTTCCGACGGCAAGTTTACCAGCTCCATCGGCTTTGTGCTGGCCGCGGTGGGCTCCGCGGTGGGCATGGCCAACATCTGGCTCTTTCCCTACCGGGTGGGGCAGTACGGCGGCGGCGCCTTCCTGATCCCCTATTTCCTGTTCGTCGCCCTGTTCAGCTATGTGGGCCTGTCGGGGGAGTTCGCCCTGGGCCGCCTCACCGGTACCGGCGCCATGGGCTCGCTGGACTACGTGCTCCGGCAGCGGGGCCGCCGGGGCGGCCGGGTGCTGGGCGCCATCCCCCTGCTGGGGGTGCTGGGCATCGCCATCGGCTACTCGGTGGTGGTGGGCTGGGTGCTGCGGTACGCCGCAGGCTCCCTCACCGGCTCCGTCCTGGCCGGGGACGCTCAGGGCTTCTTCTCCGCCCTGGCGGTGGACTTCGGCTCCATCCCCTGGCACTTCGCGGCGGTGGCGGTGACGGCCGCCATCCTGATCTTCGGCGTGGCCTCCGGCATTGAGAAGCTCAGCAAGGTCATGATGCCCGCCTTCTTCATCCTGTTCCTCATCATCGCCGTCCGGGTGGCCTTCCTGCCCGGCGCCATGGAGGGCTACCTCTACCTGCTCCGGCCCGACTGGAGCTATCTGCTCAACCCGGAGACCTGGGTGATGGCCATGGGACAGGCCTTCTTCTCCCTGTCCATCAACGGCGCGGGCATGCTCATCTACGGCAGCTATATGAAAAAGGGCGAGAACATCCTCCGCCACGCGGGCATGACCGCCGTGCTGGACACCCTGGCCGCCCTGCTGGCGGGCTTCGCCATCCTGCCCGCGGTGTTTTCCTTCGGCATCGACCCCACCAGCGGGCCGCAGCTCATGTTCGTCACCCTCCCCCAGATCTTCCAGCAGATGCCCGGCGGGCGCATCTTCGCCCTGCTCTTCTTCGTCTCCGTGTTCTTCGCGGGCATCACCTCCCTGATGAACATGCTGGAGGCCTGCGGCGAGGCCCTCACCTCCACCTTCCGCCTGTCCCGCACCGTTTCCACCCTCCTGGTGGGCGCGGCCGCCTTCCTCCCCGGCCTGTTCCTGGAGTCCCTGGCGGGCATGGGGAGCTGGATGGATCTCATCACCATCTACGTCTCTCCCTTCGGTGCGCTGCTGGTGGCGGTGTGCATCTACTTTGTGCTGGGTATGAAGGACATCCGGGCCGAGCTGGCTCTGGGCCGGGCCCGGGCCCCCGGCCGCCTTTTCGGCATCACCGCCCGGTTCTATGTATTCCTCACCGTGGCGGTATGGATTCTGGGCATCGCCTACGGCGGCATCGGCTGACCGGCTGCATATTTTACTAAACCTTTACAAAGCCCCCCGTATGTTTCTGCTATACTGGAGCCAGTAACGCAGAGAATACGGGGGGCTTTGTATGAAACGACGCATAGGTGTTCTGGTTCTGCCTGCGCTCCTCCTCGCCGCCGGCCTGTTCTGGCTCTGGCATCCCCGCAGCCTGACCGCCTCCCTCGGCGGGGATATCGGGGTGCGGATCATCACGCACGAGACCCGGGCGGAGGACTTTATCGCCTACCCGGACAGGGAGGTCTACTCCTTCACCGTCGAAGCCGGCACGGAGGAGTACGACGCTCTGCTGGCCCTGCTGGAGCGGTACTCCTGGCACGAGCGGCTCAACACCCTGGGCGGGGACAGGTCAATCAACGGCACGGGGCGGGGCGACCCGGAGGTAAATCTGGACGCCAGCATCTGGTCTCTGGCACCGAAGTCCGTACCGTCACAGGGCCGCCTCCTTATCCTCAATTACAAGGGGGCGCCCAATGCCGTGGTAGATGGCAACCGCTGCCAGCTCGGCTGGGGAAACGACAACAGAGAGCTGCTGCTGGCGCTGGCGGAGCTATTCGGGGTCACGAACCCTCCAGCCAGCCCTTGAACTGCTCCAGCAGCTCTACGGCCTTGAACTTCACCACGCAGCCCTCGTCCTCCCCGGTCATCAGGGAGACCTGATCCTCTGTCAGCCCGGCCTCCAGGGCGGTCTCCTGCGTGGTCTCGCTGACGGAGCCCAGGCAGAGGGGCGGGAACACCACGCACCACCAGTTCTGCCCGCCCCCCGCGCCGATCTCGATGCGCAGGGCGGTGTACGCCCCTGCCGGGAGGGCGAAGTCGGTATAGGTCTTGGTGGGGAACCAGTAGTCGTGCACCAGGGAGGCGGTCACCGGATAGGAATAGCCCGCCTCCCCCACCACCTCCGCCCCGGCGGCGGCCAGGTCGTACAGGTGGGCGCGGAGGAGCTCCTCTGTCTCCGCCCGGCCGGCTCCGGGAACAAACAGCTCCTCCGCCTCGGCCAGAATCCGGTCCCGTACCCGGAGCTTGAGGGCCTGGTCGGCCTCGGAATCCGAGTTGGCCAGCACGTGCAGGCGGATCACCTGGTCGGACAGGGCCGCCTGGGCCCCGTCCAGCCACACCCCCAGCAGGGCCGCGCAGGCCACCCCCAGCAGCAGCGCCAGCTCCCACCGGCGCAGGGTCTTGGATTGCGTCATAAAACATCACCGTCCACTATGTAGTGCCTACATTGTGGACGGTGATGCCGGTTTCTATACCATTTTTTCCAGGCTGCGGGCCAAAAAGGTATCCCGGTAGCTCTCCTGGAGCAGCTCATAGGCCCGGCGGGCGGCCTCCTCCCGGTCGAACAGGCCGAAGACGGTGGAGCCGGTGCCGCTCATGGAGGCCCCCAGGGCCCCCTGCTGAACGAGGGCGTTCTTGATGCGCTGCACCTCTGCGCCCCGCCGCTCGGGGAGCACATCCTCAAACACGTTATACATGCGCCGGGCCACTCCGGCCAGCTCCCCCGCCGCCAGGGCGGCCAGCAGACCGGCGGTGTCCGGGCGGCGGCGGATGCGGCAGCCGTCCAGCCTGGCGAAGAGCTCCGGCGTGGGCACCGAGAAGGCGGGCTTGCACAGCACCACATGGCAGTCGGGCAGGGCGGGCAGAGTGGTGAGCACCTCCCCCCGCCCCTCGGCCAGGGCGGTGCCGCCCCGGACGCAGTAGGGCACGTCGGAGCCCACCCGGGCCCCGATGGCCTCCAGCCGCTCCGGCGGGAGGCCCAGCCCCAGCAGGCGGTTGAGCCCCCGCAGGACGGCAGCGGCGTCGGCGCTGCCCCCCGCCAGCCCGGCGCACACCGGGATGGACTTGTCCAGCTCAATGGACAGCCCGCCGCAGTCCGCCCCCGTCTCCGCGCACAGGCGCAGGGCGGCGGCCGCCGCCAGGTTGCGCTCGTCGGCGGGCAGGAAGCCCAGGCTGCTGCGCATGGACAGGGGCTTTCCCGTGCCGGTCTCCAGGCGGAGGGCGTCGCTGAGGGTCACGGTCTGCATGACCATGCGCATCTCGTGGTAGCCGTCGCTCCGCCGGTCCAGCACGTCGAGAGAGAGATTCAGCTTGGCGTAGGCCCTTGTTTCCAGAACGGGCATCGGGTCACCCCCTTATCGGATCTTGCGCGCCTCCAGGTAAAAGCGCTTGTCGTGGGCCTCCCCCATGGAGAAGGTCTTGCGGGGGAGCACCCCGTCCCGGATGACGGTGGGAAAGAGCTGCTCCTTGCCCATGGCGGGCAGCAGGAAGGCGATATTGCCGGGGCGGGCGGCCAGATCCCGGGCCACATCCGCGCCGTGGATGTAGTCGATGCTCCCCCCGTGCTCCTTCACGTAGGCGTCCAGGAAGGGCTGGAGGGTGCCCACCTCCAACTGGGCCTCCGGGCGGGGCACAGTGACCGCGCCCTTCCCCCCGGCATGGGAGAAGCGGAGCACATGGCCGTCCCCCTCCCCCCGGTATGCGCCTGGGAGGGCGGAGAGCAGCTCCTCCACCACCCGCTCCGGCTCCACGCCGAAGACCACCCGGTGGATGGGCTCGAACTCCAGGGAGGCGTCGTGGAGGTTGACCAGCTCGCACAGGGCGTACCGGGCGGGCAGGCTGTCCCACTGCTCCCTGGGGGTGAGCTTCTTCTGCCGCTCATAGCACTCCTTGGCGGTAGCCAGGGAGTGGTTGCCGTCCCCCACGGCGAAGAGGAGCACCGGCTTGTCCTCCACACCGTAGCGGGCGCGGAAGGCCGCCGGATCGGCCAGCTTCCGGAGGGCGGCGGCCACCAGGGCCATGCTCTCCCCGTCCAGCCGCCAGCCGGCGATGTGGCCGCCCCGCTCCATGAGGTCGAAGTCGTACACCTTTTCCATCTGGTCCTTGCGGGCGGAGAGGGGCTCAAGCACCGTCTTTTCCGGGTCGTCGGCCAGCAGCATCACGTGGGGCAGCTCCAGGGGGGCGTTCTTGCGCACCGCCACCCGGGGCGGAATGCGGGCCATGACGGTGCCCTCGGTGGCCCGCACCTGGGCCTCCGCGCCGGGCTCGTAGTCGTACTGCTCCAGATCCACCATGCCCACCAGGCCCCGGCGCAGGCGCAGGTTGTCCAGCCGCCGCTCCACATAGATCAGGCTGGCGGGCAGGGTGCGGAACCGCTCCTCCCGCAGGTAGCGGGTCATGGTGTTGTTGACCTCCATGATGTCGGTCTCCACGCTTGGGCCGTCCAGGCAGCTCTCGGGCAGGATCAGGCGCAGGGTGGATGGGGCGGAGCCCACCAGCTCCTCCACCTCCTGCCAGTACTCCGGCTGGGAGGTGTACTGGTCGCAGGCCACCACCGACCACTTGGTGTAATCACAGTTCTGTGGCAGGAGGATGTCCGCCGGGCGGAAGGCCAGGCCGTCAAACGGGTCGCGCATACGTCCGCCCTCCTCAGTCCATGGCCCGCCGGATGGCGGCCAGCAGCTCGTCAAAGCCCTCGTAGGCGGGCACCTCCGGGTGATCGGCCTTGATCTGCGCCGTGCTCTTGAAGAGGAAGCCGGCGCGGCTGGCCTGGATCATGCCCAGGTCGTTGTAGCTGTCCCCGGCGGCGATGGTGTCGTAGCCGATGGACTGGAGGGCCTTCACCGTGGTCAGCTTGGACTGGGGGCAGCGCATGCGGAAGCCGGTGATGGCCCCGTCGGGCGCCACCTCCAGGGTGTTGCAGAACAGGGTGGGCCAGTTCAGCTTTTTCATCAGGGGCTGGGCGAACTGCTCAAAGGTGTCGCTGAGGATCAGGACCTGGGTGAAGCTGCGCAGCTCGTCCAGAAATGCCCGCGCGCCGGGCAGGGGGTCGATTTGGGCAATGGTAGCCTGAATCTCCCGCAGCCCCAGGCCGTGCTCCCGCAGTATGCCCAGGCGGTACTCCATCAGCTTGTGATAATCGGGCTCGTCCCGGGTGGTGCGCTTGAGGGCGGGGATGCCGCTGGCCTCGGCAAAGGCAATCCAGATCTCGGGGACCAGCACGCCCTCCATGTCCAGACAGGTGATGTACATATGCTGCCTCCTCTTATGAATGGGGGTGGATGGAAGCTCAGCCCTCCCGGGCCTGCTTCTTGCGCAGGTTGGTCAGGAAGTTGTCCATGCGGGTCAGGGCCTCGGCGATGTCCTTCATGCTGGTGGCGTAGCAGCAACGGATGAAGCCCTCGCCGCCGGGGCCGAAGGCGGCGCCGGAAATGACGGCCACCTTCTCCTCCATCAAAAACCGCTCGCAGAATTCGTCGGAGGTCAGGCCGGTGCCCCGGATGTCGGGAAACACGTAAAAGGCGCCCTTGGGCTCGAAGCAGGGCAGGCCGATGCGGCGCAGGCCCTCCACCAGATAGCGGCGGCGGCCGTCGTACTCGTCCCGCATCTTCTCGATGTCCACGTCGCCGTTGCGCATGGCCTCAATGGCGGCGTACTGGCTGGTGGTGGGGGCGGACATGATGCCGAACTGGTGGAGCTTGAGCATCTGCTGGAGGATGGGCGCGGGGCCGCAGACGTAGCCCATGCGCCAGCCGGTCATGGCGTGGCTCTTGGAGAAGCCGTTGACCACGATGGTGCGGTCGTACAGCTCCGGCAGGTTGGCGGGCGACACGTGCTTCTGGCCATAGGTCAGCTCGGCGTAGATCTCGTCGGAGAGGACCATGGCGTTGGTGTCCTTCAGCACCCCGGCCAGCGCCTCCAGATCAGCCCGCTCCAGAATACCGCCGGTGGGGTTGGAGGGGAAGGGGAGCACCACGGCCTTGGTGCGGGGGGTGAGGGCGGCGCGGAGCTGCGCGGCGGTGAGGCGGAACTCGTTCTCCGCCTTCAGCTCCACGTACACCGGCGTACCCCCGGCCATGGACGTCAGGGGCCCGTAGCACACAAAGGAGGGCACGGGGATGATCACCTCATCGCCGGGGTTGAGGATGCACCGCAGGGCCAGGTCGATGGCCTCGCTGCCGCCCACTGTGACCACAATCTGATGGGCGAAGTCGTATTGCAGGCCGAAGCGGCGGTTCAGGTAGGCCGCGATCTCCCGGCGCAGCTCCGCCATACCGGCGTTGGAGGTGTACTTGGTGAAGCCCTTCTCCAGAGAGTAGATGCCCGCGTCCCGGATGTGCCAGGGGGTGACGAAATCAGGCTCCCCCACGCCCAGGGAGATGGCATCCTTCATCTCCTCCAGGATATCGAAAAAGCGTCGGATGCCGGAGGGTTTGACCTCCTGGATGCGCCGGCAGAGTATTTCATCGTAATTCATGAAAAGATCCACTCCTTCTCCTGCTGCTCCTGCTTTTCAAAGATCAGGTGCTTCTCCTTGTACTTGTGCAGGATAAAATGGGTGGCGGTGCCCGTCACGTCCTCCAGGGTGGACAGGCGCTCCCCCACAAACTGGGCCACCTCTTTCAGCGTGCGGCCCGAGATAATGACGGTGAGATCAAAGGCGCCGCTCATCAGATAGACGCTCTCCACCTCGTCGTACTGGTAGATGCGCTCGGCCACCCGGTCAAAGCCGTCGCCCCGCTGGGGCGTCACCTTCACCTCAATGAGGGCGGTGACCGCCTCCCGGTCGGTGCGGTCCCAGTCCACGATGGCCTGATAGCCCAGGATGGTCTTGTCCGCCTCATAGCGCTGAATGGCGGCCTTCACGTCCGCCACGGTCATATCCGTCATGGATGCAAGCTGTTCATGGGTCAGCGTGCAGTCTTGTTCCAGAAGCCGGAGCAGCTTTGCCATAATACTTCCTCCCATCTGCATTTGAGCCCGCGCAAGCCGCGGGACAGCTTTATAAACTCTTATTATATACGTCCCCTCCCAGGATTACAATAGCGCATTCAAGCTCCCCCGCGCGGCATTCGCCGCTTTGTGCGGTATGATGAAATATTTTATTTATCCCTTCCATTTTCTTGTAGAAATCCATCTCTCAATATGGTATGATAAACGGTGACGTACAAATCCCTTTTCACTTCAAACAACGACGGAGGTGTTACGATGGACTACGCCGAGATGGTCAGCCAGATCATGGCCGCCGAACAGGGCGCCAAGGTGCTGGCGGAGGAGTCCCGTGCCAGGCGGCAGCAGCTCCAGGCCGGCCTGGAGCAGGAGATCTCCGCTATGCGCGAGAGCTATCTGGCGCGGGCCCGGCAGCGGCTGGAGCAGGTGCAGCAGACTGAGGAGGCCGCCGCCGAGGAGGCGCTGGACCGGCTGGACCGAAAGCTGGAGCAGACCATGCGCGCGGTGGAGGCGTCCTATGAGAAAAACAAGGAGCGCTGGGTGGACACCCTGTTCTCCCTGATCGTGGGCGTACAGCCGTGAAAAACGCGGAGATGACCTACGGCGCGCTGTCCGCCAAGATCCGCGCCCTCTACGGCAAGCGCCTGCGGGCGGACGACTTTGCCCGGCTGGCCGGGCTGAAAAATGAGGCCGAACTGCTGGAGGCCCTGCGGCAGCATCCGGGCTGGAGCCGCGCCCTGTCCCTGGTCCCCCCCGGTGCCTGGTCCTACGTGGGCCGGGTGGAGATGGAGGGCGCTCTGCGGGACGAGCTGCGGCTGGAGTACCGGAGCCTGTCCTATTACGTCCCCCGGGAGGACAAGCCCCTGATGCAGTTCCAGCTCCGGGCTGCGGAGCGGAGCGCCCTCCTGGCCGCCCTGCGCCGGCTCAAGACCGGCCGCTACGCCAAGGAGCCTCCCCCCACGTCTGCGGTGCCCCTCCGCCTGCGGCTGGACGAGGGGGCCCTGGCCTCCTGCACCAGCTACGACCAGCTCCTGGACGCTGCCCGCGACACCATCTACGCGCCCGTGCTCCGGCACCTGCGCCCAAGCCGGGACGGCGCACTGCCCGACTTCACCCTGGCGGAGGCCGCCCTGCGCACCGTCTACTTCTCCCACCTCTACCGCATCGTCCACCGGCAGTATACCGGCCGCACCCAGAAGGTACTTCTCCGCGCCCTGGGGGAGCAGATCGACCTGCTCAACATCATCCATGTGCTCCGCCTCAAAACCTACTTCCCCCAGACGGAGCCGGAGACCTATCTGCGCGTTCTCTTCCCCTTTCACTACCGCCTCAACCCCGACTTCACCCGCGCCCTCTGCGCCGCCCCCGGCGTGGACGACGTCTTCGCCCTGCTGCGGGACTCCCCCTACCGGGACTGCTTCGACGGCGTGGCGGTGGGCGCGGTGGAGGAGTACTACCAGCGGGCCATCTGCCGCTTCAACAAGCGTCAGCTCGCCGCCGTGCCCCCCTCCATTTACACCGCCGTGGCGTACCTGGAGCTCAAGGAGCTGGAGCTGAGTGTGCTGATTAACGTGATCGAGTCGGTGAAATACGGCGTCCCTTACCGCGCAGAACTCGCAGATCTGGTGGGCCAATAAGCCCCCCAAGCCCATGTCAAGGAAGGAGCTACCGCAATGTCCGTTGTCCCGATGAAGCTGCTCACCATCGCCGGGCCGCTGGAGCGGTTTGACGATGTGGTGCGCGCCTGCGTCATCGACCAGGAGTTCCACCCGGAAAACGCCCTGCAGCTCATGCGGAGCGTGAAGGGCCTGCGGCCCCTGGAGCTGGAAAACCCCTACAGCGCACTCCTCCACCGCTCGGTGGAGGTGGCCGATGAGGCGGGCATCCCCCTGGCCTATGCCCCCTTCGACCCCGCTTCCCCCTTGGAGGATTTCGCTTCCTATTTCGATTCCCTCTCCGGGCGCATCGCCGCCCTGCACCGGCGGAGGGAGGAGCTGGAGCACAAGGCCGACGAGGCCCGCAGCATGGTGGACCAGCTCCAGAACCTCCGGGGACTCAACGTCAGCCTGGACGAGCTCTGGGGCCTGGATCACGCCCGGTTCCGATACGGCTACCTGCCCCGGGAGACCTACGACGGCTTCCGGGAGGCCCTCAACGAGGAGGAGGACATCTTTTTCGTCCCCACCACCCTGGGCGCCCGGCGGGTATATGGGGTCTACTTCACCACCAAGGAGGCCCACCACAAGGTGGACTCCCTGTTCAATTCCCTGCACTTTGTACGCATTCGTCTGGAGGACCCGCCCGGCGGGACGGTGGACAACGCCACGGCAGAGCTCAACGCCCAGGTGGAGGCCGCCCAGGCGGCGGTGGCCCAGGTGGGGCAGGAGCTGGAGGAGCTGCGCCGGCAGGAGCGGGAGCACATTCTATCCAGCTACTCCTACCTGCGCTACCACAGCGAGTGCTGCGGGCTGCGCCAGTACGCCTGCCGCAGCAAGGGCACCTTTTACCTCACCGGCTGGGTGCCGGCGGCGGCGGTGCCGGAAATCGAGGAAACGCTCGCCCGGTTCCCCAACCTGTCCTGCGTAGCCGATACCGCCGATGACGTGCGCCACGCCAAGCCCCCCACCAAGCTGAAAACCTGCTTCCTGGGCCGGGTGTTCCAGCCCTTCCTGGAGATGTATGGCCTGCCCGCCTACAACGAGAAGGACCCCTCCCTGTTCATGGCCCTGACCTACTGCCTGTTCTTCGGCATCATGTTCGGCGACCTGGGGCAGGGGCTCTGTCTGGCCCTCATTGGCCTTGTACTGGCCAGGTGGAAGGGCATGTGGCTGGGCGGCATCATCACCTGCTGCGGCCTGTCCGGCGCGCTGTTCGGCTGCGTCTACGGGTCGGTGTTCGGCTTTGAGGACATTCTCCCCGGTTTTAAAATCATGGAGGAGACTACCTTTGCGGGCCTGGGCGTGGTGAGCAATGTCCTGCTGCTGCTGGTCCTGTCCATCTGTCTGGGCGTATTTATGCTGCTGCTGGTGATGGTCATCAACATCCTCAACGGCATCCGCCAGAAAAACTATGAAAAAATCCTCTTCGGGCCCAACGGCGCGGCGGGCATCGTGTTTTACGCCGGACTGCTCACCGCGGCCGTGTCCACCCTGGCCTTCGGCGTGAACCTGTTCACCCCCGCCTATGTGCTGCCCGTGCTGATCCTCCCCCTGGTGCTCATGCTCCTGCGGGAGCCGCTGTCCCATCTGCTGGCCAAGGACCCCCACTGGAGGGAATTTTCAGTGGGCGAGGTGCTGGGCACCGGCTTCTTCGAGCTGTTCGAGACCCTGCTCAGCTACCTGACCAACACCCTGTCCTTCATGCGCGTGGGCGCCTATGCCATCACCCACGTGGGCCTGATGCTGGTGGTCCACATGCTGGCCGGCCTGGCCGGCGGGGTGGGCGGCCCGGCGGGCATCCTGATCCTGGTGCTGGGCAACGCCTTCGTCATGGGCTTCGAGGGCCTTCTGGTGGGCATCCAGGTGCTCCGTCTGGAGTTCTACGAGCTCTTCGGCCGCTTCTACGACGACGGCGGCATCCCCTTTGTCCCGAAAAAAATCGACTATGCTGCCCGCACAAACGGGTAATCCTGAGGAGGTAGTCACCATGCTGAAATTCATTGTCCTGTTCTTTGCCGCCTTCGCGGTTTTCTCCCCCCTGTTCCTCATCGGCATCCGCAAGTACACCGGACGCAGGGCCAAGCGGGCCCTTGGAGCCAACATCGCCTCCTTCTTCGCCTTCCTGGTACTGGCCAGCGTGGTGGGCATCGGCGGCAGCCCCCCCCCCCCCCCCCCCCCCCCCCCCCCCC
>OBKG01000747.1_pt1 | contig 11377 bp, 12 predicted proteins | sample 1519741 | NCBI WGS metagenome assembly OBKG01 (sample SAMN00265072, study PRJEB22529) | human gut metagenome
ACGAGTGAAGTGCTCTACCAACTGAGCTATTTCAGCATGTCAGGAGCCTTTTATGCTCCTTTTGTCAAATATTCTTCAATTGTTGTGATGGCAGTTTCTTCATCTGCTCCGTCAGCAACAACAGTGATATTGTCTAAATCATCCAACCCAAGACTCATCATACCCATGATACTTTTTCCATTGATCCTTTTGTTGCCTGCCTCGATTAAAATCTTGCTCTCAAACTGGCTGGCCATCTGGACAAGAAAAGCAACCGGACGTTCTTCCTTGTTCTCGGTCACATGAATATCGATACTCTTAGAAATCATAATGATCCTCCCATTCTCATATCTTCAGCGATCTTACTCAGCTTCTTAAGACGATGATTGACCCCTGATTTGCCGACGGGGGGATTCAGCATCTCTCCTAGCTCTTTCAGAGTAGCCTCCGGATGTTCCAATCGCAGATAGGCGATGTCTTGTAGTCCCTGGTTCAGTTCACTAAGCCCTCTATGCTCTTGTAAAAATCGAATATCCTCGGCTTGCTTCACGGCTGCTGACACTGTCTTGTTGATGTTGGCAGTCTCACAGTTTACACGGCGGTTCACCGTGTTCCTCATATCTTTCAAGATACGGACATTTTCGAGGTTCATCAAAGCTATATGTGCTTCCATGATGTTCAGTACATCAACGATCTTGGCACCTTCTTTGATATACACTACATAGTACTTCTTACGAATAACTATTTTAGCATCTAATTCAAAAAAATCAAGCACATCTTGCAATTGTTCCGCAAATTGTTCATGAAGAGTTACAATTTCAAAGTGATAATTCTTCTCCGGATCACTCATGGAACCGGCTGCCAGAAATGCTCCCCGGATATAGGCTCTTTTACAGCACGTGTTCTGCAGGACTAATCCAAAGTTTTTCGGCTCGAAATATTTCACTGCTTTCAATAATAAAACACAATCCTCATGTTTGTCAACAAAAACCGAATAATTTCGACTTCTTTTCAGATATTCGTTGCGTTTTACCTGAAGTTCTCCATGAATACCGAATGTATCTTTCAGCAGCGTAAAAAACCGTTTCGCCACAGATACATTCTCCGTATGGACCTTTACCAGATAGCTTCCCTGCTCTTCGCGGACTTCCCCGCAAAAGTTAAGAATACCGGCAAGCTCTGCGATTTTACAGTGTCTTGCTCCGCTCGTAAGTCTTGCAAGTTCTTCTTTCACTTCACTTGAAAATGACATTTCCTACCTCGTTATATCTCTATGCTCAACTTTCACCGGATATGGCAGCTGTTTTAATTTTTCTGCCAGTGCATTCGTGATGGTGACAGAACGGTGTTTCCCTCCGGTGCAGCCGATCCCTATGACAAGATTATATTTTCCTTCTTTGATGTAGTTGGGAATCAAAAATTTGAGCATATCTTCTAATTTCTCTAAAAATACTCTGGACTCCTCATGCTTCATGACAAACTCCTGGATAGGACCGTCATTGCCGGTCAGAGGACGCAGGGAAAGGTCATAATAAGGATTGGGAAGGAATCTTACGTCAAACACCAGGTCTACATCTGCCGGTATGCCGAATTTGAACCCAAAAGACACTGCTGCCACATTGAAATTAGCATATTCCTCTTCCCGGACAAATATCCTGTCAATTTCAGCCTTCAGCTCCCTTGTGAGAAGCTGGCTGGTATCTATGACATAATCCGCATATTTTTTTAATTCATTCACTGCTTCCCGCTCTTTTTCAATGCCGTCTTCAATCCGGCCGCTGCGTGCCAGGGGATGATTTCTTCTGGTCTCCTTGTAGCGTTTGATCAAAATACGGTTGCTGGCATTGAGAAACAGAATCTCAAATTTGACACCCATATCATGGACTTTTTTTAACTCATCCAAAAATTCATCAATGGATGCTCCGCTCCGGATATCAATGCCGAGAGCGACATTGGATATATTTGCAGTCTTGTCAAGGGTAAGCTCAGCAAATTTGCACAGCAGTCTGGTTGGAAGATTATCCACACAAAAATATCCAATATCTTCCAGCATTTTGAGAGCACTGCTCTTTCCCGCCCCCGACATCCCGGTTACAATTACAAACCTCATACGTAATTCCTCTAAAACTTTCCGACCCGTTTCACTTCCGGTTCCAGGTCCACTCCGAACTTCTCCTTCACTGTTTTCTGAACGTCTTCGATCAGCTGAAGAACATCTTTCGCCGTTGCATTCTCCTGATTTACCACAAATCCGCAGTGTTTATCTGACACACGTGCACCTCCGACCTGATATCCTCTGAGTCCTGCATCATCAATCAATTTCCCTGCAAAATAACCTTCCGGGCGCTTGAAGGTGCTGCCTGCACTCGGCAGTTCCAGAGGCTGTTTCGTCTTTCGGGCCAATGTATACTCATCCATCTGTTTTTTTATTTCAGAAGGGTCTCCCTCCTTCAAAGAAATCGTACCGCCAAGCACCGTGTATCCGCATTTAATGACATTGCTGGTTCGGTATCCAAGTTCCAGTTCATCGGCAGTAAGGGTAAGGATATCTCCTTCTTTCGTGAGTACCGTGGCTTCTTTTAACACCTGGATCATTTCTCCTCCGTAGGCTCCCGCATTCATAGTGATCGCCCCTCCGAATGTTCCGGGTATGCCTCCCGCGAACTCAAATCCCGTGAGATTCTGGTTCAGCGCTTCACTGGCAATGGAACTCAGCAATGCCCCTGCCTGAGCCGTGATCTCAGTCCGGTTTACTGTGATCTCATTCATATTTTTATAAATCTGAAGGACAATGCCGTCGATTCCACGGTCCCCTACCAGTAGATTGCTTCCATTTCCTAAAATAAACATGGGAATTCCGTATTTCTTTGCGGTTTTCACTGTCCACTGCACTTCCCCGTAAGTTTCAGGAACGACGTACAGTTCCGCCTCTCCGCCGATGCGGAAGGTCGTATGTTTTTTCATTGGTTCTTTTGTAAGTACCCGTTCAGGTGCGATCTTCTGTCTCAATTCTTCAAGAATCGTACTCATGCTATTCTCCTTTAATCAGCCTTGCAGCGCCGTAAATTCCCGCGTCGTTTCCAAGACTCGCAAGAATAAATTTCCCTTCTTTTACAGCGCCGAAGGTATATGTCCCATAATGCTTTTTAATGGCGTCAAGAAGGATATCTCCCGCCTTTGACACGCCTCCCCCGATGACAAATACGTCAGGGTCTACTGTCAGTGTTATATTTCCGAATGCCATTGCCAGCTTCTCTCCCAGCCGGTCAACCTGTTCCATGGCGAAGGCGTCTCCTTCTTTTGCCAGATCAAAAATATCTTTTGCCGAAAAGCCGTTCAGCCGGCGCAGCGGCGTTTCTATGTCAGATGCCTCCAATGCTTTTTTTGTCTCATAAACAATTCCTGTTGCTGAAGCATACAGTTCCAGACAGCCGGTCTTCCCACAGTTGCATCTGCGTGTCTCCGCCGGGTTTACGGTCATGTGACCAATTTCGCCGCCGTATCCGTGGCTGCCGTTGATAATCTGTCCATCGACGATCATGCCTCCGCCCACGCCTGTTCCCAGAGTAACCATGACCGCACTTCGATAATCTTTTGCGGCTCCTGCCCAGAGTTCTCCCAGTGCCGCCACATTTGCATCGTTGGTAACTTTGACAGGACAGCCCAGCTGCTTTCCTAATGCTTCTGCCACATTGACCTGGCCCCAGCCCAGGTTGACACATTCATTGACCTTTTCAAAAGAAAGTACTGCCCCGGGGACACCCACACCTGCCCCGATCAGCTGTCCGGCTTCTATCCCACGGGATGCGATATTTTCATTCAGCGCCGCTCCGATATCCTCTATGATATGTGCTCCGCCGTCCTCTTTTCTGGTGGGAATTTCCCACTTTTCTATAAGGCTTCCGTCCTCCTGAAACAGTCCCAGTTTTACGGTGGTGCCTCCTACATCGACTCCATAAATGTAATTCATACTGCTTATTCCTCCAATTTCCCGGTCACTCTTTTGTATAATTCTTCCGCGGCATTATATCCCATCTTCTTCTGGCGGTGATTAATGGCCGCAGCCTCAACGATGATGGCCAGATTTCTTCCCGGACGGATCGGCAGCGCATGTGCCACTACCTTATTCCCCAGGTATTCTATATAATTTTCATCCAGTCCAAGCCTGTCATAATCTGTTTCTTTGTTCCAGTCTTCCAGCTGAATGACAAGATCAATGCTCTGGGTCATCTTGACACTCTCCACACCGAACAGATTCTTCACATCAATGATGCCGATACCCCGCAGTTCAATAAAGAACCGGGTCACAGCAGGGGATGAGCCGATCAGGGTATCTTTGCTCACACGCTTGATCTCCACCACATCATCTGATACGAGACGATGTCCTCTCTTTAACAGCTCAAGGGCAGCTTCGCTCTTTCCGATACCACTCTCTCCTGTGATCAGAATACCTTCACCGAAAACGTCCACCAAAACTCCATGAATGGAAATCCTCGGAGCCAGTTCCACACTGAGCCAGCGGATCACTTCCGCAGTAAATTCTGAGGTGGAATCCTTGCTGATAAAAACAGGGACTCCATATTTTCTTCCGAAATTAATGATCTTTTCACACGGTTCTTTTCCCCGGCAGAATACCAGGCACGGGATCTGGGCACTAAAAAGGCGGTCCAGGATCTGGTCGCAGTTATCTTCCTTCTCCAAGATATTGTTGATGTATATATATTCCACATTTCCGATGATCTGCACCCTGGATGATGAGAAATGGTCAAAAAAGCCTGCCAGCTGCAATGCCGGACGGTTTACTTCTGCCTGTGTAATATAAATGTCATTGGTGTTGATGTCCGGGATCACTGGGATCAACTCCAGCTTTTTTGCCAGTTCTGCCACCGATACCTTGTATTCTTCGCTCATAATGAATCCTCCTTGTCCGATTGTTATTCTTAGTTTATCACATTTTCTTCCTGAGACAAATGGAAAAACGAATAGATTTCTTTTGCCGCTTTCCGAGTCATGCCCGGCACCTGCATGATCTCATCTTCCGTGGCATCTTTGATGTTTTGTATCTGTTTGAAATGTTTCATCAGCTCTTTTCTTCGCTTTGGACCGACGCCTTTGATATCATCAAGCACAGAACTGACTTGTCCTTTTGCTCTCAGTGACCGGTGATACTCAATGGCAAACCGGTGGGCTTCATCCTGAATCCTGGTCACAAGCAGAAAAGCTTCACTTCGTTTTGGAAAGTAGATTTCATCATTATTATAGTACAATCCACGGGTTCTATGATTGTCATCTTTCACCATACCGCACACAGGGATTTCCAGATTCAGATCCTTTAAAACCCTCTCCGCAACGTTGACTTGTCCTTTTCCTCCGTCCATCAGCAGCAGGTCCGGAAACTTCGTAAAACTGCCAAATTCCAGGTCCTGATTTTTCTCTTTCAACTCCTCGATCTCCCGCTGTCCGTGTAACAGTCTTCTTGTAAGGACTTCTTCCATACTCTTGTAATCATCCGGACCGTCCACAGACTTCAGGCGGAACTTTCTATAATCCCGCTTTCTGGCTTTACCGTCCTCAAACACGACCATGGATGCCACCGTCTGAAATCCGCTGATATTGGAAATATCAAAAGCCTCCATCCTGTGTAGTCCCTTAATCCCCAGAAGCTGCTCAATTTCCTTAACCGCCCCGATTGTGCGCTGTTCTTCCCGTTTCAGCTTTTCCTTATCCCTGTTCAGGACATTCCGTGCATTTTCTTTCGCCAGTTCCACCAGACGGTGTTTTTCACCTCGTACCGGGATCCTGATATGGACACGTCCTCCCCGTTTCTTGGACAGCCATTCTTCTACGATTTCTATGTCATCCATACCGCATTCCAGAAAAATCTCCCCTGGAAGATATGGTGTCCCTGCATAAAACTGCTTTACAAATGCACTCATGAGCTCCTGATCCGAAGTTTCCTCGTCCTGGGTCATATGAAAATATTCTCTTCCCAAAAGCTTTCCGTCCCGTATGAAAAAGACAGAAACTACTGCATCTGTTTTTTCTTTTGCAAAGGCAATGATATCCCTGTTTTCAAATCCATGGCTGTTGATCTTCTGACGGTCTGCGATCTTTGCAATGCTTTTCAGCAGATTTCTGTACTCTGCGGCCGATTCAAATTCCAGCTCGGCAGCCGCCTGGTTCATCTTTTCGGTGAGCATTTCGGATACATCTTTATAATTTCCGTTTAGAAAGCCCAGAACTTTCTCAATGGATTTTTGGTAATCTTCCTTAGAAATATATCCCTGACAAGGCCCTTCACACTGCTTGATCTGATAGTACAGGCAAGGACGGTCTTTTCCGATATCCTTTGGAAGTTTCCTGCTGCATGTCCTGATCTTAAAAAGCTTCCTCAGCAGCTCAATGATATCCTTTACTGCCCCCGCACTTGTATATGGCCCGAAGTATTTGCACTTGTCCTGCTTCATCTTTCTGGCCAGCATGATCCGGGGATATTCTTCATTGGTGGTAACTTTGATGTACGGATAATTCTTGTCATCCTTCAGCATGGTGTTGTATTTGGGCCGGTGCTCCTTGATCAGGTTGCACTCCAGCACCAGTGCTTCCAGCTCTGAATCTGTAATAATATACTCAAAATATGCAATATGAGATACCATATGCTGGATCTTTGTGGTCAAATTTCTGCTGCCCTGGAAATACTGTCTCACACGGTTGCAGAGTTTGATCGCCTTACCTACATATATGATCTCATCTTTGTCATTATGCATGATATAAACCCCGGGCTTTGCCGGAAGTTTTTTTAATTCTTCTTCAATGTTAAACATCCTGGTACTCCTCCGTCATTCCAACATGTGTGTACCCATAATACCATACTGTGGCGGAAAATGTCACATTAAAACAACCCCGCAGCAAAAACTGCGGGGCCGTCTATTTAATGAAAAGAGAGGATTAATATATATGAAAAACTAAACTTTGCCTTGCAAAGCACGTCCAACCATAGGGTTTAAAATGTGGTGTGCCCTGCAGGTATGATTTAAGTATATCAAAATCCTCTCCGTAAACAATGGATAGAAAATAAACAATTCTAAAGAAAAAATAAAATAGCCTGAAGGAATTCTTAGGATTACTAGGACTATCTGAAATTCAGTTTATCTCCCTCCCAAAATTACTGGCTTATGAGAAGTCTTCCAATCTGCATCTCAAAAGTATAGTTGTTTTCAGGCATCCATCGCTCTACTTCTTTTTTATTGATTTTTACCTTTTTCAGCTTCATTTTTAACGTAGTTTCTTTCATCTCTTTCGTAGGCTTTGTTTCCTTGATCAATTTTGCCATCTCGGTAAGGACATACGTTCCAATCTGGCTTTGGTCTGTTATTTTCCCTGATGCTGCGGCTTTTCTGACATTCGCCATAAGCTTGGACTGTATTTCACTCAGGTTCACACTTTGAGATTTCAGAATCACCGTAGCAGTTCCTTCTTTCTCATCTTTTTCGTCTGTCTTCACTTCATATTTAAGCTTAGATAAGGAATGCAGAAGTGCGTCAATCACTTTATCTGCATCTTCGGATTTAAAGATATTTCCTGCAGTATTTGCAGATGTCATGAAGGAAGATTTCATGCTTGTTTTGTATGTGTTTAATGCCTTTTTTGCTTCTGCTTCTGTGTGTCCGTATTTGACTATCTCTTTTGTATTTCCTCTGGTAAACAGAAGATAATAAGCCTCTGCAAGCTTGTCCGGCTCCGGTATTTCCTCTTTCTTTTTACATCCGGCTAATGCGAGAGAAATGATCAATACAAGGCTTAATAAAACCGCCAGTTTTTTCTTCATTTGTCTTTTCATAACCTATTCTCCTTTTAAACTTCTGTGTATTTTGAGCATTCATTCAACTGCAGCAGAGCCAGCCGGCTCTGCTGCAAAGATTACTGTTTACTTATTTTACATATTTTACAATATATTTTCCGCTTGTATTTTTCGTGTTTTTCGTAACCTTAACATAATATGTTCCTTTTGATAACTTTCCTGAGAAAGTAATATAACTTGGATTATAAGCAGTACGTGAGCTCATCTTCTTTTTCCCTTTATATAAGGTTGCAGTCACACTTCCTGAGCTGTTATATGTAGTAATCTTGAACTGTGTGGAACGTCTCTTTGTCACTTTGAATTTATACCAATGTGACTTTTTCTTTGCATCAGAGGCAGTTAAAACATTTGTTTTTGATTTCTTGCGTTTGATTGTTTTTGATTTTGACTTTTTAGTACCATATTTTCCGGTATAAGATTTTTTTCCATATCTTGCAGTGTAAAAATCATATTTAGAAGTACCAGATATAACAAGACGGTAACTACCCTTGCTTAATGCATGATATCTCCTGATATTTGAATTATAACTATATTTTTGATCTGTAATTCTTACCCATTTTTTCCCGCTCTTCTTTTCAATATGACTCTTTAAAGAATATCCTTTGGCTGAAACCAGATCTGTCCAAACCTGACTCCTCTTTGAAACTGAAAAATACTGATAGTTATTTCCCCCATTACCTGCTATATATTTTGCAGTTCCAGATAAATTTCCGTTATCACTTGAGTAATAATATGGAAGGTAGCCTGTAGCAACAGCTGAATTATAAGGTGCAGACACTGTTAATCTGTACGTTCCTTTATTTACATAATTGGCGATCACCGTATCATCGTCGGAATAACTAGATGCAATAGAATTTCCCCTGCTGTCGGTTATTGTAACAGAACAGTTTGCAGGTGTTGAGGTAATCAATCCGGTTGACTGATCAACATAAGAGTTTCCAAAAGCCACACAGAGTTTACCATTTGTAGGCATATAAATATTAGCTACTACTTGTTTACTGGTTGTAATCGGACCTACAACATTGAACTGACCTTTTTGAATTCTCTGATTGATTGCGTTTACATTAGCCTGAGTGTTTATCCTATAAGCAGTAGTGTTTTGTACAGCCCGAGCACCTTTTGATTTTTTTGCAGCCTTAATAACCTGGCCTGACTTAACATCCTGGATGCCTTCCATTCCTTTTATTTCTGATGACACTTGACCTTTCTTGTCACCTACTTTACTTGTGATATCTTCCTTCTTCTCCGCGCCAAATGCCACAGTACTGAATCCCAATGTAAGGGACAGCCCCAGAGACACAGCGGCTTTTAAAACTTTCCTCATAAACATTCTCCTTTTTATTATGTCTTTTCTGCTATACTTCTGACTGAGTCCCCCAACATCCTAAAAGCACAGCAGCTGCCTGCTCCCATATTAATTTATTTTCTCACAACTAGCGATTATCTACCTTCTCCGGATACATATCATGATGTGCCAGCCGGTCAAAGGCAATCTGCTCCCACGGCGTCCCCTTTTTGCCGTAGTTGCAGTATGGATCAATGGAGATCCCGCCCCGCGGCGTAAACTTGCCCCAAACTTCAATATATTTCGGGTCCATCAGTTTGATCAGATCCTTCATAATAATATTCATACAGTCCTCGTGGAAATCTCCATGATTGCGGAAACTGTACAGATACAATTTGAGGGATTTGCTTTCCACCATCCTTTCTCCCGGAACATAGGAAATATAAACGGTCGCAAAATCCGGCTGTCCGGTCATTGGACACAGACTGGTAAATTCCGGTGCATTAAACTTTACAAAATAATCATTTTCGGGATGCTTATTTGGAAAAGTCTCCAACACTTCCGGTGCATAATCATCCGGATATTTTGTCTGCTGATTTCCCAACAGTGTAATACCTCCCAATTCTACATTGGTTCTACCACTCATCTTAGTTCCTCCTGTTTTTGTTCAAATCAAGGACATTTTTTACTCCATTGATTGTCCTATCAGTATACCATATTTTTTCCATGCTGTCATAAATATTGACATTAACTATGACAGATTGTTCTGACGGAAAAATTTCCTGCCGAGGAGCAGCGCTGCTCCAAAAATCAGGAGAACACCTATGGCTGCAAAAACAAGGTTTCCCTCATCCTAGTTTTTTCATTTCTCCTTGATCGTCCAGACGCATTTGGGACTTGTTTCTCTTTATCCTGCACCTCGGGGACTGTCCTGGAGTCCCATGGTCTCCGTCCTATGCTCTGTGTATAGAAAATCACGAAAGGAGCCCCGCCTATGGAGCGTTTGCTGTTTGTGGATGATGACTTAGAAATCCTTGAAATTAACCGTAAAAGGAATATATTAAAACACAGTGGGGAAAGGGGTATCTTTTCACAGCGTAAATAAAAAACTATATGGAGTCTCCCTCTAAAGGTCTGGTCCCTCTGACCAGACAGTGGAAATTTTTCATCCCATCAGCCAAGCCGTTCCCCTTTTGGCGCGGCTACTTACCGCAAGGTTTTAAATCTTCCTTCTTCGCGGGACGATTGGATGCTCGAAGTGCCGGAAATCTTCTCTTCCTGCCGTATCTATGTTAACCAAACGCTGGTCCGCCAGATGGGCAGCCCTGATACAACTCCCGTTTCCCGGCATATAGAGAATCCATTGATTCCTCTTCCCTCCGGAACCGTCGAATTGGTCATTCAGGCCGCAAATGACACCCATTATTACAGTGGGCTTACCTATCCTCCGGTCCTCGAAACGAGCAGTACAGTTACAAATGCCTTGACCCAGAAAATGATCTTCTATGCTCTGCTATGCTTTTTCCCTCTGGGAGCGGCCGTCTGTCGAAGATGCTAGAAGAGCGAAAGGAATTTCTCTCGATTGCCGCACACGATCTGAAGGCCCCTGCATCGGCTACGTGCGGGCGGAATAAACATTGTTTTATCCGTCATCAAAAAGCCCGTCTTTTCCGGGCATTTGAAAATATTATCCTGAAGGCCACCGAACACACTCCGCCGGAAGGCTCTCTGACAATAGACGCTGAATATACCGGGCAGCAGGCTGTGATCACCTTTACCGATACCAGCGAAGGAATTTCTTCGGATGACCTCCCGCACATTTTTGACTATAAATTCAGCACGAAAAACAGCCCCGGTACAAGGGGCCTGGGTTTTCATCATAAACTCTCCTCCCATTCTCTATGACCAATAGCTGCTGCGCTCACAGGATCACCCTGTGAAAGCTCCTTTTTATTCTAGCACAAGAAGCATAGATACAGACTGCATTGAACACTTGTTGTTATTTGTTGTCGATTGACTTTTGACCTGTTTTCGGCTACTATTAAATCTATACGAAACATCATTCTGAAGCCAGGGTACTGCCCGATGCCAAGATTGATCCTTTATAAACGTCAAAGAGTTTCATAAACGAAGCTCTATTTTATATTGTGATGATCAGGCATATCCCATTCTGGAATATGCCTTTTTTATTTCATAGGATTAGGGTGTCAAAAGGTCATTGACCTTTGATATAAATTTGTACCTTGAAAATT
>OBKG01000764.1_pt1 | contig 11162 bp, 7 predicted proteins | sample 1519741 | NCBI WGS metagenome assembly OBKG01 (sample SAMN00265072, study PRJEB22529) | human gut metagenome
GGCGTATTTTTCTGTGATGATGAAGGCCAGAAAATATAGTAGAAATATATTGAAAAAGGGAATAGTGCCGAATTTATATGTATTAGAGAACATTCCTAAAATCGATAATGAATTAATAGATTTTGTTGCAGATGGTAATGTTGAAATAAGAAGTATTACAAAGGCCGTTATCGACCAATTTAAGCAACTTGGAGATTTCGGTAGTTTAATTACAACCGAACAGTTAAACTATTCGATGGTTATTAACAGGATTGAAGAAATCAATTCCGCAGTATTTGAGGATTTAATTAGTATCAGTAATCAACGAATCTGTCAAGAGGTATTATTCCCTTATGTCAAAATTGCTGAGATTTTATCAATGCAATTTGATGCGGTAATTACCAATCCTCCGTATATTGGTAATAAGTTTCTTCCGGGTGATATGCGTACCTTTATTGAAAAAAATTACAAGAACTATAAGAGCGATATTTTCTCAGCATTTATGGTTCGAATTTTGAAAATGTGTAAGCATAATGGACATATCGGAATGTTAACACCTTATGTATGGATGTTTATTAGCACATACGAGGAACTGAGAAAGAAAGTGTTAGCAGAGACTTCTATTTCGTCTTTAGTGCAACTGGAATATAATGCGTTTGAAGCTGCATGTGTTCCTGTTTGCAGTTTTACTTTGAAAAAAGGTGAAAGAAGTGTTGGAGGAGAATATGTTCGCCTATCTGACTTTAGAGGCCCAGATATTCAAGGTCCGAAGGTAATGGAGGCTGTATCAAATCCAAAATGTGGATACCGATATAGTATGAGACAGGAAGAGTATTCATTGATACCTGGTAGCCCCATCGCATATTGGATTGATAAGAGAATGCTAGATTGTTTTGAAAATGGATCAAGAGTTGATGAATTTGCATATCCCAAACAAGGTTTAGCAACAGCGGACAACAATCGGTTTTTGCGTCTTTGGTTTGAAGTTGATATGCATAAAGTTGGATTATCGCTTCCGTCAAGGGAAGAAGCTCTTAAATCTGGTTTGAAATGGTTCCCTTATAATAAAGGTGGTGGATTCAAAAAATGGTACGGAAATAACGAGTACCTTGTTAACTGGGAAAATGATGGTTTTGAGATTTGCAATTTTAGAGATGATAAAGGAAAACAAAAATCAAGACCACAGAATATGGAGTGGTTTTTTAAGCAGGGTCTATCGTGGTGTAAAATTACGAGTAGCAGCTTTTCTATGAGATTTATCCCTCAAGGATTTTTGTTTGATGTTGCTGGGTGCACGCTATTTGTAGATGAAAAGGATATTTATTATGTCCTTGGCTATATGAATTCGAAAGTAAATGACTATATTCTTGGACTTATTAGCCCAACCTTAAATTATGAAGTTGGGCATGTTGGAAGTTTGCCGATTGTATTTTCAGATACTTATAGAGAAGAAGTTGAGTCGCTTGTTCAGAAAAATATTCTTCTTTGCAAAGAAGATTGGGATTCATGTGAGAATAGTTGGGATTTCAAAAAAAACCCGCTTGTCAAGGCCGGAAGGCTCTCTGAAATTTATGCTGAATATAAAACGAAAAAAGAGAATGATTTTAGAAATCTAAAATCAAACGAAGAAAGACTCAATGAAATTTTTGCAGAAATATATAATGCAGCTACTATTATATCCAGTGAAGTTGATGACAGTGAAGTAATTATCGGAACAGCAGATTATTCAGAGGACATGAAGGCATTAATTGCATATGCTGTAGGATGCATGTTCGGTAGATATTCATTAGATAAAGATGGTTTGATATACGCTGGTGGAGAGTGGAATTCGAGAAACTATAGTTTATTCCCTGCTGATTCAGACAATATTATACCTATTTGTGATGATGACTATTTTGAAGATGACATTGTTGGTCGATTTGAAAGCTTTGTTAAGGTGGCGTTTGGCAAGGAATATTTGGAGGAAAATCTTATTTTTATTGCAAGTGCATTAAAATATGAAGGGACTTCGAGACAGATAATTCGCCAATATTTCATTAATGATTTTTATAACGACCATTGTAATTTATACACTTCAAGAGGGGCAGGTAAACGACCAATTTACTGGCTGTTTGATGCTGGAAAAAAGAATGGGTTCAAATGCTTGATTTATATGCACCGTTATCAGCCAGACACCCTTGCTCGTATTCGTACCGACTATGTGCATGAACAGCAGGCACGTTATCGTACTACGATTACAGATTTGGAAACACGTATCGCAAATGCATCTACAAGCGAAAGAGTGAAGCTGAATAAGCAGCTCAAAAAGTTGAATGACCAGGCAACCGAAATTCACGAATATGAAGAAAAAATCCATCACCTGGCGGATCAAATGATTTCTATCGATCTTGATGATGGTGTCAAACACAACTACGATATTTTCAAAGACGTTTTAGCAAAGATACGATAAAAGGAGATAAACATGTTGTGGGTATGTCGGACTGGGAAAAGGTCAGTACTAATAGATTATTATTTGACGACTTCTAAGATGTATTTACCTTGGGATGGATTTAAATGTGACTTGTCAGAATTGAATACAATGGTGGATTTCAAAAATATAGTTTCATATGAAAAAAATGTAGATAACCCAACATCTTTATCAAACTGGGGAAGTCAGTTGTGTTATTTCTGTTGTCAAGTGGATATAGGAGATATGGTTCTTCTTCCGCATTTAGGAAGTCGACATTATACTTTGGCACAGATTGTTGGAGAATACGAGTATGACCCAAATAACGAAAATGGTTTGTGGCATTCACGCAAAATAAAAGTGCTGAAGAGAGAGATTCCTAGAGATATATTTTCGCAGAAAATCCAATATTCTTTAGGTGCTTATAGAACGATATTTCACGCCAAATATGAGGATGAAATATTAGGTATAATCAATAAATGGAATGTATGAAGGAGGTGCCGGCATGGCCAGTATGGATTTAGATACAATCATCCGAGATTTGAATAAGCGATTCGCTGCACCGCTGCCGGAGTTTTACAAGCGTCGTATCATCTTCTGGTATGACGAGGATCGAGAGTTTGAGGACAAGCTGGATGAGATTCATGTTGATAATGCAAAGCTGCTGGTGCTCACGGGTACCAACAACTTTGTTGCGAAGAAGCTGTTAAATGTGGATGACACCACCAGTAATTATCTGGTATATAGCCCGATTTCTTATGCGTCGCAGGAAGATGACTGGCTTTTGAACATCGAACTTTACAGCGAATCATTCCGAGCAGATTTGGTGTCTATCTGGATGAATGAAATTGACCTTCCGGCAACACCGGACTTCCGGAGGCTCATGAAGGTCTATAAGAAATTCTTCGGAGCACAGATTAGAAGAACTGCGTTCGCAAAGTTGAATAAAGGAATCACTACTGTATCGCAGATGCATCTTGCAGTGATGGCGGCTATTTGTGGTACGAATGACATGCAGCCAGACAGCATTGTAAAGGCTGTCATTGGCGGCGGGACTGATATGGAATCAAATGAAGTGTTTCAAAATCTTGTGAACTATGGTGCCGAAGCTCCCTTCTGGGCGCTTGTAAAACAGGCTACTGGATATTTTGAAGGCGATGAATCTTCCGTCGAAAAGATGGTGACACATATCCTGCTTACAGCCACCACAAGAACACTTCGCATGGAGTATTTGGCAGGACTGGACAGTTTCATTTCTACGCCTCATCAGGCTTGGTGTTATGATTTTGTTTCCGAGTGGATTGCTAGTGATCATAAACAAGAACTTGTGGAAATCCTTAGAAACGTAGAGGATGAATTGATTCTTCGCAAGCGTTTCAAACAGATACCGTTGGATGATTTGGTGGGCACAGAGGTCTTCCCTTGCGTCAACGAATGCATCCTGACGGAGCTTATGACAGAAATCAGCAATCATATTATCAACGTTGATGTAATCACGAATACAGTAGAAAAACGTCGAACTTTGGCATGGTACGACGATGTGGAATGCTACTACGAAGGAATTCTTCAAGTAGCGAAGATGCAGGCGTTTTATTTGGAACACTCTGCTGGATTCCATACCGTGGAGGCCAGAAATGTCTGGAAAGAGTACACGGATGATTATTATCGTATGGATACCTATTACCGTCAGTATCATTTGGCTTTTGGAAAGAGCTTTACTGTTGGAAACGATCATCTGGATGACCTTTTCAAACAGGTAACCGACAAGGTGGAAGGACTCTATTCGCATTGGTTCCTCGGTGAGCTGGGCAACAACTGGTCAGCTGTCTGTGCAGAGGACCTGTCGAAGTATGGACGTATTTTGGAAGTACCACAGCAGGAGGATTTTTATAGCCAGAAAGTTAAAAATGCAGACAATCGTGTATTTGTAATTATTTCGGATGCACTCCGTTATGAAGTAGCAGCATCCCTTGCAGAACAGCTTCGCAGGGAGACGCAGAGTAAGGTTGCACTTGGTTCTTGCGAGGGTATCTTCCCTACTGTTACCAAGTTTGGTATGGCTGCATTGCTCCCTCATAAAAAGTTATCTGTGAACGAACGCAGCAACGGAGAACTGCAGATTTTAGCAGATGGCATGTCTACGGATGCCGGAAATAGAGATAAAGTGCTCAAGGCTGCTAATAGAAATAGTGTAGCATTGAAATATAAAGAGATTGCACCGATGAAGCGCGCGGAAAGAAGTGCACTTGTAAAGGGTATGGATGTTGTCTATATCTATCATGATAAGGTGGATGAGGCCAGCCATACTTCTGACAGTATGGTATTTCCGGCATGCGATGATGCAATCGAAGAAATCAAGAATATTGTAAGAATTATACGTAACGAGTTCAGTGGTACCCGTGTTTACATTACCTCTGATCACGGATTCCTCTACACCTACAGTCCTCTGTCTGAGGATTCCAAGGTAGATAAGACCACACCTTCGGAGCAGGATGTAGAAATCGACCGTCGATATCTCATTACGCGTAAGGGAGCAACTCCGGACTATTTGCTTCCGGTGAAGTTCATGGACGATGGATACGATGCCTTTGCACCTAGAGAAAGTGTGCGTATTAAGAAAAAAGGCGGCGGATTGAATTTTGTGCATGGTGGTATTAGCCTTCAGGAAATGGTCGTTCCGGTCGTAGAATATCATTATCTACGCAACGATTCTAAGGCTTATCAGCGCAATAAGGCGAAGTACGATACGAAACCGGTAGAAGTAGGACTTCTCTCTGCAAGCCGTAAAATCAGCAATATGATATTCTCTCTGAACTTCTACCAGAAGGATGCTGTAAGTGATAATCGTAGTGCCGCAAATTATTTGTTGTATTTTGTCGATTCTAATGGGAAGCAGATTAGTGATACAGCAAAGATTATTGCAGATAAAACAAGCGATAACGGACAGGAGCGAACATTCCACTGCAGCTTTAATTTGAAGTCGCTGAAATATGATAACAGAGCAAGCTACTACTTAGTCATCGCAGATGAATCAGGTCTGCAGATGCCGCAAAAAGAAGAGTTCCAGATTGACATAGCCTTTGCGGTAGACGAGTTTGACTTCTTTAGTTGATGCCGTAAATGGGAGGGTGGCAAATGGATGATGTATTTGAAACGGGAGAAAATACCCGTGAAGTGATAAAAGACAAGCTGCGTCAGTATTTTGACGGCAAGATTGTCCGTAAAGACCTGACGAAGAAAATCAAGGAAGGTGCAAATGTACCTGTCTATGTCCTTGAGTTCTTATTAGGTCAATATTGCAGTTCTGACGATGATGAAGTGATCGAGCAGGGTGTACAGAATGTAAAGCGCATCCTTGCTGACAACTTTGTAAGACCGGACGAAGCACAGAAAATTTTATCAAGGCTTCGCAGTCGTGGTAGCCATACGGTGATTGATATGATTACCGTTAACCTTAATATGAAGGATAACATCTATCAGGCGGACTTTTCCAATCTGGGTGTCAGAGGAATTCCAATAGCTGACGAATATCCGGAAAAATATGACCGTCTGCTTTGCGGCGGGATCTGGTGTATTGTACAGCTCAGCTATGAGTATGTTGAGGAAGAAAAAAAGAATGGCACACCGATTCGGATTACAAAACTGACGCCAATACAGATGCCACATATCGATATAGAGGAATTAAAGGAAGGTCGTAAGGCATTTACCAAGGGAGAATGGATTGACGTCTTGCTCCGTTCCATTGGTATGGAACCGGACGAACTGACCTATCGTGAGAAGTGGCTGCTTCTTACTCGTATGATTCCGCTGGTTGAGAACAATTTCAATCTATGCGAACTTGGACCTCGAAGTACGGGTAAATCACATCTTTACAAAGAAATATCTCCGAATAGTATTCTTGTATCTGGGGGCCAGACGACTGTAGCAAATCTGTTTTATAACATGGGCCGTAAGACAGTAGGTCTTGTAGGTTTGTGGGATTGCGTTGCTTTTGATGAAGTAGCAGGTATCAAATTCAAGGATAAAGATGGCGTGCAAATTATGAAGGACTATATGGCATCTGGTTCCTTCGCTCGTGGTAAAGAAGAAAAATCAGCGTCTGCATCAATGGTATTTGTGGGAAACATCAATCAGAGTGTAGATGTGCTGCTGAAGACTTCCAGTTTGTTTGACCCGTTTCCTCCAGAGATGGGAACGGATACCGCATTTCTTGACCGTATGCACTGCTATCTGCCGGGATGGGAAATTCCAAAGTTCCGTCCAGAGCATTTTACCAATGACTATGGATTTATCAGCGACTATTTAGCTGAGTTTATCAGAGAACTTCGTAAGGAGCAGTATGGTGACGCCATTGATCACTATTTCCGCCTTGGAAAGAATCTTAATCAGCGAGACACGATTGCAGTGCGTAGAATGGCAGATGGATACCTAAAGCTGTTGTACCCAGATGGAAACTTCACGAAAGAAGAAGTGGAAGAAGTACTCCAGATTTCATTGGAGATGCGTCGCCGTGTGAAAGAGCAGCTCAAGAAGCTGGGCGGCATGGAGTTCTATGATGTTAACTTCTCCTACATAGATAACGAAACCTTTGAGGAGCATTATGTTTCTGTTCCGGAGCAAGGCGGTGGAAAACTCATTCCAGAGGGTATGTGTAATCCGGGTCAGGTTTATACTGTGTCTCAGGGTAAGAGTGGAATGCTTGGTGTTTTTCGCTTGGAAAGCCAGATGCTTCCAGGTAACGGAAAGTTTGAGAGAACAGGTATTGGCAGTGACCGTGATGCAAAGGAATCCACAAATACTGCTTTTAATTTCCTGAAGGCAAATGGAAACCGTATCAGTGGCTCTATCAGTACCACAACAAAAGATTATATTATCAATTATCAGGATTTGCAGGGCATCGGCATGACAGGAAAGCTGGCCCTTCCTACACTGATTGCGATGTGCTCCATTGCACTTGGAAAGCCAACACTGAGCAGTCTTGCTGTACTTGGTGAAATCAGTATCAGTGGAACCATGATGAAGGTGGACGAGCTCGCAAATTCTCTGCAGGTGTGTTTGGATAGCGGTGCAAAAAGAGTCCTGCTTCCTATTGCATCAGCTGCAGAGCTGGGAACTGTACCAGCAGATCTGATTGGAAGTTTTAATTTGATATTCTACAATAGCGCTGAAGACGCAGTGTTTAAGGCGCTGGGTGTAGAATAAGGAGGTGGATTAGCGTGTATTATGATACATTAAATTCAGAAGAACAGGTGTCTTATCTCATCAAACCGATTATTGAGGTACTGCAGGCAGCTGGCGGACAACTGGAACGTTCTGAAATCAGAGATAGAATAAGCGAGATGGATGAGCATATTGCTGAATTTGAGCAGAAACTCTATACCTCTAATAAAACAGGAAATCAGTATAAAAAATTTGATTTCAAGTTCAACTTTGCAATCAAGGAACTCGGATATGTAGGTATCATTTCTTATGTGAAATATAATCCTCAGATTACGCTTACTCAAAAGGGTGCCGGCATTGACCTTTCTGCTTTTGACGTGAAAACTGAAGTTAGGGATAAAGCACGGACATATTGGGAAGAACATTCTGCAAAGAATAAAACCAAGAATAAGCCGGAAATTAGTCCTGATGTGGAAGATGAAGATGATGCATCTGCTGAAGACGAGCTGTTGGATGATTTCAAAGTGAAGTTACAGAGTGCAATTGCAAACATGTCTCCAGCTAAGTTTGAGCAGTTTTCAAGAGCGCTCCTTACAAAGATGGGTGTACAATTTACCAATAAAGGAGTTCAGATATCTAACGATGGCGGCATTGATGGATACGGGTATCACATAGATGATGACGATTTCAGAACGACTCGTGTGGTCATCCAGTGCAAGAGATTCAATACCAATCCTGTGAGTGAGCCGGATATCAATCAATTTCTTGGGGCGATGAATAAGTTCCAAGCAGACTATGGTGTTTTCATCACGAATAGCAGATTTACAAATAAGGCACGTGAGGCAGCTAGAGAAGGTACACCGATTACTCTGATTGATGGAAATGATTTAATGCGATTAGTCATCAGGTATGAACTGTTTATCACACCAGTTACTACTTATGTGTTGGATGATTTCTATTCAGAAGATTAAGCGGGTCGAGTGCATGGGAATTACACAGTTCTAAAGCTTGTGAAAGTGCCGTTGGCCTATCCCCTGCACATGAAACCGCCAGGGTTGAGGCAATGGGGATTGCTGGCTTCTGAAGTCGTCACTATAATAGTAAATACAAAGAAAAATGCTGACCACTTCCCTGTTGCAAACAAGGTTTAGACGGTGAAGTGGACTGCAATAGTGTAGGTACATTTTGGATTGTGAAAACGGTAGATATGTTTCCGAGAACGAACGGAAATTGGTTGAAGGATTGGCGTAATCTGAAATATGCCGACATCAATCAGGGCCAATCGAGCCATGTGGAGACGGTGGTACTGCTTTCCCACAAAAAGCCAGATAGTCATATCAACGTAAAAGTAGAGTTTGGCGAGGGTGAGGACAAGGTTCCGCTAAAGGCGATTTCTGAAAGAGCAGAAGCCTACAAGCCGAAAGAGCGAGTTACTTACAAGATGATACAGGAGTACATAGAAGCGAAATATGGCTTCAAAGTACATACCGCATATATTGCAGAGGTAAAGAGGAAATTAGGTTTGCCGATGTACGATGCTCCAAATGCGGTAGAGGAATTGAAACAGCCGAGGAAGCATCCAACACCAGAAAAAGTAGAAGCAATCAAAGATGCCTTGAAGCATTTTGAGGTTATATAATATGTATTTTTGAGGTTAGAAACATGAGTATAGATAATGTGATATCAATAGTTATTAGTATATTGGGTTCTTCTTTGATTACATTAATTTTATCTACCTTCATTTTTCAGCCGATGCAGGAAAAAAAGAGAGTGTATGAATCAATAATTGTATTTGCACAAATTGTACTTTTTCCTGCTGAAGCCAAGCTTTCTTTAGGAGTTGCCAGATATAACAAGAATTATCTGATGATGAAAATAGAAATAATGCAATAAATGATTTAAAAATGGCAATTCCTAAGCTGAAGCTGATTTCCAAGGATGACGGTTTGACGAAAGAAGTAGAAAAATTTATCCAACAACAAAATGAAGAACAATTTAATGTGTTGGTAATGCGACTGAGAAAGGATTTATATAAATAAAATTTGAACTTGTTAGACAAAGGCGGTTTTGGTGTTAGAGTAACGATGAAAAATTGCATTGGGAGAAATATAATGACAAAAAAGAAAAATGAGATAGCTATCCATAGCTCGGCAGCAGAATATCTGACGTATGTCGCGTCTATCGGAGATAATGCGCATAGCATGGAAATGCGCTATGAGGATGAGAATATATGGCTGACGCAGAGAATGATGGCACAGCTTTATGACGTAAGTTTGCCGACAATAAATGAGCATATTAAGAAAATATATGATGATAGTGAGCTTGTTGAGGAAGCAACTATTCGGAAATTCCGAATAGTTCAAACGGAAGGAACAAGACAGGTAAACCGTGAAGTTATCCATTATAATTTGCAGATGATTATCGCAGTCGGTTTTAAGGTAAACAATGAGCGTGCAGTGCGTTTCCGTAAGTGGTCAGGACAAATTGTTAAAGATTATACCATCCAGGGCTGGACAATGGATAAAGAACGTCTAAAAAAAGGTCATATGTTCACAGATGAGTATTTTGAGCGGCAGTTAGAGAACATTCGTGAGATAAGGCTTTCAGAGCGTAAATTTTACCAAAAGATTACTGACCTATATGCTACTGCTTTTGATTATGATAAGGATGCGGGGACTACCAGACGTTTTTTCCGGACCGTACAAAATAAAATGCATTGGGCTGTTCATAGACATACGGCAGCAGAACTTATTGTTGAACGGGCTAATGCGGAGAAGGAACACATGGGATTATCTACATGGGAAGCAGCTCCAAATGGAAAAATTGTAAAAGCTGATGTGTCAATCGCAAAGAATTATTTAAATGACAAAGAAATATCCTATATGGAAAGGATTGTATCTTTATATCTTGATTATGCAGAATTGCAGGCAGAACGTCATATTCCGATGAGTATGGAAGATTGGGCAAAGCGGTTAGATGGTTTTCTGGAATTTAACGGAAACGAGATACTTACAGGTGCAGGTAAGATTAGTGCAGAGCAGGCAAAACTCCATGCAGAAACAGAATTTGAAAAATATCGTATTGTACAAGACAGACTATTTATGTCTGATTACGATAAGTTTTTGATGGAATTAGAAGAAAAAGGAAAACAGAATTTATAAAGTAGGAAACAGCAGAAGATAATAAATGGTGTAAAAATGAGTATTAAATATATTTTTTGTGGGAAAAGGGATGCACAATCAGTGTTAGTACTGTATAAGTATTGTCCATATTTCCGTGATTTTGTGGGGATATGTTTTAATTTGATACTCATGTGGAGACTTGTGTGTTGCTACAACGAAAAACTATGTAGAAATCCTTAATTTTAGGCACTTTTTCAAGCATATCGTGTTTACAAGTGAGGGTGATAAAATCCGAAATAAAGAGATTAAAAACTATATCAATGTTTCAGTAGTAGTTGATATAGAGTGTGGAAACACAACAAATTAAATATTGAATTTGAGGGGTACTTGTAAAAAAGTACCCCTTTTTAAGTATGACGGGCATGTCCGTGTTCTGTGGTGCAAGTCCACATAGG
>OBKG01000768.1_pt1 | contig 11140 bp, 6 predicted proteins | sample 1519741 | NCBI WGS metagenome assembly OBKG01 (sample SAMN00265072, study PRJEB22529) | human gut metagenome
TTAAAGAGGGATTTTATTATGGAAGCCAGGACAGGCCTGGCAAGCATCCCTACCATGAGGCAGGGGTTTACTACATACAGGAGCCCAGCGCTATGGCGGTAGTGGAGCTTTTGGAACCCCTGCCGGGAGATTCGGTTCTGGATCTCTGTGCAGCGCCGGGTGGAAAATCCAGCCATATTGCTGCTAGGCTGGAAGGGAGGGGATTTTTACTGTCGAATGAAATTCATCCCGCCAGAGCAAAAGTTCTTTCCCAAAATATAGAACGGATGGGAATAAGAAACTGTGTTGTCTGCAATGAAGAACCGGGACGTCTGGCGCCTCATTTTGCTGGCTTCTTTGATAAAGTGGTAGTGGATGCCCCTTGTTCGGGTGAGGGAATGTTCAGGAAGGATGAGAGGGCCAGAGAAGAGTGGAGCGAGGAGCGTGTAAGAATGTGCGCGGCACGACAGGCGGAGATTCTGGATTACGGAGCTTACATGCTAAAGCCTGGAGGCCGTCTGGTATATTCTACCTGCACCTTTGCGCCAGAGGAAAATGAAGGAACGATTATGCGGTTTCTGGAGGGACATGAGAATTTCAGCGTAGAGGAAAGGCCCCATTATAAAGGCTTTACGGCGGGGATTCCCAAGTGGGCCGGTTACGGGCAGATAACGGGAGGAAGCTTCCAGGATGAAAGCCAGCTTTTTAAGCTGCACCTGGAGAGAACGATGAGGATTATGCCCCATAAGCTGGAGGGAGAGGGACATTTTATAGCTGTGCTCAGGAAGGAAGGCACTGGGGCTTATGAGAATTACGGAGGAAAGAACGGGAAGGCAAGGTATCTGGATGATAGAAAAAGAAGGGATGTGCTGAAGGAGTTTGAGGTGTTTTTAAGGAATACGCTTATAGCTCCGGAGCCATTTCTCAGCCGGGAGGAATATGTGCTGTTTGGGGAACAGCTTTATCTTGTGCCTGAGCAGATGCCGGATATGACGGGACTTAAGGTGGCGCGTCCCGGACTTCATATGGGGACGCTGAAAAAGAACCGTTTTGAACCCTCCCACGGACTGGCGCTGACCTTGAAGGCGGAGGAAGTAAATGCGGTCTGTGATCTGCAGGCAGAAAGCCCTCAGGCTTTTAATTATTTAAGGGGAGGAACCGTTGTGCCGGAAGGGGACAATGCCGGGTGGTTAGCAAGGGGGAAGGGCTGGGTACTCGTCACCGTTGACGGATACAGTCTGGGCTGGTGTAAGCTGGCCGGAGGGATTCTGAAAAACCATTATCCTAAGGGACTTAGATGGAACTGAACTGGACAAAGCTGCTTTCAGAGCTGGAGCAGGGAGGCCATATCTTCAGGCAGTTCAGCCTTGAATTTCATCGTTTCGCCGGTTATGGGATGTGTGAAGGCCAGACTGAAGGAGTGAAGGGGCTGTCTTGCAATACAACGGTAATCAGGGTTATAGAGAAAATCGCCGGGAAGAGGATGGCCTACCGACCTTAAATGTACCCGTATCTGGTGGGTTCTTCCTGTCTTCAGCCACAGGCTGATTAAGGATAGATCGTACCTGGGGCTGTAGCAAACCGGACTGTAATGGGTGCAGGCGGCCTCTCCCTTCTCATAATCCACCTGCCGCTCAATGGTGGAACCCTCTTTTCTGGCTATTGGGGCGGTGATTGTTCCTGGTTTCTGAATTTTCCCCTGTACCAACGCGCGGTATTCACGGTGGATGGAGCGGTTTAGCATCTGGGAGGACAGGATGCACGCGCTGAGCATGTGCTTTGCAAAAAGCAGCAGACCGGTGGTATCCCGATCCAGACGATTGACAGCACGGCAGGTGAAGGGCTGGCCCTTTTCCCTGAAATACCAGGCCAGTCCGTTGGCAAGGGTGTTGGTATAATGGCCCTGAGAGGGATGGACAGGAACGCCAGCCTCTTTGTTGATAACCAGAAGATCCTCGTCCTCATATACAATATTCAAAGGAAGCTGTACAGGGACAATACTGCCGGAAGGCTCATCCTCCGGCAGACGAACAGTGAGCGCTTCCCCTGGTGAAAGCCGGCGGTTGGCATATGCAGGCTTCCCGTTTACGGAAAGCCCCATGGGGGTATGCTTCAGGCAGACTATCAGACGGTGGGAATAGCCCTTGGCTTTTAAAAACTGCTCTGCTGTAAGTCCGGCCTGTTCGTTTGATATGGGATAGTGTAGGGTTTTCTTTATCATGGTCTCTCCTGCGGCAGTGGACACGATCTAAGCGTGGGGGATGTTTAAATGCTTCTGTTTGCTGGCCGCGTGGTCAACTACGGCATCTTTCTGAAGAAAGCTGGCTCTCTTACTACTGTCAACACCGTAGCGGCTTCGTATAGAATCCACCGCTTTTTCAAATTGTTTCTGTTTCAGCAGCTTCGGATCATCAAAAAAGCTTATTTGGGAACAGCCTCCATCAATTATCTTTCCTGCCCGTACGCCCATGAGACGAAGGGGAGTCATATTCCAGCATTCTCTCAGTAACTTGCAGGAATATTTATAAAGCACAGAGGTAGAGTCGGTAGGCTGCGCAAGAACCATCTGGTGAGACTGGGTTTTAAATTCCCAGTCCTTAAGCTCCACACAGATATTACAGCAGAATACCTGACTGGCTCTTAGTCTGGCTCCTACTGTCTCGCAGAGGGAAAGAAGCACCTGATCCGCTCTGGAATAGTCCGATATATCTCTGGAAAGGGTAATGCTGTTGCCGTAGGATTTACCCACAGCGTCACGCTCCTCAACCGGAGCCGGATCAATGCCGTTGGCATACTGATGAATCAGCAGGGCATATGTTTCTCCCAGGTGAGCCTTCAAAAGGGCCAGATTGCAGGCGGCCAGCTGACCGATGGTGAAGATGCCCAGATTCTCTAGCTTGCGCTGGGCCGCTCCGCCGACGGAGAACAGCTCCCGTATAGGAAGGGGCCACATCTTTTCAGGTATTTCTTCAGGGAACAGAGTATGACATTGATCCGGCTTTTCAAAGTCGGATGCCATCTTAGCCAGAAGCTTGTTGGTGGAGATACCGATATTTACGGTAAAACCCAGCTGTTTTTTAATTTTTTCACGTATATGCCCGGCTGTTTCCAGAGGCTGGCCGAATAGATGGATGGTTTCTGTCATATCCAGAAAAATTTCATCTATACTGAATTTCTCATGGTCAGGGCTATATTCCTCTAAAAGCTGCATCATTTGCCTGGAGCATTTGATGTAAAAATCAAACCGGGAGGGGACTATAGTCAGATTCGGGCACTTGCGCAGTGCCTGTGCCAGAGGCTCTCCAGTGGTGACTCCGTATTGTTTGGCTAAGGGAGACTTGGCCAGGACAATGCCGTGGCGCGTGCTGGCATCCCCGCCTACAGCAGAGGCGATGGAACGCAGATCCAGGGCATTCGGATCGCTGGTCAGCCTGTATACAGATTCCCAGCTTAAAAATGCTGAATTGACATCAATATGAAAGATAAGCCGCTGTCCTTGTTTCCAAGCTGCCATTATTCTGCCGCCTTTCTCTTGCTTAGAAGCTTAGATAATAATAGTCTTTTTATCATTATATCAGAATGTGTGTTCGATTGCAAGGTTCCATGTATAAATGCAGTTTTTACAGAATAGGATGAAATAAAGGCAAAAAGGCGGCACTGCCATGAAACGATGGATTTGTTCAGCAGTATTGGCGATCTCCTTATTTCTGAATCCATTAGAGGGATTGGGAGGGGAGATATTTACAGAAAATGGATGGGTGCGGGAGACAGAGTCCCCGGCATTGTCTGCTCCCTCCGCTGTCCGGCCTGGTGACGCTGCCTCAGGCGACTTCCTGAAGCTCTATGCTCAGTCTGCTGTCCTTATAGACGGCCGTACTGGCCGTGTCCTGTACGGCAAGGGGCAGGATATGATCCGCCCAATGGCAAGCACCACAAAAATCATGACCTGCATTTTGGCCCTGGAGCTGGGCAACCCCGATGACAGGGTGACTGCTTCCTCTTATGCAGCCTCACAGCCCAAGGTTCACCTGGGGGTACGTTCCGGGGAGCAATACAGGCTGGAGGATCTGCTCTATGCCCTGATGCTGGAGTCATACAATGATGCTGCCGTTATGATTGCCGAGCACATAGGCGGAAGCGCGGAAGAATTTGCGTCTCTTATGAACCAGAAGGCAAGGAGCTTGGGCTGTGAGAATACCTATTTTATCACCCCTAACGGTCTGGATGGAGTAAAAACGGATGAGAATGGCATAGAGCGGATTCATTCTACTACAGCCTCTGAGCTGGCCCAGATTATGCGCTATTGCGTAACCCAATCCCCGATGAGGGAAGCGTTTTTAAAAATAACCCAGACTCAAAATTATTACTTTACCGACCTGTCAGGGAAGCGCAGCTTCAGCTGCTGCAATCACAATGCTTTGCTTACCATGATGAAGGGCATACTTTCCGGCAAAACAGGCTTTACAGGCGGAGCAGGCTATTCCTATGTGGGGGCTATGGAGAATGAGGGAAGGACGTATATTATTTCCCTTCTGGGCTGTGGCTGGCCTCCCCATAAAACCTACAAATGGAGCGACGCCAGAAAGCTGTACAATTACGGTTTGGAAAATTTCCAGATGCGAGACGTATTTCAGGAGGAGGCTCTTGGAACTGTTCCTGTTACAGGAGGACTGTGCTGGGAGGAGGATGGCTGCAAAACAGATAAAACGAGTCTTTCTTTGAATTTAGAACCAGAAGAAATGCATCTTGCCCTCCTTTTGAAGGAGGATGAGCAGATAGAGATTTTACGGCGTATTCCCAACCGGCTGGAGGCGCCTGTAAGGGCGGGCCAGCAGGTGGGTTCCATCGATTATATTCTGGACGGTCAGCTTATTAAAAGCTATCCTGTCTATGCCAAGGATGATGTGGAGGCCATGACTTTATTACGATCGGTTCGACGTATTGTGAAACTGTTTCTTGAAAATGGAAAGAAATGCCATAAATTTTAAGCTTTTCTTACAAATCTGATCATTGAACTGAGAATCCCCCGTTTTTATTGACATATAGAGATATTTGTCATTATAATAGGAGTAATGTCAAAAATAGAAAATCATTCCTTTTCTGGAAATGATAGAAAATACGGGAGATATGTACATAATGAAGGGAAAAAAGTATAAAAAGGCGCTGGCGCTAGCGCTGGGCCTGATGCTGGCAGTGAAAACTCCGGCATCGTTCTCCACACCTTTTAGGATGATGGATTCCTATGCATATACGGGAGCGGCCACAGTCAAGGCCACTTCACTAAATGTCCGCAGCGGGGCCGGAATCAACTACCCGGCAGTGGGCAGACTGGCAGCAGGAGCGGCGATTACCATTGCCGGAGAGCAGACGGGAGCCGACGGAAAATTATGGTATCAGATTCAGTTTGCAGGGAGCGGCGGGACAGTGAAGACTGGCTTTGTATCCTCTGAATATGTGAGGCTACCCGTTTCCTACACACCAGACCCGAACTTTGAGGCGTATCTTTCCTCCCAAGGTTTTCCAGAGAGCTATAAAAACGGCTTAAGACAGCTTCATGCCCAGTATCCGAACTGGGTGTTTAAGGCCAGGAATACCGGTTTGGATTGGAACACGGTAATTGAGAATGAAAGCCTGCTGGGACGGAACCTGGTGGCCGCAGGCAGTGTTTCCTCGTGGAAATCGGTGGAAGCCGGCGCTTATAACTGGGATAACAGCGTCTGGACAGGGCTGGATGGAAGCAACTGGGTAGCGGCTTCTTCTGATATTATCCGGTATTATATGGACCCTAGGAACTTTCTGGACGAGACCTATGTATTTCAGTTCTTGTCTCATGAGTATGACGCAAATACACAGACGATAGAGGGGCTTAACAGCCTGGTAGCCGGAACCTTTTTGTCCGGGACAACCACTTCTACCGGAACGGAGGGCAGTAACTTTTCCGGCAGTTCTGGTGGAACAGCTGGTCCTGGCGGAGGCCCTGGCGTCAGTCCGGCAGGGCCGTCAGGAAACGCAGGCTCTCCCCAAAGCTCTGCCTATGATGACAGCCAGCATGGTCCGGGAGTGTCAGGGCCAGCAGGAAGCGGCAGTCCCGCTTCTCAGGGCAGCAAAGGGGAAATCAGCCTGGAAGGGCCCCAGGCCTCTATCCTTCCCAGAGAGCGCAATCTGGTAGCCTCTGGTGTAAGCCTGGTGGGTCCGGGAGGAGATTTGGCAGGCAGTACGGAGGGGGCAGCCCCAGCTGCCGGCACAGGGGAGGTAAACGGAGGAGCAGGCGGATCTTCTCCTTATATTAATATTATTATGAATGCGGGAGCACAGTCAGGAGTAAGTCCCTATGTTCTGGCAGCCATGATTCTTCAGGAGCAGGGCAGCAATGGCACAAGCCCTCTTATTTCCGGCAGCTATCCGGGCTATGAGGGCTATTATAATTTCTTTAATGTGGAGGCATATCAGTCAGGCTCTATGACGGCTATTCAGATGGGGCTGAGGTATGCTTCACAGTCAGGCAGCTATGGCCGCCCGTGGAATACGGTTGAAAAGTCGATTCTGGGCGGCGCCCAAAATTACGGGGATAATTATGTGAAGGCGGGGCAGAATACCTTCTACCTGAAGAAATTCAATGTCCAGGGAGAAAATCTGTATAAGCATCAGTACATGAGTAATATACAGGGAGCTGCTTCCGAAGCGGCAAAGCTTGCCCAGGCTTACACCCCGGAGCTTAAGAAGACAGCGCTGGAATTTCAAATTCCGGTATACAGCAATATGCCGGAGCAGGCTTGTGCAGCTCCTACAGGGGACGGAAGCCCTAATAACAAGCTTGCAGGACTGGGAGTGGATGGTTTCAGCCTGACTCCGTCCTTTCATAAGGATACCCAGGAATATAATCTGATTGTAGATACTTCTGTCACCAGCCTTACGGTCAGTGCATCGGCTTTGGACTCGAATGCATCCGTTAGCGGAACAGGAACGATTGCGGTACCAGGAGGCGGTACAGATATTATTATTACCGTAACAGCCCAAAATGGAAGCGCACGTAATTACATGATTCATGTGGCTGTCCAGGCTGGGGGATCTGTATCAGGAAGCGCTGCCTCCCCAGGAGGAGGCAGCTCAGGTCCCGGCAGCTCAGGAGGTCCGGCAGACAGCAGTGGAAATGGCCCTGGCGGAAGCAATGTCACCATTGTAGAGGTTCAGTCTTGATAAGCGTTTATTGAAAACATTACAATCAGAAAGTGAGAATTTAGAATGATGAGACAAATGAAGCGCAGGGCTGCGGTATTTGTGGCGGCCTTTGTGATGACAATTGCAGTATCCGCCGGATTTTTTACTGCCTGGGCGGCCAGCGGAAGAATTGCTTTTTCTGATCCCTCTGCAACTGTGGGAAGTCAGGTAAATGTAAATATGAAGATAACCAGCAGCGAAAGCCTTCAAAGCGTCAACGTAATGCTGTCCTATGATTCGGATGTTCTGGAGTTCGTAAGCGGTACGAATGCAGAGGGAGACGCAGGAGCTATCCATGTCCGCGGGGACGGTGGTACGCCTAATACAAAGACCATGTCTTTTACGCTTACGTTCAACGCGCGTACTGCAGGCAGCAGCAAGATTGCCGTTACCAGCCAGGAGGTTTATGGTTCTAACTCCCAACTGGTAACAGTGGATCAGTTGGGCAGCTCTACCGTTACAGTGGGAGCGCTTCAGACAGCATCTAAGGACGCTACTCTTAAGTCTCTCCAGGTATCGCCGGGGGCCCTGACTCCCCAGTTTTCTCCAGATGTGGATACGTATTCCGTAACGGTGGGAACAGATGTGGAGAAGCTCATTGTTACGGCCCAGTGCACTGACGAGAATGCTACTAACGTAGTATCTGGCTATGAGGATCTGCAGATGGGAGAAAACCGGGTAACCTGTAAGGTTACGGCCCAGGACGGAGAAACCACAAAGGAATACGTGATTGTGGTTACTAAGACAGAGGGCGGAGCCAGTACAGAAGAGTCCGGTCTTTCTACAGGCGTAAAGATGAAGATATCCAAAAGGGAGATTACAGTTCTTGAGCCGGACGAATCCGTAAAGATTCCCGATGGATTTAAGGAAAGTATCATTAATATTGATGATAACAACAAGGTTCGCGGCTGGGTATGGGGCAATGAAACCGAGCATCAGTACTGTATCGTTTATGGCATGAATGAGGCGGGAGAGAAGAACTTCTACCGCTATGATATGAAAGATACGGAGCGGACCATTCAGCGTTACTTTGAAGATCCGGCTGTAGGGAATATGGTATCCAAGGCGGATTACGATGAGCTGGCAAGAACTTATGACAAGCTCTGCGACGATTACAAGATGTTCCAGATCTTTTTGATTGCGGCGATTCTGATTGCGGTAGGTCTTTTGATTCTGGTTCTGATAGTGGTTTTAAAGAAGAACAACGGTTCTGGAGGAAAAGGAAAGGCTGTATTGAAAGGAGGCAAAAGAAAAAGAGGAGCTAATACTCGTTCCCATGATTTCTTGGAAGATGGGGATAAGAACGGCAGCGTAAAAGGGTATCGGGGTAATAACCAGGAAGATGGCCGTGCAGCAGGTTATCAGGATGAATACGGTGACGATGGCTATGAGGCAGGCTATCAGGATGAGTACAGTGACGACGGCTATGAGGCAGGCTATCAGGATGAGTACGGTGACGACGGCTATGAGGCAGGCTATCAGGATGAGTACGGTGACGACGGCTATAAGGCAGGTTATCAGGATGAGTACGAGGGTGACGGCTGCCTTGAAGGGGAGCAAAATGAGCATGAGGCCGCCGGCCGGCAAAACGTGGTTTGTCAAGGAGAGCATGGGGAATATCAGGCGGCGGATTCCCAGAACCATGGTTATAATGCTCAACAGCAACATGCGCATCATAGGGGGAAGGACAAGGCCCAGGCAGCAGACAGACATACAGGCTCCTTCCAGAATGAGATAGAATACCGTGACGCTTCTTCTAAGAAAGGAGGGTCTCGTCAGGCCCAGAAGCAATACGGAGATGATCTACAGGAGCCGGATCTCAAGAAGAATACGGAGGATGATATGGATGATTTTGAAATTTTTGATCTGTAAATAAACAGAAATGGGTCTTAAAACGAAGGGCAGATAGCTTTGGCAGATTATATCCAGGGGGACAAGTGAAGCAATGAAAACTTGTTCTTAGTTTTGGAAGGGCTGCTGTCATTTTTAGACAGTTCTTCACATGTATCCCAAATAATACAGTGACATTTTGGGGAAAATATAGTATACTTCTAAGCGATAGATAACGTTGATGACATTTGAATAAATTATGAGCGAAAGGAAGACCAAATATGTACTGTGTGAAGAAGATCAATAAACAGCTGTTTTGGGTCGGGGGAACGGACCGCAGACTGGCCTTGTTTGAAAATGCATACCCGATCCCCAAAGGTATTTCCTACAATGCATATCTGCTTTTGGATGATAAGACCGTACTCTTTGACACGGTAGATCGCGCCATTACAGAGCAATTTTTTGAGAATATAGAGGCTCTGCTTAGGGGGCGTACTCTGGATTATGTAGTTGTGAATCATATGGAGCCAGATCACTGCGCGACGCTGGGTGAGATTGTTCTCAAATATCCGGATGTAAAAATTATCTGTAATGTTAAGACAGTGCCTATTATCAAGCAGTTTTATAATTTTGACATTGATTCCAGAGCAATTATTGTAAAGGAAAAGGATATCTTCTCATCAGGTTCCCACACCTTCACCTTTTTTATGGCTCCCATGGTGCACTGGCCGGAGGTGATGGTCACTTATGACATGACAGATAAGGTTCTTTTTTCCGCAGACGCCTTTGGAACCTTTGGAGCTATGAACGGTAATCTGTTTGCGGATGAAATTCAGTTTGAGAGGGAATGGCTGGACGACGCCAGAAGGTATTATACTAATATCGTTGGGAAATACGGCCCCTCTGTACAGACTCTTCTAAAGAAAGTTTCTGTCCTTGATATTCAGCTATTGTGTCCTTTGCATGGCCCTGTTTGGCGTGAGAATATCAGCTGGTATGTAGAAAAATATCTGACCTGGAGCAGCTATGAGCCGGAGGAGAAGAGCGTGATGATCGCTTACGGTTCTATCTACGGCAATACGGAAAATGCGGCCAACATTCTGGCAGGTATGCTGGGGGATCGGGGGGTGAAGCACATAGCTATGTATGATGTTTCCTCCACTCATCCATCCATTATTCTTTCGGAGGCATTTCGCTGCAGCCACCTGGTGTTTGCCTCATCTACCTACAATGGAGGTATTTTCAGCAATATGGAGCATGTTCTGATGGAAATGAAAGCCCATGGCCTTCAGAACCGTACTGTGGCCATTATAGAAAACGGCTCTTGGGGAGTGCTGTCTGGAAAGCAGATTCAGGAGTTGCTTGGGTCTATGAAGAATATGACCATCCTGGAAAATATGATTACGATCAAATCCTCCTTAAAGGAAGGACAGCTGGAGGAACTGGAGACCCTGGCAGACCAGATAGTAGCGTCTATGGCCTGAGGCGTTGGAATAGCACGCTCATAATTTCAGGGCTTCAGACAGCAGGCAGCTCACTATTTGCAGGTGAAGCTAGATGCACAAAATGAGGGGCATTAAAAGGGGATGTTGCAAAAATTGTTTTGCAGCATCCCTGTTCTGATTGAAAGAAGCTTAGATGCCAGGCAGACAAGCTGCCAAAGCAGCATAGGCGGAAGAACAATGCGCCTTACAGAATTTCAATCTGATAGGTTTTCAGCCAAAAATTAATCTGAAGGATATAGGCCAGCATCTGAGGGCCGGCCATCAGCTGTCCGTACCAGGGCTTGCCGTAGTCCGAGGGGTTAGTAAGGAAGCGTTCCAGCTTCCTTCTGTCCAGAAACTCCATCACAGGGCAGCTGCTGTCGGAAATCATTTCTTGGACCCGGTCTGCCAGAAGGGCTTCATAAGCAGTATCATAGGTTTTTGGATAAGGGGATTTGCGCCGGAAAAGAATTTCATCCGGTACAAGTCCTTTTCCTGACTGGCGCAGAAGGTTCTTTACAACTCCGTCCCTGGTTTTCATGTTCCATGGAACATTCCAAACATATTCGATGATCCTGTGATCCGCAAAGGGAACTCTGGCTTCCAGACCGGAATACATGCTGGCGCGA
>OBKG01000772.1_pt1 | contig 11086 bp, 4 predicted proteins | sample 1519741 | NCBI WGS metagenome assembly OBKG01 (sample SAMN00265072, study PRJEB22529) | human gut metagenome
CATCGTGACTGAGATACATCCCGTCGAAGTGTTCCCGCACCGCCGCTTCAATGGCTTCCTTGCATTGGAGATTTGCGTTGTTTGAGGCCCGGTACTGCTCCAGCTCCCCATGCTCTTTTGCATAGGCAGCCGAGTGAGGATAGACGGCAGCCTTCCGCAGCTCCTCCTGGGTTCTGCACACATCATCGGCCCTGATTTCGACACAGTCCCGAACCACATCCATGTGGTCGGTCTCCACTTTCTCAAAGTAGTGGTACACATCAGCCAGCGGCGTGGGCGAATCCAGCAGCGCCTGGGCCTGGGCATCGGTCAGCTCCAGTTCCTCCATCGCCATCACGATGTCCTCCCGGACAGTGTACTCATAGGCGTGGTTCAGGACCTCTGCCGAGGGCTGGCTTTTCAGCCAGTCCCGGAATTTGTCCTGCTCGGCGGCCATCTTCTCATAGAGGGCCGTATTCAGATCGTTGGGTTTCATGTTATCGCACCTCCTCATGCTGTTTTGGTTTCTTTTCGGGGCTTCGGGGCGGCACCGGGCGCTTCAAGCTGTCCTGCACCGAGGGCCGTGCGCTCTTGGCGATCACAGGCTCCGGCTGAGAGCGGCCCCTGCCGTCCAGGTTCAGAAGCGTGTCCAGTTCCACAAGACGGGCGGACTTTACCCGCAGATCATCCTCATAGGGGAAAGGCTTACCCACTTCCTTCTTGGCGGCGGCCTGCTGCTGGTACAGATTGTCCAGCTGGGCCTTGGCCGCCTCCAGGCGCTGGGGCATTTGAGAGAGCGCATTGTCAATGCGGGTCAGGTTGCCGCGTGGGTCTGTGCCGAGGCTTGCCCGGTGGGTCATCTGGCCTTTCAGCAGGAGCGTATATTTCTGTTTCCAGGCCGAAAACTCCACGGACATAGTGAAGCCCCGGTAGCTGCCGATCTGCACAGGCTCGGAGCCTTTGACCTCCTTGCAGGCGTCCAGCAGGGCTGCACCGGCGTTTTCTTTGTCCGTCAGGGTATCGCCCCGGATTTCCATACCGGCAAAGCCGTCCTCCGGGTGAGGGTGGGCGGCCAGGGTCTCCAGGTCTGCCTCAAATCCCTGGATAAAGCCCTTGTGCTTTTCGATTTCCTCCGGGAAGTATTTCAGCAGCTGGTCCTCCAGACGGTACTGCTTGCTCTGGTGGTCGGCTTTCATCAGCTTCAGCTTGGAGACCTCCACATCCAGGTCCATGCGCTCCTTGATACGGGGGTCTCCGGCGCACAGGGCCTTGATCTCGGCAAAGGACAGCGCCGTTTCGTCCACATCGTCGCAGCTTCTCACCGGCGATTTGGAAGTCATAATCTGGCTGATGAATTTCTGCTTGTTCTCCACCGTCTGGTCGGGTAAGAGAACGGCATTGCTGCCGATCCCTCCCCTAAGAACCGTGCGTGAGAGTTTCCCCTCACACGGCTCAAGCCTTTCGTAAGGCCCCGTTTAAGCGGGACCCGGCTCAAAAGATGCAAACAGGCTGTGTATTTGTTTGTGACACTCAGGATGTACCATGATTTTTCTGGCCCCTTTACCGGCAGGGATATGTACCCGGAATCCGGTATCGGAGTTTATGGCGTCGCCGCAGACGGGGCAGCTTTTCTGCTGTTTTCTCCAGATACTCAGAAGTTTTTCACGTCCTTTCGTACTGTTGAGCATCTTTTCCCCTTCGCGCTCCTCGAAATAGTCCGTCCATCTTTCGTCGAATGGATTGGCCTCTGCTACGACTTTCTTATACCGAATGATTTTTGTATCAGTAGCATATTCGAGTTTTGCATAGAGCGGGGCTCCGTTGTCGGTTTCCCGTTCCAGCGGAGCGGAGAAGGTCCACTGACGATTGCCAATCTGGTGCCAGTATTTCCTGGCAATCCATTTGTGTCCCTTCTTTTTGTGTCTGCGTTTGGCCCATTGCCACAGGCATTTGTAAATTTCATAGTCAACATGGCTAAACACCGCGGAAGACACCACATATCGCTGACTGTTTACCCAGCCACGAATTACCGGGTTGAGCTTGCGAATCAGCGTTTCCTGTTTTGTGGACTTATTCCCCTTGATGATGCTCCGCACTTTCTGAAGGAAAGTTTTGATGGCGGACTTGGATGGCTTAATAAGCAGTTTTCCGTTGTATTTACGGATATTCTTGCCCAGGAAGTCAAAGCCGTCATCAATGTGGGTAATGCATGTCTTTTCCTCCGAAAGCTGTAGCCCGCGTTCCGCCAGAAACGCCCTTACAATGGGTAGCACTTCATTTTTCAGCAGTTCCGGGGATTCTCCCGTGATGATGAAATCGTCTGCGTACCGAACGAAGTTAACTTTATAGAACAGGGTTTTCCCATTCTCTTTGCGCCTGGTTGGAAAGCGTTCCCGCAGTATCCGTTCCAGCCCGTCTAACGTCATGTTCATCAGCAACGGGGAGATAGTGCCACCCTGGGGTGTACCTTCCTCCGTTGGAAACAGTCTACGTGTCTCTATAAATCCGCATTTCAGCCATTTGTACAGGATTTGCGTGTCCATTGGGATGTTCTCCAACAGCCACGCATGACTGATGTGGTCAAAGCAGCCCTTGATATCTCCTTCCAAAATCCATTGAGGGGATTTCCCTTTGTTCAGATCGGTGAAGCATTGCTCGATTGCATCGTGCAGGCTTCTGCCTGTTCTGAATCCGTATGAGTTCGGATCGGCATAGGTTTCTGCGATTGGTTCCACCGTGAATTTGTAGAGTGTCTGCATAGCTCGGTCTGTCATGGTCGGGATACTCAGTGGGCGCATTTTTCCGTTTTTCTTTGGAATGTACACCCTTCTGAGCGGCTTAGGGGTATAGCCCCTGCGGTTGAGCTTTGAAATTGCTTTGAATTTTGCCTGCGGTGTCAGCCATAGTTCATGGTCTACACCTGCTGTTCTTTTGCCTATATTGCTTGTCACCCGTTTAACAGCCAATGCTTTGGCGTAGAACGAGTGGGAGAGCATCCACTGCAAGGATTTCACCTTGCTGTAGTGCCCTTCTTTTTGAGCCTTTACGATACGCATTTGCAGCTTTTTCACATAGGCGCGCGCCTTGGCCCAATCGATGGACTCCCAGCTTTGCACCCTGTTGGATGATGCACACGGTTTCCCGTTCATTTGCGATTTCCTCCTTCAAAAGTTCTGTAAATTCTCTCGTAAAGAAAGACCAGATGGAAGTCTGCCCGCTTTCGCGTGGGATGATATTTCAATCCCTATCCGTCCCCATTACAGGGTCGGCGTTCGCTTTTTCCATCGTTCCTTACCCGCATTTCCCATCGGCTTCCCTTACGGTCCGCTTTCCGGTTTGCACCGGAGAAAATACGGGTTTACCACGTTTCGCATAATTAACAGCGCGGGTTAGGTTCCGCCTCTCCGCCGGCAGTCATACTGTCCATGTGCCCCCACTATGGAAAGGGGCATCCGACTGCAACACCTTTTGGTTCAGGCTTGTCAGCAACTTTAGCCTGTTCAGCTTTAACGACGTTTATTGGCGATTTACATTACATTAACCATACCGCGCAGCCAAGCTCCCCAGCCGCATTGTTGCTTGCAGCTTATCGCGTCCGCCTCACGGTTTCCGCTTAACCCCTTTCGGGGAGGGCTACTCTTTCACATCAGGCTTCCTCACAGCCGTTGCCAGCTGCTTTGGTGATGTTAGGCTACTGCTAATGGAATAGCAGGTTCGGTCACTGCCGAACAATTAGATTATGCGACTTCGTGTCGCACCCACAAATAGGCGTCAAAGGTTCCCTCAGTCACATAGCGGTACACATGGACCAGGGGATTTTGGTTGCCCTGGCGCTCGATACGACCCTTGCGCTGTGCAAGGTCTCCCGGCCGCCACGGGCAGTCCAGGTCATGGAGCGCCACAAGCCGATCCTGCACATTGGTGCCAGCGCCCATTTTGGCGGTGCTGCCCAGCAAGACACGCACCTGGCCGGTGCGGACCTTGGCGAACAACTCTTTTTTTCTGACTTCTGTGTTGGCCTCATGGATAAACGCGATCTGATCGGCGGGCATCCCCTGGGCGATGAGCTTTTGCCGGATGTCCTCATAGACGGTAAAGACCGGCTCCGGCTCGTCCAGCGGCACAGCCTGCTCCAGCGCATGGAGCGTGGGGTTGTCCAGCGCCTTGGCCGCCTTTTTCGCAGGGGCCGCCTGGGGCGTGGAAATGTCGCAGAACACCAGCTGGGTCAGCTTGTCGGCCTCCCCGTCCCGCCAGATCTGCATGATGTTTGCGACACATTGGTTGACCTTGGTGCCGGGTTCATCCGGCAGCAGCTGGTTGATGATACGCTGGTCCAGACCCAACTTGCGGCCATCGCCGGTGATCTTGAGCATATTGTCCTCCGATGGGTCAACGCTGCCGCTGTGTACCTTGGAGGCGCGCTCGGAGAGAACTTGCACCATCTCTTTTTGGTGTTCAGTAGGCTGGGCCACGATGTTGTGGTATTCCACCTCCGGCGTGGGCAGATGGAGCTGATCGGCGGTTTTGATGTCCGCCACCTCTTTGAACAGGTTCATCAGCTCCGGGAGATTGAAAAACTTGGAGAAGCGGGTGCGCGCCCGGTAGCCGTTGCCTTCCGGTGCCAGCTCCAGCGCCGTTGTCGTTTCGCCAAAGCGAGATGCCCAGCAGTCGAAATGGGTCATGTTCAGCTCTTGTAGCCGTTCATACTGAAGATACCGCTGCATGGTGTAAAGCTCGGTCATGGAGTTGCTGACCGGAGTGCCGGTGGCAAAAATCACGCCACGGTTTCCGGTGATCTCGTCCATATAGCGGCACTTGGCGAACATATCGCTGGACTTTTGGGCGTCGCTGGTGGAGAGGCCCGCCACATTCCGCATTTTGGTGTATAAAAACAGGTTCTTATAGTTGTGTGCCTCGTCCACAAACAGCCGATCCACGCCCAGCTGCTCGAAAGTCACCACATCGTCCTTGCGGCCCTCGGCTTGGAGCTTTTCCAGTCTGGCCTCCAGGGATTTCTTTGTGCGTTCCAGCTGCTTGACCGTGAAACGCTCACCGCCACTGTACTTTACCTCAGCAATGCCCTCGGTGATCTCGTCGATCTGTTCCTGAAGAAGTCGCTCCTGGCGCTCCCGGCTGATGGGAATACGCTCAAACTGCGAGTGGCCGATGATAACGGCGTCGTAGTCTCCGGTGGCGATCCGGGCGCAAAACTTTTTCCGGTTGTGAGTCTCGAAGTCTTTCTTGGTCGTGACCAGGATTTTTGCGGAGGGATAGAGCCGCAGAAACTCCGACGCCCACTGTTCGGTCAGATGGTTCGGCACCACAAAGAGGGATTTCTGGCACAAACCCAGGCGCTTGGATTCCATCGCGGCAGCCACCATCTCAAAGGTCTTGCCCGCGCCTACCTCGTGTGCCAACAGCGTATTGCCGCCATACAGCACATGGGCAATGGCACCCAGCTGGTGATCCCGCAGGGTGATGGCCGGATTCATGCCGCCAAAGGTAATGTGGGACCCATCGTATTCACGGGGCCGGGTGGAGTTCATTTCCTCGTTGTACTGGCGCACCAGGGTCTGGCGGCGCTCCGGGTCCCGCCAAATCCAATCGCGGAAAGCCTCCCGGATGGCCTGCTGCTTTTGGGCTGCCAGGGTGGTCTCTTTGGCATTCAGTACCCGGCGTTCCTTACCGTCCGCGTCTTCCACGGTGTCGTAAATGCGGACATCCCGCAGGTTCAGGCTGTCCTCCAAAATCTTGTAGGCGTTGGCACGGCTGGTTCCGTAGGTGGTGTAGGCCGCCACATCGTTTTCGGATACAGAGTTTTTGCCCGTGACCTGCCATTCGGCGGTGAAAGAGGCGTAATTGACCTGGATAGCGCGCTGGAGATAGTACGGGGTGTTGAAGGTCTCATACATGAACTGCTGAATGTACTCCTTGTCGATCCAGGTAGCGCCCAGGCGCACCTCGATCTCCGAAGCGTCCAGGTCTTTGGGCTGCGCCTTTTCCAGCGCCTCCACATTGGGACGGAAAATCTCGCTGACCTCCAGCGCCCGCTGTGCTTGACGGAGCTTGCGCCGCACATTGCCGGACAGGTATTCATCGGCGGTCACATAGGCAGGCCGTTCTCCCTCCGGCATCGGCCCAGGCAGGCGGAAGATCACGCCTTGCAGCTCAGCGGCCAGCTCGTCGCTGGTCTTGCCGGTAAGCTGTTCCATGTACTCCATATCCACACGGGCCTTTTCCGCAATGGATACGGCCAGGGCTTCGCTGGCGGTGTCCACGGAAGTCACCGCCTCATGGGGCTTGATGGTCCGCTTGGTGAACATATCCGCCTTGCGCTCCAGCCTGCCGTCCTCGTCCACGATCTCCAGCGCACAGAGCAGATAATAGCTGGAATCGTCGGCAAAGGCCAGCCGGTTTGCCCGGTCATTGATAAGGCCGTACTTGGCGGAAAAATCGTCATAGAGCCGGTTCAGCTCCGCTTGTTTTTCCCGGATGTCGCTATCTGGCGTGGCGGCGTCCATTTGCAGGTCGATCAGTTCCTGGACGCAATCCCGCAGCCTCACCATGCCTTTGACACGGGCCTCGGCGGTGGCATTGAGATCGGGGCGCACCATGCGGCTGTTCTCCCGGAAATACACAGCTCCGTCCACCACGGTATAGGAGTAGTTCTTCACATTGGGGTCAGCGGGGATAGAAGTGTCGATGGCTTCGCCTTCGCCCAGATCCGGCAGCTCGTCCTCCTGGTAGGTGCCGCGAATGTACTTCACAGCATCGTGCAGCTGATCGGCCAGCTCCAGCCCCTCAATGGGGTTCACGGTGTAGTCCATGCCGTGAGCGGTGCTTTCCGGTTCCTGTCGGCCCAGCACCATTTCCGGGTGGTCCAGGAAATAGCGGTTGATAGAAAAGCCGTCCTCGGTCTGCCCGGTCTGCGTCCACTCCGGTACAATGTCCAGCGGGCGATCTCGCTTTTGGAGGAAGATGATGTCCGATACAACCTCGGTCCCGGCATTGGCCTTGAACGCATTGTTGGGCAGACGGATAGCCCCCAGCAGCTCGGCGCGCTGGGCCAGATACCGGCGCACGGTGGAATCTTTGGCGTCCATCGTATAGCGGCTGGTGACAAAGGCCACCACGCCACCAGGACGCACCTGATCCAGCGCCTTGGCGAAAAAGTAGTTGTGAATGTTGAAATTCAGCTTGTCATAGGCTTTATCCCGGACCTGATACTGGCCGAAAGGCACATTGCCGATGGCAAGGTCATAAAAGTCCCGCCTGTCGGTGGTCTCGAAGCCCGCCACGGTGATGTCTGCCTTGGGATAGAGCTGCTTTGCAATACGCCCGCTGATAGAATCCAGCTCCACGCCGTACAGACGGCTGTTTCGCATTTCCTCCGGCAGCATACCGAAGAAGTTGCCCACGCCGCAGGACGGTTCCAGGATGTTGCCGGTCTCAAATCCCATGCGGCCCACGGCCTCATAGATGGCCCGGATCACCGTGGGGCTGGTGTAGTGGGCATTGAGGGTGGACCCTCTGGCGGCAGCATATTCCTCCGGGGTCAGCAGCTCCTTCAGCTGGGCATATTCCTTGCTCCAGCTTTCCTTGTCAGGGTCAAAAGCATCCGCCAACCCGCCCCAGCCCACATACCGGGAAAGGACTTCCTGTTGCTCCGGCGTTGCCTGCCCGGTGGTTTCCTCCAGGTATTTCAGCAGCTTGATTGCCTCAATATTGGCCTGGAACTTGGCCTTGGGACCGCCTTCGCCCAGGTGATCGTCCGTGATACGGAAATTCTCGGCGCTGCGGCGCAGGTTCTCCTTGTATTCCCCATAAGCAGCTTCTTCGGCTGCCCTGGCGTTGGGGAAAGTCTGCCACTCGCCATTGACCTGGATGGAAATGGGGTGTTCGTCCAGCACTTCATCCAGGGTCTTTTCCGGCTCGGCAGTAGGAGCTGGCGGTTCCGGCCTATCGGTCCGCAGGGTCTGAACCACTACATCATAGGGCAGATGGTTCTTGTCGCCCGGATAGACAGCCACCGTCTCGGCGTGATAAGCCGGGGTTTCGGCAGCCGGTTCCGGGCGTTCCTGTCCAAAACCGCCCAGCTGACGGGCATACAGCCCGCGCAGCAAAGGCGCAACTTCGTCCCAGCGGAAAAACAGCATGGCCAGCCGCTTTTCATCTGCGTCCAGCACTTCCAGCTCGATACCTTCAGGCATCGTGCGGTAATCGGCGGTGTCGCCGGTCTCCAGCTCCATTGTTTCCACAATGTTGGGATAGGCCCGGCTCAGCCACAGGGCAACCTCCCGGTTGCTCTTGCCGTTGTGCAGCAGCTCGGAAAGCTCTGCCTTATCCGCCTCACCGATCAGGCCATGTGCCAGCACATCCCGCAGGTCCTGGTCTACTGCATCCGGGTTTACCGGAAGAAACTCGGTATAGAAGTCGTTGCGGTTATCTGCCCGAAGAAGCTGCTCAAACTGTTCCTGACGCTCGGCCCGGTAGATGGGATAGCTCATGCCCGTGGGCAGCAGCTCCACCGTGTCATCCCGCAGCTCTGTGATCTGGTGAGCGCGGTCATCCAGATAGACAATATCCCCCACATGGTAGGGAGGGACTGTTGGATCATAAGAAGTCCGCTCCCGGACCGTGCCACGGGCCGCAGCATATTCCTTGTCTGATACAGGAACACGCGAATTGCCGGAGGAAGGCTGTTCCGGCTGGTCTGCTTGGGCGGTCTCTCTGGATATGGTCTCCACATCCCGCATGACCTGCTGAACAAAGAGGTCGCTGTCCAGCTTTTCCGGGTCCACCACATGACCATCCACAATGCCGCGTTGGGCCAGGGTCTCCCGGATGGCGATGGGGTCCACATCGTCCAGATTGTCCTGCTCGACCTGGGTATAGAAGCGATCCTCCTTAATGAGCTGGGCGATCCGGCGCTGCACCTTGGGCCAGGGAAGCGCCGTTCCTTCGGGGCTTTCCGGGCGGACCGCAAACGGAGTTCTGCCGTCGCCGCCGTCAAACTCATGGGCCAGCCACACAGCGGTGTCTTTTTCCCGTGCATGGTCTTTCATGTAGCGGACAACGGCGTGTTTGCTCTCGATCCTGCCGTTCCACTCCTGGATAGCCCGGTCAATGTCATTGTCCGAGAGAGGGCGCAGCAGCTCATGGAGCTTGGGATAGGTTTCGTCTGCCACTTCTCGGTGCAGCCGCTGGCGAAATTCCGGCACATCAGAGAACAGGCGGATCAGCTCTATATCGTGGGAATCAAGAATGGCGCGGCGCACAGCAGCATTACACTCGATCATAGCGTTTTCATAATCACTGTGACCGCAGGCGTTCCGGTATCTGATGTCCTGGGTAACGGCCTCCAGCACCATGGGCTTGTATTGCTCATGCAGCTCCCGGAGGGTGGGAATGGGCTGCTCCGGCACATCCTCCCGCAGAACATCGGCAGGTTCCGTGTCGGGCGGCTGGGCTTGCAGGGCATCTTCTTCGGCCTGAGCCTTTTCCGCCTGGATTTTGTCGAACTCCTCCTGTTCCTGTTCGGTGAGATAGCGTCCCTTTTGAATCAGATCAGTAATCCGTTTGGCAGCTTTCTCCCATGTGAAATGCACATCCGGGCAGCCATCCTTTTTGTAACGCAGACCTTTTCCATCGTGATCTTCCCAGCTGCCCCCAGCGCCGGACAGGGCGTGAGAGTGTCCGCCAGTGCCGTACTCATTTTTGAGAAAATCCACCTTTTCTTTATCCGTATGGGGCTTCTGGAAAAAGGTAAAAATCCGGCCTTTACCACTTTCAAATCCGCTGCCTCTGGTCATGGCGGCGTCGATCTCATCCTCGGTAATGAAGTGCTGGACGGTTGGCACTTGGGAAAGGTCCGAAGAAAAAGTCCTGCGGGACAGGGACAGGTCTTTCAGGTTTTCCCAAATCTCTCTCGGTTTGTGGTAGTGGAAGCGCAGCAACTCCCGGTCCTGCTGGTAGGCCGTCCAGAAGGCAGCGTATTCTTCCGCAAGGGTCTGACGGAACTCCGGGCGGTTCAGCTGCTCGGCAAGCCATGCGGTTTCTCCCGGGAACCCGTTTCTCTGAATACCGGACAGACAGGACAGATACCCGGAATCTCTGGCTTTATCGCTGAAATCGTGGTACAGATGCCAAAGTTTTTCCGCAAGGAGGGAGCGTTCATAGCCCGCCGCCTCAGCCAGCTCCACATTGGCGGCAAACTGGCCCTCCTGCAAAAGCTGGCCGATACGCTCGGCGGCGCTCTCCCAGGAAATGACCTGGGCGGACTTGTCGTAACGGGCTGTTTTGCCGTGGGAAAGATGGATGCCGTCCTCGGCATACCATGCGGTGACGCTGCCGATCCCGTTGCCGCCGTGATACAGATTTTTCAGAGTGTCTGCGATTTCGGCGGTGGATTTCTGCTTCTCAAAGGCCGCCACAATGCGCTCCCTTTGGCGATCCGTGTTGCCGCCCAGCCGCAGCACATGGTCAATATCCGCCTGGGCAAAAGAAAAAGCAGAGGATGTTTTCACATTCTCTGCTTCATCTATGATTCGGATTTGTTCGTTTTCGGAGAGGAAGAAACTCAGCTGTGAATAAGCTCCGCCATCAGAATCTCCTCGGCCTGCGCTTTGCAGGTGTTCATCAGGCCCACCCAGCGCATCGGGTCGCTGGCTTTCAGCTGCTCCGTTGCGCCCGCGTCTTTCGCCAGTTGGGGCATCATCTGCTCCAGACGGCGCTGCGCCGTCTCGTCGATCTCCAGCAGGTGCGGGTACAGCTTCTCGCTCATCAGCAGCTGGTTGTAGAGGATGGGACGGTGTTCCTTGAGGTATGCTTTCCGCATCCTGCCGTACTTGCCCAGGGGCTTCTCCGGCTGTTCGCTCAGCTTCAGGTCGGGAATCAGATAATCTCCGTTCTGGATGTAGTTCATGGGATTCTTCATGTTGGGGTCTCCTTTCTTTGATGGCCTCACGCTCGGCATTTCGGATGGTAACGCCGATCTGCCGCAGCACCTGTTGATTGATCTGGCTGACCGCCGTTCCCAACGCCCCGATGGTAGACGGGGTGTTGAAATCAAAGATCGCCATGAAATCTTCGTGGTCGAAGTAGCGTT
>OBKG01000777.1_pt1 | contig 10977 bp, 10 predicted proteins | sample 1519741 | NCBI WGS metagenome assembly OBKG01 (sample SAMN00265072, study PRJEB22529) | human gut metagenome
TAAAGAAAAAACACCCCTCCAGTAGCGCTCTGCTTTCACAATCACCGGAGAGATAGAATAAATCGTATCAATAATTTTCTTTTCTTTGGGGATAATTTTGATTTCGCAGGTTAATGCCTGCATCTCATCGGATCGCTCATGAATTAATTTTTCGGAAAATACTTTTGCAAGCTGTGGATCAATGGTGCGGATTGTTATGACATACACCTTATCCTTTTTATAAATTTTGTCCTTTTCTAATGGATATGGATTTCCAAAAGAATAATTTTTAAATTGATTTGCCTCATGAAATTTTTGAAGTGCTTCGTCTCTGCTCAGACAAATGTCAATCAGTGCGGCTGTCTTCTTTTGAACTGCTTCTACAGGGATATCTTCTAACAGATATACTTTTAGCCGAATTTCAAAAACTTGTAAATCCACTGCCCCACCCCTTTCTTTTGTATGCACCCTCATATCGTATAAATGCTGATAGTACCTATCATAACGACTGCCTTAGAGGGAATGATTCATTAATAGCTTTTATACACAAACCACTCTATTGTTCTATTTTACTATATTTTTCAAAATTATACAACATTTTTTAGCCATTCTTCAGCTTCCCTTAAACAGTTATTTGCGGTCAAAATAAGGTGCCTTTCCTGCTGCCGCCAGCGGAATTCCAAGGATCATCTTCACTTCCGGTCCCAGCATCCCTAATGATAATGCTCCTTTTCCAACAGAAAACATGATCCGATTATCCACATGATTCATGGACGCCACGCTGACTGCCGAGCCCAATGCAATTCCCAGATCCATCGGATCAAATACACAGATGCTTTGGTTCTCCCTGCATCCCTGGCAGTTTGCCTGATTGCACCAACCACAGCACTCATTCAGTCCTCTTGCTTTCGGTGCGGTTCTGGCAGCAGTACACATCTGTCTGGCTGTCTGAAGCACGCCTTCCATTTCCAGTTCTTTTTCCTCATAAATCATCCCTTCATCCTCCTGACTTATAGAACTTATTACGCCTTTATAGCCCATCTCATCTTTGTCGACCGTGCACGGCTGTTCATCCTGCATTCTTCTGCCGACGGACGGATCACATTGGTTGAAATCTCTTGATAAATCCCTTCCCGCAGCAGACGTTTAAAAGATTTTTTTACCAGTCTGTCTTCCCCGGAGTGAAAGGTCAGGATTGCAGCCCGGCCGTCCTTTGCCAGTACATTGGGCAGCTTTTCTAAAAATTCATACAAAACTTCAAACTCACTATTTACATCAATCCGCAAAGCCTGAAATGTTCTCTGGCACGTTTTCTTCACGGCTCCCTTCTTCTCATGCTCCGGCAGAAATTCCAGAGCCTCTTCGATCACTTCCCTCAATTTTGTAGTCGTATCGATGGCTGTTCCCTTTTTAATCTTAGAGACAACGGCACGGGCGATCACGTCAGCATAAGGCTCATCTGAATTCTCCATCAGCATCCCCTGTAACTCCTGTCTTGTGATGTTTCTAAGCCTCTCCGCTGCTGAAACTCCTTTTTCAGGATTTAGGCGCAGATCCAGCGGACCTTCTGTTTTGTAGGAAAATCCCCTGTCCGGATTGTCAATCTGCATGGACGAGACGCCTAAATCCGCCAGGACAAAATCAAACGGTCCTGCTTCTTTCGCTATTTCGTCAATCTTTGCAAAATTCAGCTGACGGATCGTTAAAATTTCCGGTCCGTAACCAAGTTTCTCTAGGCGTTCTCTAGTTTTCTTAAGTTCTATGGCATCCACATCCAGAGCATACATATGTCCTTTCGATTCCAGACATTTCATCATCTCCAGCGTGTGCCCTCCATAACCTAACGTTGCATCCAGACCGGTCTGTCCCGGTTTGATCTGGAGGAACTCAAGGATTTCTCTCACACAGATAGAAATGTGCATGCCGGCAGGCGTACTGCCTTTTTGAATAATTTTTGCAACCGTGTCCGGATATTTTTCCGGGTGAAGTTCCTTATACTTTTCTTTATAATTTCTAGGATGGGTTCCGCTGTACCGGATACGTCTCTTGTGCTTCTGTTTTTCTTCCTGATTTTCCATGATTACCTCTTTCTCTTTTTGCTTCCTATTCTTTTCTAATGTTATCATATTTCTTAAATCTAGGAAACACACATCAGAAGTGACTCTGGTTATATTTTTATCACGCCGGCATATAGTAAAAGAAAAAGGATTTTTTAAATGGCAGACAAAGGCAACTTAAAAATTCAAGTAAACTCTACCATTGGATATGTTCCGGTGCGGAATGCTACTATATCTATCTCCTATACCGGAGAATCCGATCAGGTTCTAGAGGAAGTAACCACTGATCAGAACGGACAGACCGAAGAGGTAGCGCTTGATGCTCCTCCGGTGGAATACAGTCTTTCCCCGAGTGAAAACCAGCCATACTCAGAATATAATCTGCATGTGACAGCACCCGGCTATGAGCCGGTAACGATCTCGGGAGCTCAGATTCTGGCAGATACAAACGGTCTTCAAAATGTTTCCATGGTTCCCTTGGAAACTGCAACTACAACACTTGATAATATAGTCATAGGCCCTCATACCCTCTGGGGGGATTATCCTCCTAAAATTGCAGAAGATGAGATCAAGCCAGTCAATGAATCCGGTGAGATCGTACTTAGCCGGGTAGTGATCCCTGAATTCGTCATTGTCCACGACGGAGCTATTACTGACCAGACCGCCCAAAACTATTATGTGCGCTATAAAGACTACATTAAAAATGTGGCTGCCTGTGAGGTTTACTCCACATGGCCTCGTTCGTCCCTGGAGGCCAACATTCTGGCGATCATGTCCTTTACTCTGAACAGAGTTTACACTGAGTGGTACAGAAACAAAGGACACGACTTTACGATTACTTCCTCCACCGCCTATGACCACAAATGGATCAATGGAAAGACAACATATGATTCCATCAACACCATTGTGGATGAAATCTTCGCCAGTTATCTGTCCCGGCCGAACGTGCGCCAGCCGATCCTGACACAATACTGTGACGGCAAACGGGTAAGCTGTCCGGAGTGGATGACACAATGGGGTTCTAAGTATCTGGGAGATCAAGGATATACTCCTATCGAAATTCTCAGATATTACTATGGAGAAAGTATGTATATCAATACCGCAGAGCAGATTTCAGGCATTCCTTCCTCCTGGCCCGGTTATGATCTGACCATAGGCTCCACCGGCGAAAAAGTCCGTCAGATGCAGGAACAATTAAACCGGATCGCAAAGGACTATCCTTCTATTCCTACGATACCGGTGGACGGTACATACGGACAGCAGACGGCCAATGCCGTGAGAGTATTCCAAAATGTATTCGGCCTTGGACAGACCGGAGTCGTAGATTATCCAACCTGGTATAAGATCAGCGAGATCTACGTGGCAGTGAGTCGGATCGCGGAACTTAATCCATAAGTTTTTCATCACTATTTCCGTCACGCTTTGAAATACGTTCCTCCAATAGTGATAAAAAACGATCGCTGAATGGCTCCTTTTGTTTAAAGGATACTTATCCAGCAGAGATATCGTCCATTCATAAAGGCGGTGGGGTTCAATTCCCGCTGCCTTTTCCTTTGTATATCTGCAATTCTAAAAAGTATCTGTCTGTTGTATTTTCAGGAAGATATAGGATTTGGTCTCTTCTCTTTTCCTATGATGTATAATGCCCTGCTGATAAAATACAGTCAGATTTAATCTCTGGGACAATGTATACAGCTTTGTTATTTCACTCATGTAGGCTTTATCATCCGTCTTCATCGGCCGCGGAAATGACCGGAAGGCTCTGCACTCTTTTATGAACAGTATATTCCTGGTGTTGATTTTTTCAGGTTCCATGACAGTGTTCAGCTTTTTGTTTTCAGACCAGATTGCTGCCTTTCTGGGTGCCAGCGGAGAGCTTGTCTCCCTAACTTCGGATTATCTCAGGTACTATATTTTATTCGGTATCTCCGGCCTCGGACAGGTGATCTCCTGTATGATCATGCTGCCGCATTTTATCCACGGGAAAGGAAAACTGACCCGGCAAAAGAACAAAGTGTGCAAACCTGTCTCATCGCTTAGGCCCCCATTCTTTGAGGGGCTTGACAAATTTGCGTGACAAGGTCTTTCCTGAGAAATAAAAAATCCATGGTAATCAGATGAGATAACCTCAAATAATTCCATGGATTTTTAAATTCATTTATAAGATTCCGCCGATACTCAAGAATAATGGTGCGAATACTAAAGCTACGATCGTCATCAGCTTAATCAAAATGTTGATAGACGGTCCTGATGTATCTTTGAAAGGATCACCTACAGTGTCGCCGACAACGGCTGCTTTATGAGCGTCACTGCCTTTTCCGCCGTGGTTTCCTTCTTCGATATACTTCTTCGCATTATCCCAGGCTCCTCCGGCATTTGCCATGAAGATCGCCATCATAACACCAGATGCCAAAGATCCAACTAATAATCCGCCGAGAGCTTCCACTCCTAAAAGAACACCGATGATCAATGGGGCAATGATTGCCATAACACCCGGAAGAAGCATTTCTTTTAACGCTGCTGATGTGGAAATTTCAACACAGTTCTTGTAATCCGGCTTTCCTTTTCCTTCAAGGATTCCCGGAATCTCTTTGAACTGACGGCGTACTTCCACGATCATTTCGTTTGCTGTCTTACCTACAGACTGCATAGTAAACGCTGAGAATAAGAACGGAAGCATTCCGCCGATCAGCACACCTACGATTACTTTCGGGTCCAGACAGTTGATCGTTGTCAGGTCAACAGCCTGTGAATAAGCAGAGAACAGTGCCAATGCGGTTAATGCCGCAGAACCGATGGCAAATCCTTTTCCCATAGCCGCTGTTGTATTACCTACTGCGTCAAGCTTATCTGTGATCTTACGCACAGATTCATCTAACTCTGCCATCTCTGCAATACCGCCGGCATTATCGGCAATCGGTCCGTAAGCATCGACTGCTACCGTGATACCTGTTGTGGAAAGCATACCTACCGCTGCGAGAGCAATTCCATATAAACCTGCGAACTGATATGCCACAATAACCGCGATACTGATGAAGATGATCGGGAATGCTGTGGATTCCATTCCTACTGCAAGTCCTGAAATAATCGTTGTCGCAGATCCTGTCTCAGACTGATCAGCGATCTTCTTAACTGCGCCGTAGTCACTGGATGTGTAGAACTCAGTTAATTTACCGATAATATTACCAACCAAGACACCGCCAAGGATTGCCCAGAAAGTATCCAGGTTTCCGAAGAACTGACGGCTTAAGAAGAATGCCGCAATCAAAACGATTACACTTGAGAAGTATGTACCTCCGTCCAGTGCCCTGTGCGGATTCTGGCTCTTCGTATTTACTACGAAAATAACACCGAGAATAGATGCCGCAATTCCGATCGCTGCGAGTATCAGCGGGTAAACAGCCCCTTTTACGCTGAATGCCACAACACCGATGGTAATGGCAGATACGATAGATCCGACATATGATTCATATAAGTCGGCACCCATTCCTGCTACATCACCTACGTTGTCACCTACGTTGTCGGCGATAACTGCCGGGTTTCTCGGATCATCTTCCGGGATACCTGCTTCTACTTTACCTACAAGGTCAGCTCCGACGTCAGCGGCTTTTGTATAAATACCACCGCCCACACGGCCGAACAATGCCACAGAGGATGCTCCCAAACTGAATCCTGTCAGTACGCTGACATCTCCTGTCACCTTGTAAACCATAGTAACACCGAACAGTCCAAGACCTACCACAGTAAGTCCCATAACGGCACCGCCGGAAAACGCGATGGATAAAGCTTTGCTCATCCCGCCTGATCTTGCTGCCTCTGCAGTTCTTACGTTTGCTTTTGTTGCTGTATGCATTCCGATAAATCCTGCAAGAGCAGAAAAACATGCTCCCACTAAAAAGCATACTGCTGATACCCAGCTCTGGATTCCAAGGCCGATCAATACAAATACTACGATACAAAATAATATAAGCAGCTTGTATTCTGCCCTGAGAAATGCATGGGCTCCTTCGTTGATCGCTCCGGCAATTTCTTTCATCTGGTCATTTCCTTCATCCGCACCTTTTACTTTCGTCATCAGTGCAAATGCAACAACCAGAGATAAGATTCCGGCCGCAATCGCAATGTACATTTCCATTGTCCAATCTCCTTTCATTTCCTCATAATATATGAATTTGAGTTTATGACTTTTAGTCATGTTTTTATATTATACCAAAGTCATTTCAAGAATACAATATTACAATTAAAAAAAAGACTGGAAGAGAGGTTCCTCTTCCAGCCGTAACATTTATTTGATTTCCACAATCCATCCATGGGTATCTTCAATCCTGCCCAGCTGGATTCCGCTCACAGTGTCATAGAGTTTATGGCTTAATTCACCGATTCCTCCGTCTTTTACCTGCATGATCACATCTCCCCAGCGCAGTTTGCCCACCGGTGAGATAACGGCCGCAGTTCCTGTTCCCCAGACTTCTTCCAAGAGCCCTGCTTTGTGTGCTTCATAGATCTCATCTATGGAAATCCGCTTTTCTTCTACCTCATATCCCCACTCTTTGCAGAGCTCTATAACTGAGTCTCTGGTGATACCGGGCAGAATACTTCCGTTTAACTTCGGAGTCACTACCTTGCCGGCGATCTTGAAGAAGATATTCATAGCTCCTACTTCTTCAATATACTTTCTTTCCACTCCGTCCAGCCAGAGTACCTGGGAATATCCTTCATCATGTGCTTTCACCTGGGATAAAATGCTGGCCGCATAATTGCCCCCGGTCTTGGCTTCTCCGATACCTCCGCGTACAGCTCTTACGTAGTCATCTTCGATCCAGATGCTGACAGGGTCCAGTCCCTCCGGATAGTAAGGCCCTACCGGTGACAGAATGATAATAAACTGATAGTATCTGGAAGTCTTCAGGCCCAAAAACGGATCTGTTCCGATAATAAACGGACGGATGTATAAAGAATGGTCCGGCTCACTTGGAATCCAGTCCTTGTCCAGAGCAACTAACTGCTCAATCGCCTGGATGTAGTCTTCTTCCGGAATTTCCGGAATACACAGCCTGTCAGATGAACGGTTAGATCTCTTTGCATTCATGTCCGGGCGGAATAAATTCACATTTCCGTTTTCTGAATTATATGCCTTCAGCCCTTCAAAGACACCCTGTCCGTAATGAAAGATCGTTGCAGCCGGTGACAATGTGAGATCAGCATAGGGAACGATGCGCGGATCATACCATCCCTTTTCCTCATCATAGTCCATCACAAACATGTGATCTGTAAAAATGGTCCCAAACAGAAGCGGATCATCTTTTCCCGGTTTTTCTTTCGGGCACTGTGTCTTTTCAACTTTGATATCTAACATGTTATCTCTTCCTTCCTGTTATATGTAGTTTTTCATTAAGTTTTATTATGAAACTTTTTGAATCTTCTGTCAATCGTCATTCCGTTTCTGATACTTCAAAAATACATATTCAAGGTCAAAATAAGTCTGTTCTTCACTTTCCTTTACAATCTCCCATCCTTCCAGTGCGTCAAGATCCGGAAAATAGGTATCTGCATCATATGCATAGTCAAGTCTGGTGACATAAGCCGTATCACAGTAAGGAAGCATCATCCGGTATATACTCTCTCCCCCAATGATAAAGATGTCTTCATCCGCATATTTTTTAAGTTCTTCAAACAATTCTTCCTCGCTGTGGACCACAATGGCTCCCCGGCCGTCGTAATCCTGATCTGTCGTCATGACAATATTTGTCCTCTTTGGAAGAGGCATGCCGTTTGGAAAACTCTCTAATGTCTTCCTTCCCATCACCACGACTTTTCCTGTCGTAGTCTGCCGGAACATCTTCATGTCGTTTGGTATATGAACTAAAAGCTGGTTTTCCCTGCCGATTCCCCAGTTCTTGTCCGCATTCACAATCAAATTCATATTTCTCTCCTATATGGCAATGGGGATGTCCTTAATCTGCTCCCCTGCTTTGTAATCTTCTATCTTAAAGTCATCCACAGTAAACTCATAAAAGTCTTTCACATCGGGATTCATGGAAAACTTCGGCGCGTCATAAACCGGGCGCTTGATCAGTTCCTTTATGACCGGAATGTGCCGGTCATAGATATGTGCGTCAGCGATCACATGGACAAGCTCTCCCGGCTCCATGCCGCATACCTGTGCGAGCATATAGAGCAGAACCGAGTACTGGACTACGTTCCAGTTATTCGCCGCCAGAATGTCCTGAGATCTTTGATTGAGGATGCCGTTCAGAACAAGCTTTTCATGTCCCGGTTTTTTGGTCACGTTAAATGTCATGCTGTAAGCACATGGATAGAGATTCATTTTATGCAGGTCCTGATGAACGTAAATATTTGTCATGATCCTGCGGCTGTATGGATTGTTCTTTAAGTCGTAGATCACCCTGTCCACCTGATCCATCATACCTTCCGCATACTGATGCTTTACCCTCATCTGATAGCCGTATGCCTTACCGATCGAGCCGTCTTCGTCCGCCCATTCATCCCACACATGACTCTTTAAATCATGTATGTTATTTGACTTCCTCTGCCAGATCCAGAGCAGTTCGTCCACAGCAGACTTGACAAACGTCTTCCTCAGTGTCAGCGCCGGAAACTCCTTTGACAGATCATAACGGTTCACAACGCCAAACTGCTTGATCGTATAAGCTTGTGTGCCGTCCGGCCATTTGGGCCTGACTTTTTCTCCTTCTGTGCTGGTCCCGTTTTCTAAAATATCTCTGCACATATTGATGAACAGAGTATCTGCATAACTCATGATTTTTTTCCCTCTCTTTCCCGTCTGTCCAGTTCTTCTTTTATCTGTTCTTCTTCCTTCTCGCTGTTGATCGTCAGCATCTCGATCCTTCGCCGGAAGAATGCGATCTTCCGGTCAAAGATCCCCAGTTTATATAGATTATACACGAAGATGCCCAGGATCAGAGCCAAAAGCATGCCGCCGATGCCCGAAAGCTTTAAGCCGATATAAATCAAAAATAAAGTGGCAAGGGGTGAAATCCCCATACTGTCTCCCATCATTTTGGGCTGAAGCACCTGTTTGGTCACAAGACAGATCACGTAGATGATCAGCAGTATAATGGCTGTCTTAATGTCTCCTGTGAGGATCTTATAAAGTGCCCACGGGATGATCGCCGTCCCGGTCCCAAGGATCGGAAGCACATCCAGAATTGCGATCACAACTGCGAGGAAAAATGCATAGCTGATCCCCGCAATGATAAAGCCGATCCAGAGGATCGCAATGATAATGACCATGATCTTTACCTGGGCCCAGCAGTAACTTGCCAGAACTCCCAGTGTATTGTGGTAGAAGATGCCGATCTTGTGACGGACCATCCTCGGGACATGCTTTTCATACCCCTGTACAATCTTATCCTTATCTACGATAAACAGATATGAGGCAAAGAACATAACGATCGTGCCGATAAATCCGCTGGTCATGCCTTTGGCCACATTGCCGGAATGCTCCATGCCGTAATTCCCGATGGCACTCACCGCCTTGTCCAGCACCTTGTCCGTGGAACCGAGCATCGTATCAAACTTTACCCCCATTCCGTACGGCAGAGAATCCAGCAGGTGTACCGCCTGTTCTTTAAGATTCATCAGCTGCGTCTGGACCGTCTCTCTTAAATCCGGAAGGTTGGCCGCAAATCCCACGATCTGGGCTGCCAGCTGGCTGAAAATAAATGAAATCAGTGCGATCAGGCCTGCGATCACCGCAATGATGATCAATGCCGAGCCGAATCTCTTTGGAAGACTGATTTTGTCTTCCAAAAATGCGATCACCGGATGGGCCAGCATCGCCACAATCCAAGCGGCCACAAAGGGCCATAAGAATCCGATGCACTTAGGCAGAAAAAAGATCAGAAGAAAGGCCCCTCCCGCGATCACTATAAGTTCCATGAATATTTCCAGATATATTTCCCAACGTCTCATCTTTCATCACCCCAGCTTTTTAATTATTTACATTATAAAGTAACGTTCTCCGGATGACAAGGTCACAGTCCCTCCGGATGTAAAATTCACACTTTCGACATAAATACATTCTGCCCTTTTTTATAATAGTAAACCCGGTCAGACAAGATCTCACCGTCATCCACCACGGTTCGGTTCACCTCTTTCACCAGTTCTGAAAGGGCCGCCGGATCACTTCCTTCCTTTTCAGGCACAAGCAGAACCTCATGGATACTGCTGGGAAGGATATAAAATCCACCTTTGATCTGATCGGAAAAACTGTCGAGTATCCCGTCATAGAGGACAGTTCCCGCACCATTAAGTCCTTCTTCGTTGGTCAGGACATATAGTTCTCCTCCTGCCTCCATCTGTGGAAATAACTGCTCCATAGGGCGGAGCAGCGGCGGAAAGACCCTCTTTGTATTTGCTTTTGCATCTTCCATGAGCTTATCCTTCGTGATGCCCCATAAGTCAAGATCCTGATTGCGGATCAGAGCACTGGCCATCCCATTCTTGTCGTGATGGGCAAACCACCGGTAAGTCACGGCCAAATCTTCGATTCTCTCACAGGGACAGTCCTTTAACTGTTCTTTGTTCTTCTCATAATTTACCAGACGGAAAAACAAAAGATCCCTCATATGGCTGTAATCCCTGTAAAGGGAAGTATCAATCGGACTGTCCGCCCTGCTGTCCTCATAGACCCCGCCTATCCTGCATAAGATCTCTCCCAGATCTGCTCCCTCCCGGTAATCCTCATAATAGGAGTCTAAATAAATGATAGGCTGGCAGACTTCTTCTCCTTTTCCGATACAGAGGCCGTTTAAACTGATGTTATTGTTCTTTGTCACCTGCCGGATGGAGGCCTGCTTTTCCTCCGGGTCCTTCACATACTCCAGTATGTGTTCTTCTACATAAGTTAAAAACTCTGGTCTGGTCAACATAACCGTCTCCTTCCTTGCTGAAACGG
>OBKG01000779.1_pt1 | contig 10885 bp, 10 predicted proteins | sample 1519741 | NCBI WGS metagenome assembly OBKG01 (sample SAMN00265072, study PRJEB22529) | human gut metagenome
TGCCGATGGTGTCAATCCCATCGTCAAGGTCTTTTTGTATCTGCTTGATTTTCTCACGCAGGGAAATATCCGGGCGTTTTCCGGCAGGGATTTTGTCCGTGGGGACTAACTTCCAGGAGTACACAAACTTCGGTTCTCCAAAGGCATCCGTATATTTGTAGGTGTATCTTCCGTCTGTTCGCTGGCTCTCTCCAGATTTCAAAAGGCGGCCCTTGCTGTCCCGTCTTTTTTCGTCTCGTTCTTTTCTTGACATTTCGTCATGCTCCTTTCCATGACGGAAAGAGCCTTGACACACTCTAAAGGTATTATAGCATAGCCAAGGCTCTTTTTCACTAGATTGTATCCAGAGAATCCATGATTTTTTCAAACTTTTGCCGTTTGATTTGGATACGGTTGCCGTTCAAAATCACCCAGCCAGCGGATGGGTTTTCCTCTGCAAGCCGCCGCAGCTTGTTTTCTCCAATGCGAAAATATTTCGACGCTTCCTCAATGGTAAGCGTATACTTTTCCCAAATAGGCACATCGTTATTACTCATAATCTTGCCTCCTTCTTTTCAACACAAAAATTTCTTGTAACTATGGGCAAAACACGGACGGCTGGCGGCCCAGCTCCACGGGACTTTCACCCCCGCGTGGTTCTCACACGGCCCTACCCATTGCCTGCGACGCTTCTAACGCTCGGACTGTGGCTGTAAGGGAGTATCATTGTCCTATCTGCACGTCGTCGCCCATAAGCAGCCACGCCTATGTTACGGCTGGGTGGTGGTCGCTCCGCTGTTTTCGTAGAAAGCAGTATCATGGCGCACCCGCCGTCCGGCTCAGTGCAGACAGAATGTGTCCGTATACCCTATGACGCACCGCCATTGTCCTGCGGGCGTATTTGTCAAGGTGTAACCATCAGCCACCGGGTCGGCGGAAATGTGGAAAGGGAGTAGTCAGACATTTCCGTTCCCGTGGCCGGGCCGTTACTTCAAAGCAACGATGATGGAGTGAATGAGCTTGAGTTCCAAACGGTGCTTCATAAACTCGTCCACGCACACAGAAGGGATGCCGTTGCTGTCGTACAAGGTGCGGGTGCAGAGCTTGTTTATGTAGCCCGCATAGTACCGCAGCACTTGTTCCATAGCCATTGCGTCCCCAGCGTGGGCAGCTTCCATCACCGAAAGGGGCAGAAGCTCTCTGCCGTTGAATGTGGGTTCCTTCATCCGCGTTTCCCTCCCTCTGGCATGAGCGCCATCAATTTCAAACGCAACTGTTTCAGGGTGCTTGTCCTGTGGCGCTGTACGGCGCTGCGGGACATTCTCATGAGGCTTGCGATTTCTCCGTCTGCCAAATCCAAAACACAGTGCAAAATCAAAATGCTTTGTTCCTGTTGTGGCAGGCTGGCGAATGCCTCGGCTACAAGCTCGTTGTCAATGGGCAAATCATATCCATGCGACGAAAAAACGTAGCTATCGCTGGGGTAATAATCTACCGTGGAGAGCTTTTCCAGTTCTTCCGGCGTCAGGCATTCAAACGACTTTTCACGGTCGCGCTGCCGTCCCATCTCACGCAGATAATCTTTGGCCTCATTGCGGAGTACCGCCTTGCAAAATGCGTCATAGCGGTGCCGCAGGATAAAGTCATTGCGGGGGATTGTATCCATCTTCTCACCCCCTTTCTGTGGGTGATTTTGGTGGTTCTCTCCCTTTCCGCCAAAGTTACTTTTGAAAGGCCACCAGCTACCCGCTAAACGCCACTTTTTTAAACATTTTTTGAAAAAGTGTGGGGCCGGTGGTACGGGACGCAGGAAATAACAAAATTCGCCCGGAAGGGCATAGACCCTCCGGGCGAACATAAAAATAGTATAGTGTTTTATTGCATGGGATAACGCATGGTTCCGGCCATATTTTCCACTGGCCGGGGGATGGCTTTTTTTAACGGTTCTACTCCCGTTTCCGTTGGTCGATCTCCTGTACTACACATGACGGCTCCTCCTTAAGCCGCCGATCTCGCCAGCGTCAGGGCGTCGTTTCCTATGGAGGACAAAGAAACGGCAGACTTGGTTTTGAACCGCCGCAGATTAAGAAATCCATTTTACGCTCAAGAAAACCTCTGCCCCTGCAACGTTTTTTCTTTCCCTATTGGGCGGTGAAGCGTATTTCGTGTGATTCAATGCCTATTGGTCGACTGCTTAAAACAAACCATTCAAAAGATTCACTACTAATAACGTGTTCCAGACGGCAGGCATCGGCTTCTGCAATTTTAGGCTCAACGCCTGCGGCTATGAGCTGTTTCATGAAAAAGCAATGGCGCATAGATTTTCTCGGCCACTTCCCGCCCTAACTCGGCCAGGTGGAGAAAGTGGTCCCCATCCTTTGTGAGAAAACCGCCGTCACGTAGGGCGTTCACCGCCGTACATACGCTGGACTTTGATACTTCCATGTGACGGGAAAGGTCAACAGAACGCACCATACCTTTTTTTCTTTTGCAATATCAGTATAGCTTTTAAATAATCTTCTCCAGAGTTATGAATTTTCATCATCACCCCTCATTTCCCGCAGGACATTCCGATGATAGCGTAGCTTTCCTCCCTCAATGTAGAGAACGCTGTCCGCTGCTTCCGCAATCAACTCAATATCGTGCGTAATGAGCAGGATGCAGCGGCCTTCTCCTGCAAGCTGTTTCAGCAGATTGACCGTCAAGTGCATATTGAATCCGTCTAAGCCGCTGGTTGGCTCGTCGAATACTAACAGCTTTCTTCCGCTTGCCGCTGCCAGCGCCAATAGGAGGCGCTGCTTCTGGCCACCGGAAAGAGATGCGGGATGCCTCTGTGTGAAGCTCTCCAAGCCCATTTTCCGCAACTGGGAAAGTGCTGTTTCTCGCAGCTTGACTGTACTCTTTCTCCCAAGGGAAAATTCATCCAGTACGGTAGGTGCATAGAGCTGATAGTCGGAATCCTGCTGTACGAAAAAAGATTTCTGTGTTCGGCGTTTCCGTTTCAGGATTTCACCGTCAAACGAAACTACCCCCATTGCCCGGTATAAGCCTGTGATAATGCGGCAAAGAGTGGATTTACCTGCGCCGTTTGGCCCTGCAATCGCAAGGATTTTTCCGCTTTGTGCAGCAAAACTGACAGCCTCCAAAATTTGCTTGTTGTCCAGCATACAGGAGATTGCGGACACCTGTAAAACATTATGTTGATTTTGCAGATATGCCCCGCCTACGCGAAAGGGAGGCGGCGCAAAAGGGCGAAGCCCCATCGACAGCATCTGCTTTGCTGTCAGGGATAGGGCTGCCTCTCTGTCATAAACAGCGGAAATTGTACCTTCCTCCATAAAAACAAGCCGGTCAAAAGAATCCCGTACATAATGAAAACGATGCTCTGAGAGAATAATCGTATGTCCCTCCAGTTTCAGACGGTAAAGTAACGCGCCAAGGCGCACCGTCGCCTCGCTATCCAAGTTTGCGGACGGCTCATCTAAGACAATGACGTTCGGCGCCATCGCATAGATAGAAGCAATGGCGACAAGTTGTTTTTCCCCGCTGGACAGGGGAAATATCTTCCGCTCTATCAGATGTTCAATATCCATCTGTTTACAAACCGCCTTTAGTCGCACCTGCATGACTGTTCGATCCAGAGGAATGTTTTCCATTCCCAGCACGATCTCATCCGTTGTGTTGGTAGCGAAAAATTGGCTGCGCGGGTTCTGAAAGACGCTGCCTACCATTGTTCCTAAACGGTGGACAGGCATTTGCAACGCATCTTCTCCATTAAGAAAATAACCGCCCGCTGTCTTGCCCGGATAAAAGCCGGGACAAAGGCCATTAAGAATACGGGTCAGTGTTGTTTTGCCGCATCCACTCCTGCCGGACAGGATCACAAACTCACCCTTTTTTACGTGAAGGTCGATGCTTCTGAGCTGCCCCTTTGCTTCGTTTGAGTTCTCATAGGTGAAAGAGAGGTTTTTCAGTTCAATCAAAAAATCCCCCTCCTTTCCAGCAGAAATACAGTTAAGGGAATCAGCAACGCTATCACACAGAGCGCGGCGTCCTTTCCTGTGAAGCGGACAGGGCGATAAGAAATTGTTTTCCCGGAAAAATGCACTCCTCTCACTGTCATAGATGCAGAGAGTTCTTCTGCAACTTTTGTCGTGCGCAGAATCAGCGGGATCAAAATATATTCCGCTGTTGAGGGAAGATGAGTAAGTGTATACAATATGCCTACACCAATCCCGCGAAACCTCTGCGATGCACGAATTGCCCGATACTCACCACCAATGGTCGGAAAAAACCGTAGCAAAACGGCAAGCCCAATGCCCACTGCTTTCGGCAGACGCATAGCCTGCAACGAGGCTATCAGGGAACCGGTAGGTTCTTTCGCAAGGCATACGGCAAAAGATAACGGCACGATTGCTTTGCGTCCTATAACGCCCATATTGGAAAACGCAAGGCCCAAAAAGTAAAACCTGTCATCAGGAAGAAGTTGCACCCCGATCCATGCAAATCCCGTCAAAATAATATACACAAACAAGAATGATATGGTATACTGCCCCTTTCGCATGGCGAGCTGCAAGAGCATACACCATGCGAAAAGCCACAGGCCACCTATGTTGGAATGGATCAGAATAATTGCGGCCACGCCAATCAAAAGATGTACGAGCCATGTTCTTGGATCAATAGCTGTTTTGGTTTTTGTTTTCTCCACGTTCATACGACACCGGCAGGATTAAAGTGCTTGCCCAGCATCTTTACGCCCAACAGATACCCGCCAACGCAAAGAACCGCTGTCACGCCAAGAGAGAGCAGAATATTTTGCGGAGCGCACCAAAACTCTGCCGTTTGACTGACCGCCGACATAGCAGTAGTTTCGTCCATACCCAAATCCATATAAATCTTGACGTAACTTTCACGGAACAGGAATAGGTTCAGGGTACTTCCCATTGCGTTCAGACACCACATGAGGATATGAGGAACAGCAGGGCGCACTTTACTTTGATAACCGCCCCCCAGCACAATCAGTTCATTGACAATAGCCAGAATGTAGAAATACAGAGCGGCATAGGCACTACCCATAATCAACATATAAGTACCGTACAGCGCAGCAATAATGAACTGGGTTCCGATTTTCGGGCATTTACGGATCATCAGTACATAGACGATGCCATTCACAAGGCCGATAAGCCCCGGTTCAAGGAAATATAGCAACTGCATATTTGCCGCAAATGGTAACATGATGAGATAGCCAATGCCGATCATCAGGCAGGACAGTACAATATCAAGGACGAACTCCTTTAGGTTTAAGAATTTTGATTTCATTTTTCCTCCTAAGATTGTTTGAAAGTATAGTTTCCAGCCAGATTTTGCAGTTCCCACAACCGGGAATAAAGTCCGTTCGTTTTGACAAGCTGGTTATGGGTTCCCTGCTGTGTGATTCTGCCGTTTTCAAGAACAAGAATCTTCTGTGCGCCACGCACGGTTTTCAGCCGATGCGCAATCATAATCACGGTGCGATCTTTGGATATTTCATCCAACGCTTTTTGCACCATTGCCTCGTTGTCTGCATCGAGAGATGCGGTAGGCTCATCCAGAAGCAAAATCGGAACATCCTTCAAAAATGCTCTCGCTAATGAGATACGTTGTCGCTCACCCCCGGACAGAGTTGCACCGCCTTCTCCCACAACTGTATCGTACCCCTCCGGCAAGGCGGAAATGAAGCTGTGGCAACGCGCCTTCTGGCAGGCATCGATTATTTGCTGTTCTGTGATGTTTTCGTTCCCAAAGCACAGGTTCTCCCGTATCGTACCCCGGAATAGATAGGTATTTTGCATCACCATAGATACCTGAGAAAGCAGGTTTTCCGGCGCAATACTACGAAGCTCTTTTCCGGCAAAACGCACCTGCCCACTCTGATAGTCCCAGAATCGCGCCATTAGCCGCAGAAGCGTGGATTTGCCGCTTCCAGAGGGGCCTACCAAAGCCGTAAGTGCACCCGCCGATATTTCAAAACTCACGTCATGGATAACGTTGGTACTCTCTGTATAGCCAAAGGAAACACTGTTAAAGGTATAGCTGTCACCGTAATCGATTTCGTCCTCACCGGAGAGGTCTGGTAGTGTCATTACCTTATCCAGCCGTTCGCCGGATAACGCCATGCCCCGCAGAGCAGAAATGCTGCTCACAAGGGTAAGCGCCGGTTCCGTCAGTTTTGTGGCGATTACAAGAAAACCAGCGAAGTCCAGGATGGTAAGAGTACCGCCCAGCAGCAAATACAAACCTACTGCCGCCGTCACAGGAACGACGAATTTGACCAATGATGCGCACAGGGTAGAAAGGCTTCCCGCAACAGCTTCCTCCCGCAGCGATTCCCTGCGCAGGTCAGAAAACGCTTTTTCCAGAGCATCAAATCCGCTGCCGGTGCGATGGTAGGCTTTGAGGTCTTTCATTCCATGCAGATATTCGTTGAGTTGTGTTGCAGCTCGCGCTTTTGCCTCCATGACCTGACGGCCGTGTTTTTCCTTTACTTTTGCAATTTGTAGCATCAGAATTGCGCAGACCGGCAGCATAGCGAAGATCGACACCGCCATACGCCAGTCAAAGAACAGAATACAAACAAAGGAAAGCGACAGAAAAAAGCCTACGCCAATAGGATAGGGCAACCAGTAACACATGGTATATTCCACATTGGCAAAATCACTTGCAAAGGAGCTGGTTAACTCGCCGGATTCCTTTGAGGAAAAGAAGCCAAGGCTTTGGCGGCGCAACTTTTGGATATAAGCAATGCGTTTGTCTGCGGTATCGTTGTACGCCCGCCCATAGGTGTTGTAGTAGGAAATCAACTCTACCACATATTGAAACAGGACGTAACCAAGTCCTATGACCGCAATTTTAATCAACAGCGCAATATCCAGCATATATGGTGGATAAAATGCTTGCCATAAGAGATAAATCGCCATATATGCGAGGATCGCGGGAAGAATACTGAATGCCTGCGAAAGAAACAGCCACAGCGTCGGCGCAATAATCTGTTTCGGATGATGGAAGGTGAATTGCTGGATTATCTTAAACATGGACAAGCCCTCCTTTCATCTGCCAGCTTTCTGTTTCGTTCTGAATCGCCCACAGATGTGCATACAGTCCCTTTGATTGTAGCAGCTCGGTATGTGTGCCGCTTTCTTTGAGTTGCCCATTCTCCAATACAAAAATGCAGTCTGCATCCTGAACGGAATAAAGCCGGTGCGCGATCATCAGGACAGTCTTGCCCCTCAAAAGCTCCGCCATACTTTCTCTCAGGGCAAGCTCGTTTTCCGCATCGGTAAAAGCCATTGCCTCATCCAGTACGACGATGGGCGCGTCCTTTAAGATCGCTCTCGCAATAGCGATGCGCTGTGCCTCACCGCCTGACAACTTATGTCCGCCATCGCCCAGCTTTGTATCATAGCCGTTTGGCAGGGAGCAGATGAACTCATGGCATCTTGCCGCTTTTGCTGCGCGCTCCACGTCCTCGCGGTGAACCTTGCTGTGCATGGCGATATTGTCATATACGCTCTCTGCAAAAATATGTGTGTCCTGAAAAACAAAGGAAACGGTACTCATCAGGGCTTTTGCAGAATACTCCCGAATGTCTCTTCCTGCGATGGTAATAGAGCCGCTTTCCACGTCCCAAAACCGGGCGATAAGTTGCCCTGCCGTGGATTTCCCTCCGCCGGACGGTCCTACCAAAGCGGCAAAACTCCCTGTCGGTATCTCCATTGTCAGGTGATTCAGAGCCATGCGACGCAGCGGGTCGGCAGCGTTTTGATAGGAAAAGCTCACATCATGAAATGAGACATTGGCTTCGCCCTCTGGCTTGGTTTCTGTTCCCTCGGATATGGGTTGTAGATTCAATATCGCATCGATTTGATCCATGCGTACCGACAAGTTTCGTAAATCTGCGCCAAACTCCACCAACTCCATCAATGGACTAATGCAGGCGGGGCCGACGATCAGGAACATCAAAAGCTCCATCATAAGATTGTGGTCGTCGGGCTTCAGATACAGCAGTATGCAGCCGACAGCCAGCAAAAACGCCAGCACAGAGATGGTAATGGTCTTGTACGCACCGAAAATCGGTGTAACGCGCTTCAGATAGACTTTCCAGTGTTCCCTGTTTTTCTCCACCAGCCCTGTCAAACGGCGGGCGGCCGCCTCTGGTCTGCCAAAGATTTTTTCTTCCTCCATGCCCGCCACATATTCAGAAAATGCGGCATCCAGCTCAGTGGAGGAATGGTTTAGATCGCTCCATATCTTTTGCCCTTGCTTTCCGCCGAACGCGGAAAATTGGATGAGAAATGCAAACGCTAAGGCAATAAAAATCGTCAGTGCCAGCGTGATGTTGAGAGAAAACATTAACACGGCCAAAGATGCAAGCAAAAGTCCCGCACCGAAGATATTGGAAACATCATGGGCTATGATATTTTCCATTTTTTCGATGTTCTCATTCATCGTTTTCTGTATCGCGCCGGATTGCCCGCTTGTATAAAAGCCGAGGTTCAGCCGCCCCATGTGGTCGAGAATGCGCATACGCAAATCATACAGAGCATTGAACGCACAGGCATGGCAGGAAAAGCTGCCGATAACAGACAGCACAATCCCCAGTACAATACTTCCTATCGTAATCGCCTCCCACAGCCATATCTCATCAATTGGAATAGCCGTTCCTTTCCATGAAGCCAACAAAAACAGCCGGACAATTCGGTAGACCGTATAGAACGGTACACCGGACAGCAGGACGCTGAGCGCAGAGCAGGTCACACCGAGGATATATTTTCCCGGATTGCAACGTGCGGTTCGGAATACACGGAGGATGACATTTTTCTTTGTATCTTGCATAATACTCCTTTCTCTGCGGCTTTTGTTTCATAACAGATACCGCAAAATTTCTATTAGTTAGCTATAGCTAACCAATAATAGATTATACGCATGTAAGATAAGTTGTCAACATAACGAAAAGTGCCTCAAAACAAAACTCACATTTCACAAATTACCAGAAACCATTGAAACATAGCTGATTTTTATGGTATGATCTCATATATAGTTGAGTGAAACTGACCAAAATTTGTGCCAAATCAGAAATCTTTGTGCCAGAACAAAAAGAAAGGCGGTTCTTCCATGATAACAATACACAGCATCGATGAAATGCTGGATTTTTACATATCTCTTGGCGGCGTCAAGAAAAATGCGCTGAATGGTTTTCACTATGCGTTTCCAGGAGAACATTCAAAAGTTCGTTTTTGGGGCGATTTGCGGGGCTTTTCTGCCGCCGATGCAGATTTTACTTATCCACGTGATACTGTCGTCCGCAGCCAATTCAGACAACGATATGTGGGGATTGGATTGAGTGAACAGGGCGCAGTCGAAACCTATACACAGAAAACGCAGATGATACATTTTGGTGAGGGCATCAATTGTTTTGTTTTTGATTCGCCCATTCCATTTTTTATGAAAATTTCCGGCGGACAACGGTTGCGGTTTCAAGGACTATATTTTCAGGAAGCATTCTTCGCTGAGAATAATATACCGCTCTATGACAGCTTTTGGCGGGATGCAAAGAACACGATTCACGGTGCGAATCTTCATGCTCCAGAGCTGGTAGCCAGCTATCACCGCATTGAACAATGCCGCCTGACGGGACTTGCTTTTGACACATGGCTAAAGGGGCTGGGGATGGAAGTCGCCGGTTCCCTAATCGACCTTGTGCAACAGCTATCTGCACAACCGCCTGCCTATCTTGATGCGAACGAAATCTGCGCAGTAGAAAGCGCAAAAGCTATCCTGCAAACAAACTTGAAGCATCCGCCTACTATTCTTGAGCTTTGCAGGAAGGTCGGCGTTAATAAGAACAAGCTGCAAAAGGGCTTTCGTCTGACTGAGGGGAAAAGTGTTGCGGAATATGTCCGTACCTTGCGCATGGAACGTGCGCTTGATCTATTGGCGGACGGCACGCTTGCTATTCAGGAGGTTTCGGAAGCTGTTGGCTATCAAGGAATCAGCAATTTTTATTCCGTTTTCCGTCAGACCTTTGGGTACACACCTGCCGCAATACAAAAGCTGTTGGAAGCGGACGAAGCCCATCGGGATATAGGGTCAGCGACACAAACACTATTTGCAGGAACACAAAAGGATGTTTTACACTGATCAGCTCACAAGTAGCATATGAAAGCCTAATAACCAATACTTCAATAGTCTAAGTGATTTTTATTTGTTAATAATACTTTTAAGTTTTCAAAGCTCAGAATTATAAAATGAATCGAAAGTACATATTAAATCATTCCCGACGCGCTCTATGAACAATAGAATGTAGTGGGGGGATATAATATACCAAATGTAAAAGACCGCCGCGATTTTGAAAGTTTCGGGGCGGATGTGCAACAGGCACGGGAAGCCGTGGGAATGTCCCGCAGGGAGTTGGCGGAACGGGTGGGGATAGACCCACGCTATCTTGCCAATATTGAGCTGTGCGGCACCATACCGAGTGTGCCGGTTGTGATGCAACTTATCCGACTATGAAACCAGCGGAACGCTATTTTAATCCTGGCTTAATCAGAGAGGACAGCGAACAGCGCCAGCGGACAAGCCACAAGTTGCAGTTCTGACCGGAAAAATACCTGACTACCGTCGAGGGCGTCATTGACGGGGTAATCAAATTGAATGAAATCGACGGGGAAACGGAGGGTGAGTAAGGTATCCTCTGTTTTGCTTTTATGGAGGCCAAGGGCCTCTTATTTTTTTGCAAATTTTTCTTTCCAAAGCGCTCTTTTGCGGGTAGTTTAAGGGCTTTTCGGAGTATTAGGAGTGGAGGAAAAGAAAAACAGCAAACCTGCTAATAATGCAAGCACTTTTTTGTGGCAGGAAAAATGTGCATAAC
>OBKG01000784.1_pt1 | contig 10799 bp, 8 predicted proteins | sample 1519741 | NCBI WGS metagenome assembly OBKG01 (sample SAMN00265072, study PRJEB22529) | human gut metagenome
CGGGGTGATGCCCTGTTCCAGAGTGAACTGGAAGTTCTCGGCTGCGGAGAGCACGTTATCGTGCCAGAATGCGGCGGTTCGCTTCGAGTGCGTCACCGAGTCGGGCTCCTGAAGCCAGTAGTAGAGCACGCAATCGATGTCGGCCACCTTGCCCATGCGGGCGTACAGGGGGCCTGCCATACGGATGTCCTGCGCGTAATGGCCCTCCGGGAACCGCAGGCCGTCCCATAGTCCGCGCTTGTATAGGCGGCACCAGTTCGCCTCGTTGAAGTAGCGGGCCTCGGTGTTGCGGCCGAGCTTGCTGCCGAGCAGTCGCAGGCTTTTGCAGAACACGGTCTGGTAGGCGGCGAGTGGGTGCTCGAACACAGTGATTTTGCCGGGCGCCTGCGCGCCCGTCTCGGCCTCTTTGGACACCTCGCCCAGCTGGGAGACGCCGAACTGACGCCAGCGTGCCTTGCTCATATCCGCGCCGGTGTTTTGCAACGCGTGCAGCAGGTATTCGATATTGCGGCGGTCGAGGATGTCGTCGTTGTCGGAGAACGCGATGTACTCACCATGCGCGGCATCGAGGCCGGTGTTCTGGGCCTTGGCGATGCCGCCGTTTTCCTGATGGATCACGGTGACGCGGCTGTCCTGCGCCGCATACTCATCGCAGATGGCCGGGCTGGAATCCTTGGCCCCATCGTCCACCAGAATCACCTCAAGGTTCGTGTACGACTGCTGCAGGATCGAATCAATGCAGTAACGCAGGTAGTCTTCGGCGTTATACACCGGCACGATGATGGAAATGAGGGGAGTGGAGTTTGGCAAGGCTTGGTGCTTCCTCTGGCAATTATTTTATGTGGACATATCCAGTATGACATGTTTCTTGATATTGTTTGCCGGAATCATCGTTCAGTCATGCGCAAATCGCGAAAGACTACTGACGGTAATGTGCGCCTTGAGGAACTCGTCGATGGTGAACAATCCGGAATAGTCGCCGGACTGAATCTGGCTGATCGGCGATTCGTGATCAATGGTGTCTCCAGTTTGCAGTTCGGTAACGTCCTCTGCGTCCTCGGCGGATATAGACGCAGGGTCGGTGACGGCGCCGAATGCTCGTCGTGTGGCCCACAGCTGCACGGGCATATCGCCGATTTGGTATCTCTCGATGAGGCTATTGCCGATATCTCCTGCGTTGGTGTCTTGGAGACCTTGAACGTGCATAGCGAGTAGTTTGGGTGCTCTTTGTCCGTGACGGTAATCGTGTTGCCGTCCACGGAAATGCTGACTTCGTTATGCCAGGAATAGGGCAATGTGACACGGTAGGAATCGGTTTGTGCGCTGAGCGATGCCGTGACGGCGTTACTGTACTGCCAGACTATGTCAATACTGTTGTTGCTCTGACGTTGAATCCGGTCGTAATCACCCAGTGCTGTCTTCGTCCAGGAAGTGGTGAGTTCGGTGGCGTCTGGAATGTCGAGTTCGTCGGCCATACATGAGCGCTGCGTTGCACCATCCATTTGCCCTTTGGTGGTGTGCAGCCATACTTTGTTGTGGTCGGTGGAGCGTTTTCATGCAAATGCTTCCGGATCGGGATTGTTCTGCGGCGTACATTTCAGCCATGCCTTATCCAGCTCGCCGTCCAAATCGGTGGGTGAGGAATACGTCTCGGTCCAATTGCCTTGGGGCGGATCGGCTACGGTGGTTTTTGCCGAGTCGGAACCCGACTTGTCCTGTTGCTTTTGAGTGTGTTGGTTTGTTGCTGCGGCTGTGATTCCGTGGTCTGCGCAGACTGGTTTGCGCCGCAGGCGGTTGCCAAAGTGAGGAGCGGCACAAGGAATAGTGCAGTAAAACGACGATGTTTCACATATCCATTGTACTTGGGAAAGCGGGAGAATGATTGCCAAGAACCGCTGCTGTAATGGCTGATGAGGTATTCGCTGAAGTTCGCGCCCTCTCAGATTGTCACTGACGGCGTATCTGTAATGGGGAAGTATCCAAGTTGTTCATCATTCTGCTTTTGCCAGCGATCCGGTGTGGAGAGAAATTCGATGAGCCCCTTCCATGCTGCTCCAAATGCCACGGAATTGCTGGTGGAAACGGATCGCAGTACTTTGATATCTGCCCATTGCGAGGAAAGCGTGTGCTCGGTGAGCATACGCTGTAGTGGCTTATCCAGATATTCAAATAGCTGTGCATATAGTCCATCAAGCACAATGGTGGGAATGTCGCATATGTTGATAAACGAGGCTAATGCAATGCCGAGATAGTGTGCGGCTGATTTCACGGCTTTACAGGCGTCTGGCTCCTTGCGAGACAGTGCGGCAAACAAGTTGCCGGTAGAAGAGTGTGGTGCCAGACCGCTGGCCTCCATCAGAGCGTATTGTCCGGCAAACGTTTCTAGACACCCAGTATTGCCGCACGAGCATTGGCGTCTGCCTTCAGCTACATAGATATGGCCAAGTTCTCCTGCCCAGCCGTGACATCCTGTGTCGAATCCGCCGCATTTGACGATTGCAGCGTCGATACCAGTCCCGCCAGAGACGTAGAGGTAATCCGATAGGGGAATGTCCTGTTTGTTGCGCAGATAGGTTTCTGCATAGGCGCCTGCATCGGCAGAGTTGAGAAAGTTGATTTGGGGCAACATATTCTGTGGCGCAGCTTTACGCAGTTCCTCCAGCAGGTCAATGTCGTGCCAGCCAAGATTGGGGCTGCTCAGCAGATAAGTGTGGTTGGTGGCGATGAGTCCGTGCAACGCTACGGTGATGCCGACCGTAGTGAGCTCGGCATCTGTTGCCCTCATGCGCAGATCATCAATGATGCGGCGCACAACAGTTAATGTTTTCTCGGCGTTTGAGGTATTGAGTTGCTGATAATGCTGCGCAAGAATTTCGCCCGATAGGTCGACTGCAGAAGCCTCGACAGAGCCTGTGGAAATATCTACGCCAATCGCTGCATAGGTATGTAGGGCCGGGGCGAGAGGAACAGCGGGGCGGCCTGACCCGGTGCTTTCCGAATTGAGCTCTCGAATAATGCCGCAACTGATGAGATGCTCTACCAGCCTAGTCATGGTAGAGCGGTTGAGTCCGGTCATGCGGGCAAGGTCGGCCCGCGAAGGATGACGTGAGCCGGTTACGACTGTATTGGCGAGCATGGTGAGGTTATGGTTGCGCACTGTGGTGCCGCTGGCGGCATCCAGTGTGGTAGCGGTGCCGGCGGCTACGTTGCGGCCGGGTGCAATTGTGTGAGAGGGCATACATACAAGTATGCCTCACATCTCGCGGTATGGCTGGTGTTGTGTCATTACATATTCATAACTATGCGGCGAAACGCCGATTTGTTGCAAGAATGGACAAAGTATATTCTCTGCTTTAGTATGTTGCATAAAGCAATAAACCCAACGATGAAGTTGAGGAGGGGCCATGCAGCAACTCGTGGCAGGTGTCGATTCATCAACGCAATCCTGCAAAGTCGTCATTCGTGATTTGCATACCGGCAAATTAGTGAGATCGGGCGCGGCCAGGCATAGGCGCGGAACGGAGATTGACCCTCAGGTGTGGCGCTCGGCTTTCGATGAGGCTGTGCACCAGGCTGGCGGTTTGGACGACGTGGTCGCACTATCCATAGCTGGCCAACAACACGGTATGGTCGCGTTGGATGAGCGTGGTGCGGTGGTCCGCAATGCCATTCTGTGGAATGACACACGATCTGCTCGTGATGCGGTGGACCTCATCTCGGAACTCGGCAACGGTAATGAACGCGAAGGCAAACGTCGATGGGCTGATCGGACGGGCAGCGTGCCTGTCGCCTCGTTGACAGTGACGAAGATCAGGTGGATGGCTACTCATGAACCCGATAATTTGGCTCGTACCGCAGCTGTGGCGTTACCACATGACTGGCTTACTTGGGATCTACTAGGCGGCAACGATATTAACACACTGGTCACGGATCGTTCTGATGCTTCGGGCACCGGTTACTACTCCGCGCAAGATAATGAATATTGCAAGGATTTGTTGGAGCTTGCGGCGGGAGCCGAATTTGCGGATCGTGTGCGGTTGCCTTGGGTCGCCTCACCTGCGCGGCGTGTGTCTGAAGTGAAAATCGATGGACGCAATCTTGTAATCGGGCCAGGTGCCGGAGATAATGCCGGTGCGGCGCTTGGACTTGGTCTCAAGCCGGGAGAAGTGGCTATATCCATCGGGACGTCGGGCGTGGTGTCGCTGGTGTCGGCTGTTGCTACGCATGATCCTGAAGGATATGTGACTGGTTTCGCGGACGCCAGCGGAAACTATCTGCCGTTGGTGTGTACGTTGAACGCCTCGCGCGTTGTCGACACGTTCCGAGCGTTGCTCAACATGAGCCATGCTGAATTCTCTAGGGCCGCGTTATGTGCACCTCCCGGTGCCGAAGGACTAGTTGTGGTGCCGTACTTTGAAGGAGAGAGAACGCCGAATTATCCAGATGCCACTGGCTCCATTCATGGCATCACTTGCGAAAATCTCACCACTTCGAACATTGCGCGAGCTGCCATTGAAGGCATGCTGTGTGGTGTGGGCGTCGGAATCCGTGCATTCCAGCAGCTCGGTATTCCGGTTACCAAGGTTAACCTCATTGGAGGCGGAGCCCAGTCCGAAGCAGTGCGTCGCATTGCCCCATCGGTGCTCGGACTGCCTGTATGTGTGCCGGAATACAGCGAATACGTGGCGGACGGTGCCGCGCGCCAGGCGGCATGGGTGTATGAGGGTGGTGCCGAGCCGCCAGTATGGACCCCACATCTGTCTAGCGATTACATCTGCGATTATGCGCCGTTTATTTTGGAACGCTTCCAGGAGATGTCGTCGAGGTTCATGCTCCGATCAGAGGCACGAGCTGATGTGGGGCGTCATGGGAGCGGAATCCAGCTGTAAAGCAGAAATCTGCACGTCTAACCATCTGGCCGGTTGCGACCGACCTCAATCAACGTAAGTCATAACTGAACAATCAGAGAAACAAGCATCTACATATCAAAGGAGACACAAGATGCGTAACACACTGAAAACAACGTTAGCGGCAGGGCTTGCGGGCGCATGCCTCACCCATAGCAGCCTGTGGATCGGGTGGATTGGTAGGCGGCAGCAAGTCGAGCGGTGATACCGTCAAGATGGTGCTGGTAGCCAAGCAAGAGGGCATCCCGTGGTTCGATGACATGCGAACCGGTGTTGAGCGGTTCGGAAAAGACAATACCGGCAAGGTCGAGGTCAAGCAGATTGCGCCGGATTCAGGCGATTCCGCAAAACAGGTGCAAATGGTATCGGACCTCATCTCGCAGGACGTGGACGCTATTGTTGTGGTTCCGAATGATCCACAGGCGCTCAAGCCGGTAATCAAGCAGGCCAAGGCCAAGGGCATTGTCGTAGTGGCTCATGAAGCGAGCAATATCGCCGATGACGTTGACTATGATATCGAGGCTTTCCAAAACACGGACTTTGGCGAAGCATTCTGCAAGCCGCTGGCTGAAGGCATGGGAGGCAAGGGCAAACTTGCGGCTGTGGTCGGATCCAAGACCATGGAGACGCATATGGCTTGGTATAACTCCTGCAAGAGCATGCTCGAAAAAGACTATCCGGACATCACATTCGTCTCGGACGAGCCATATGAGGACAACAACGACGATGACACTGCGCGCAAGGTGGCTACAGAAATCCTCAACGCTCACCCGGATATCACCGGTTTCTTTGGCACCTCCGTCTCGGCTGGTTCCAATATGGCCGCTGTGCTCAAGGAGCGTAACAACAAGAATGTCTACGTTTCCTCCCTTGGTATTCCCTCGGTGGACATGCCTTACATCGATGAGGGTTGGGTGCAGTATGCGCAGACTTGGCGTCCTGCCGATGCAGGATATGCTGCGCTCCAACTGGCCTATGACAAGGTCAAAGGCGAATCCATCAAGACAGGCCTTGATCTGAAAGCGGACGGCTACAGCAGTGTTGAGGTCAAAGGTCATCAGGTTTATGGTGACGCTCCTCTGGTGCTGAAGAAGGGCGATTACGCGGACGGCAAGTATCCCTTCTAAATTGCCGTCGCTACTCGGCCAACCACCAGTAAATCAAGAAAGCAAGGTGATGAACATGCGATTGCAGGCTACGGATATCTCCAAGAACTTTGGCGGTGTGCAAGCGCTCAAGCATGTGAACGTGGACATTGTCGGCGGTGAAGTACACTGTCTGGCCGGTGAGAATGGCTCCGGTAAATCCACCATCGTGAAGATTCTTTCAGGTGTATTAACGCCTAATGGGGGAGTCATCACGGTGGACGGTGCGCCATACGGGAATCTGACCGCTCGACAGGCAATCGGTCTAGGCATAGCTGTGATTCATCAGGATCTCTCATTGTTTGGCACTATGAGTGTGCGGGATAACATATGTCTGCCTGAGCATGTTCATCACCATCGGTCGTTAGTCAATCCTCAATATGCCGAGGATGTGTCGCGTAAAGCATTGGCACGAATCGGTGCTGATCTCGATCTGGACGCTCGCGTAGAGGACCTATCTATGGCGGCTAAACAGCAGGTCGCCATTGCTAGAGCTTTGGCGTTGAACGCAAAGGTCATCTTCATGGACGAGCCGACCACCGCGCTGACTTCCACTGAAGTGGATAGTTTGTTGCGTACCATCGGCACGCTCAAGGCATCAGGGGTGTCGGTTATTTTCATTTCGCACAAGCTCGATGAGGTGTTCTCCGTAGCTGACCGGATCACGGTGTTCCGTTCTGGCGAAGTGATTGGCACCTATCAAGCTTCACAGCTGGACAGCCGTAAGTTGTCTGCGTTGATGACCGGACATGACGTGGAATTTGGTGTTCCCGAAAACCACATTGTGGCCGATGCCGCGCCGGTGCTCGACATGAAGCACGTCAAGGCTTCGAAAGTGTCCGATGTGACACTGAGGATGCAGCCAGGCGAAGTTGTTGGCATGAGCGGCTTATTGGGGTCGGGGCGTACGGAAACTGCTCTTACTCTCTTCGGTCTCAATGCGTTGACCGGCGGAAGCATAGCTATCGATGGGCGGTCCGTAACTATTCGCAACCCTCGTGAAGCCATTGCCAATGGTATTGCCTTGGTGCCTGAAGACAGGCATCATGAAGGTCTGTTTCTTGACCGTAATCTACTGCAAAACAGTGCGGCCAGTGTGCTGGAAAGAATCTCGAGCAAATTCGGCGTAGTCGATGTAAAACAAGAGCGCCGAGTTGGTGAAGACACGTTAGTGAACCTACAAGTCAACACCCGTGATTTGGCGCTGCTGGCACAGTCTCTGTCTGGTGGCAACCAACAGAAGGTGCTACTGGGAAAATGGGTGGCTACCGCACCGAAGCTGCTTATTCTCGACTCTCCGACTGTGGGCGTGGATGTCGGATCCAAATCGCAGATATACGAGATCATTCGACAGCTATCTTCACGGGGAATTGCCATTCTGGTGATTTCCGACGAAGAAGAGGAGTTGTTGGCCGTGTGCAACCGCATCGCCATATTCGTGCAGGGTGCAGTAACCGCGGAGCTCAGTGGCGAGCAACTTAAGCCGGGCTTCTCCGCTATTTACCGTAATGCCGACCGTAATGGTGTTGGAGCAGATGATGTGACTGCTCATTCAACCAATAAGGAGGTGGCTTGATGACACGACAAGCCGATAAAGTCCCGCTGCTCAGGGCTAAGAAGTTCAATTCCATGGAAAAGACCTTGTTGGTCATCGTCGTGGCATATGCGATTATCGTTTCCGTGATTAACCCCAATTTTCTATCGCTCGGTACGCTTGCCGATCTAACTCGCAACGGCACCGGTATGGCGATACTCGCGGCTGGCGTGTATGTGATCATGATTGCGGGTGGCATTGATGTGTCGTTTCCGGCGGTGGCGATTATGTCTGGCTATACGTCGGTGGTCGTTGCCGTGCGAACGGGTATTGATTCGATGCTGTTCATCGTGGTTGTCGCAGCGCTCATTGGCGCATTGCTCGGTACTGTCAACGCGCTGCTCATCCATTGGCTGGAATTGCCCACGTTCATTGTGACGCTTGGTACGTCATCGATTTTCTATGGTCTAATGACTACGTTGGTGGGTACTAAACCGGTGACGATAAGTCAGATGCCAAAATCAATGTTGAGCTTTGGTAGATGGAACGTGATTTCTTTCATCGTCAAAGGGCAGGAAAACGGCATTGCGGGCTTCTTCCTCATCGCGGTGATCGTATACGCGGCAGTGTGGTTCGTGATGAATCACACCACACTGGGACACGGTGTTTATGCAATTGGCAATTCCGAGGAATCTGCAAGGCGAGCGGGATTATCGCCATTGCACATCAAGTTGTTCATATATCCGCTCATGGGTGTGCTGGCTGCGCTGATGGCTATCATCTCTTTTTCGAACCTCAAGTTTGTTGATCCGACCAGCATTATGGGTACCGAACTGACGGTGATTGCTGCAGTGGTTATTGGAGGTACCAGAATCACTGGTGGTTATGGCACCCTGCTGGGTACGTTCCTAGGTGTTGCCTTGGTGCAGTTGCTGAACAACACTCTGGTGTTCATGGGTATCCAATCCTCGTGGAACAACCTGTTCATCGGCGCGGTTATGGTCGCGGCGGTGGTCGTCATCTATTACGGCGAAAAGCGCCGCAACCGTCGTAACATGTCTTTCCTGGTCTGAGGTGATCATCATGGCACAGCAAACGAAAAGCAAGTCGGGGCGCAGCCCTCGCAGCAACCCGATTGCCACGTGGTGGAGCGGCGTGGACCGTTCCAGCAAGGTGCTCTATGGAGCCGTTGTGGTGGTTTGCCTAGGGTTTTATATCCTGCTTGGCAATACGCTGTACAACGTCGGTACATTGCAATCCATGGGATTCCAGATTGGCGAGTTCATGTTTCTGGCGCTCGCCATGGGCATTGTGATGCTCACTGGTGGCATCGACCTTTCGGTGGTTGCTAATATGAACGTTTCCGCAATTATCATCGCGTGGATGTTGTCGGGAAACGAAATGGGTCGTCTCGGTTCGCCGTGGGTCTCAATTGCTGTGGCGGTGTTGCTGGGCATCGTCGCAACGGTGGTTTGCGGCATGGTGAACGGTCTTCTTGTCTCGTTAGCCGGCGTCAATCCGATTGTGGCGACGTTGGGTACTCAGCTGTTGTTTACGGGAATAGCTTCTGCGGCAACCAACGGTTCATCAATTGGTGTTGGCGTGCTGGATTACGCGATGCTGGGCATTTCTACGGTCGCCGGCGTACCAGTGGTGTTCCTCATCGGATTGGTGTGCTATCTCGTTGTTGGCTGGATAACCAGCCGCACGAGATACGGTCGTGAACTATATTTCTACGGTTCCAATCCGGTGGCATCGCTGTTCTCGGGGCATCGCGTCAACCGAACGTTGGTCCTCACCTATGCTGCGGCAGGCATTTTCGTAGGTTTGGCTGCGATGGTCATGGTTGCTCGAGTTAATTCCGCGCGTGTTGGTTTCGGTGAAACGTACCTGTTGCAGGCTCTTCTGGTCGTGGTGCTTGCCGGCTTTGACCCGTTTGGCGGCCGTGGTCGGTTTGGCAATCTGCTGTTGGCAGTGATTATGTTGCAGGTGCTGCAGACTGGATTCACCATTCTCAATTTCTCCCCGTTCGTCAAGAACCTTGCTTGGGGTTCTGCTCTGGTGATTGTCATGGTGCTGAGCCGGGCGTTTGAACTGCGAGCAAACCGGACAGGGCGCACAGTGAAAGCCGCGGCAGATACTGCTTCCGCTTCGGTCAAAACCAAGGAGGTCAACAATGAGTGAATTATCTAAAGGTGTAGTCGACGTAGCGCAGACGGAAGGTATTCTGACTGAGCTGAGGCAGACTTTCGATCATCTGGACTATCGGGTGGTGAATGCAGTCCTTCCCGTTCTGCAGTCCGCGCGTCGCATTGTTTGTGCTGGTGTTGGGCGTGAAGGGCTTACTTGCCGGGCGTTTTGCATGCGTCTCATGCATCTCGGTTACGATAGCCACTGGGTATGGGATGATACTGCTCCGGCGCTGAGTGAGGGAGATGTATTTTTCTTCACCTGCGGATCAGGGCAGATTGCACATCTGTTGACCATTGCACAATTGGCTAAAGATACTGGTGCAACGGTGGTATGCGTTACTGGCGTGCCGAATAGCGATGCTGCGCGTTTAGCCGATCATGTGGTGTTCATTCCTGCATCTGTGTATAAGGGCTCTGGCGATTTGGTGCCGACTGTGCAACCCATGGGCACATTATGGGAAACAGCGTCGTGGATTCTGCTTGATGCCATCGTGTACGGACTGCATGAGCGCGATAATATTGGGTACGCGGAAATGGCGGCCCGACACCGCAACTATGAGTAGCGGTCTTTGACGAGGGCATTAGTGCGCCCGTCTGACATGCAATGTCTGCCTGCAGAACTTGGTGCGGTGGTTTCCTTGTTTTGCGGGCAGGCAATGCTTTATGTCGTTCCCTGCAGACGATGCTGAGTAATGAACTCAGGGTTTTATGAAATTCTATGCAACCGTTGGGTTGCCGAGTATTGTATGAGGGCTTTCATCTTTGGCTGGCAGGTTGTTATGTGCATTTTTGGTTTTGTTGGTTGTTTTCTTGCTTTCGGGTAACATGGGTTTTCGGGAAAATGAACATGACCTGTGAAAGGTTGCTTGCTATGGCCGGTGCACCGAACAATTCCGAAACCACCCAGTATCCCGATCTCGTTATCGTTGGCGCGGGCCTGTTTGGCCTGACGGTGGCGCAGCAGGCGGTGGAGCACACGGGTGCCCGCGTGCACATTATTGATATTCGCGAAGATCGGAAG
>OBKG01000786.1_pt1 | contig 10795 bp, 7 predicted proteins | sample 1519741 | NCBI WGS metagenome assembly OBKG01 (sample SAMN00265072, study PRJEB22529) | human gut metagenome
CGCCAAGTGCCAGGGAACCGGTATCGCCCATGAAGATGGACGCAGGGTTCGAGTTGTACCACAGGAAGCCGAAGCACGCCACCGCAGCGCAAATCGCGATGATGGTCAGATCCAGCGGATCGGACACGGCATAGGAATAGCCGCCATGATCGCCACCCTTGATGTGGTAGCTTTCCCAAAACGCGATGACGGCGAATCCCACGAAGGAGATCATCGACGATCCGGCGGCCAGCCCGTCCAGACCGTCGGTGAGGTTCACTGCGTTGGTCCATGCGGTCATCAGGAAGTTCACCCAGATAACGAACAGGATGATGGCCACCGCACGGCCCGCAAAATCAAAGCTGAAAAACGGCTGTTCAATGAAGCTCATACCAGGCTGTGCGCTGGGGAACCCGGATTTGGTGGGGATAATCAGCGCCAGCACCGCATAGATAGTGGAAAGAATGAATTGGCCGATGAACTTACCGCCCACCGTCAGGCCTTCATTCTGCTTCTTGCGGACTTTGGCAAAATCGTCGATGAATCCCAACACGCCCATGGACAGCATGGCGAACAGCACCAGCACCGCAGACCATGAGGGCACATCACCCGATCGCAGGTATCGATACAACGCCGAGGCGCCCCATCCCAGCACAATCGCAAAATTGATAACCACACCGCCAAGCGTGGGGGTACCGCGCTTGACCAGATGCGATTGAGGACCGTCCTGACGGATGTACTGGCCATAGTGCAGCTTGTGCACCAGACGTATCAGCAACGGCGTGCCGACCAAGGTGATAATCAGCGACACCAGCATTCCAATAATCAGAGCAATCACGTGTGGCTTCTCTCCTCTTGTCGGTCTTCTTGTCGGTTCAGCGTCAGGCCCACCGCTCAGCCAATGCGCTGAGTCCGGAGGCGTGCGAGCCCTTGAGCAGTACCACAGTATCCATATGATTCTTGGCCAAGTCAAGGACTATGCGCTCGGCCTCATCAATGGTCTGCACACAGTCTACCGAAGCCGCACGCCCACGTGTTGCGCCTTCGGCCAAAGATTCGGCCAACACGTTCAGATGCGCGTCTGAGGGCGATCCGACCGTGATGATGGCATCCAGTCCCAGACCGGCCGCATATTGGCCGACCGAAGCGTGCAATTCACGCTCATCCGCACCGAGCTCGAGCATCGCGCCCAGCAATGCCACACGGAATGGCTGGCGACCATCATTCGCATTCCATGCTCGCAGGCCGTCCAATCCGGCTTTCATGGAATCCGGGTTCGCGTTGAAGGAATCATCAATCAGCTCGAACGAAGCTCCTTGACGGCTCACCGTGGATAGAGCCATACGATGCGGGCTGATGGTGTGCTGCGCGGCCAACGTCTGTGCAATAGCAGTCAGCGGCATGCCATATCGCAATGCGACGGTTGCCGCGGCAAGCGCGTTCATCACATTATGACGGCCTGGAATGCCCAGATGTACGGCAACCTGCTCGCCGTGCGCGTCGGTCATGGTGAATTCGGCGTGATCAGCGGCATCTGCAGCAATATGATCGGCATGCACCTCGGAGTCACGGGTGTGCCCCTGACCAAACCACAGTACGTCGCCGGAAGCAAACTGTGCCATGGGCACGACGTAATCGTCATCGGCATTCAGCACGGCGGTGCCGCCAGGCAGCAGCCCTTGCACGATCTCGCTTTTCGCCTGGGCAATGCGCTCCCTGGAACCGAATTCGCCGAGATGCGCGACTCCGACCCTGAGCACAATAACCGTATTCGGCGGTGCGATACGGGTCAGCCGCGCGATCTCACCGATATGGTTGGCGCCCATTTCCGCTACGAAAAAACGGGTGTCGGCATTGACTCGCAATGCGGTCAACGGCAAGCCGATCTCATTATTGAAAGAACCGATCGGCGCCACGGTGGGACCCAACGTGCTCAGCAGCGCGGAGAGCAAATCTTTGGTGGTGGTTTTGCCCACCGAACCGGTCAATCCGATCAGGTCAAAGGCACCGGGCAGCTGGCGCCGACGATCGATATTATGCTTGGCCAGCAATCCCAATGCTGCGACGGTGTCTTCGACCACGATCTGCGGCATCGTTGTGCACGCTACTTCATGGTCGACAATGGCGGCCGCCGCCCCCTGGGCAGCAACCTTATCCACGAAGCCATGGCCATCGACCCGCTCGCCCTTAATGGCCACGAACACTGCTCCGGAGCCAGCCTGACGAGAATCAGTCACCGTTTCGGTGGCTTCAATGGCGGGACCGTCGCCTGCTACCAACCGACCATCAACGGCCTTGGCGATTTCCTCCACGCTCATCGGGACCATGGTGTCTTGAACTCCTTCAGTGTGTCGTATATTGCTGTATTGTATTGCATCCGCCGCACGTCATCTGAGATTATTGGCCACTCGCAGAGCACTACGCACGTTGTTCCTGCGCACGCCTGCCGCGAGCACCATGGCAACAGCAAGAGACATATGGCCGAGCCTATCCTGGTCAAACATGGCGGGCGATTCGGCCGCCAGTTCGTCAGACTCCCCAGTAGGTACGGTCAGAGCCAGGGCACGGTCGGATACAAACGCATATCGGGTTTTTAAGGAGGCCACATCCTCCCCTTGCGCGACTCGCTCGGAGCCCAGCACGTCCACGTTCACTGATTCCAACGCTTCACGTTGCAGTGTGGCGTTATTCATCGCGATGATAACGGCGGCAACGCCGTCCTCCGCGCAGACCGCGAGGGTGCGCTGCACATCGAGGATGCCCAACGGATACGAAAGGTTCAAAGAACGCGTCATCGACGTGGAACCAGTGGAATCGATCACGGCAACGGGGTTGCCCAGCATGTGCAGGAAATCGGCAAGATGCTTCACACCGGCATGGATGATGTCATCATCATCGCCGGCCACGGCAAATACCGCCATAGCATTGGATGGGGTTCCTGCCAGAGAACTGACCAAATCACCGAGCATATGGTTGCCGCAATCGCCGAACACCAGCGGGATGCCAGACTGGATATCCCGGCCACGGCACGTTCTGGGCAGCAGAGCCGCATAGGCACCGGATTGCTCGGCACGGGGCAGATCGGCAAGATGATTGCTGTCGCAGATATACATCGCGCCAGGCGAAATAGTGTCTACAGCATCGCTGAGCGATGTGATGGTGACATTGGACGCAAATTCCGGATCAATATCGAAGCCATACCGCTCGGCCAGCATGCCCAAAGTCATTCGCTGGGCGATGGATTCGCTCACTGCGCTCATGGGTCAACGCCTTTCTTTTCGATATATCACCAAGTGACCGGAATAGCATCTTTACGCGGCGTCGAGATAGGCACCTCGTATTTCTGCATAAGGAACGCACAAATCTGCGCGGATACCGGGCCTGCGGTCAGGCCACCGAAACCAGTCGGGTCCTTGAGCACCACAGTCACGACGAAACGCGGATTGTCGGCGGGAATGGCCACCGAGTAATCGGAGATGATGGAGGACAGCTTGCCATCGGCGCCCTGCACCTCGGCGGTACCGGACTTCGCGGCCATGCGGTAGCCATCAACCTTGATGAAGGCGCTGTAGCTATCCGAAACGGACTCCATGGCATCCATCATCTGAGCGGCCACCTGCTCATCGACCACGCGAGTGGCCTTGCTCTTGTTTTCGGTGTTGCCGTCATCCGACTTGATGATGGACTGCTGCTGCTTCACTCCCTTATTGGCAATGGTGGCCACGATGTTGCTCAGCTGCAAGGCATTGACCGTGTATCCCTGACCGAACAGCACGGTGTTGCGAGTTCGCGCATCCCATGACGAGGGAGAGGTCAGCACGCCACTGGACTCGCCAGGCAGATCCAATCCCGTGGACTGTCCGATGCCGAACTTGGTCAAGTATTCGTACCGCTGCTCATCCGTGTAGCCATCGCCGGCCATGACCATACCGATATTCGATGATTTCTGGAGAATGCCAGCCAGAGTCCAATGCTCATCACCATGCTCGAAGGCGTCCTTATAGGTCTGGCCATCCACAGTGAGCTGGCCTGGCACGGTGTACTGATCCGTCGGTTTGCGCAACCCGGTCTGCAAATAACCGGACATGGAAATAACCTTGCCGATCGAGCCCGGTTCAAAGGTCTGGGACACGGCTCGCGAAACGTTCATCTTCGCTTCGTCACTGCCGGCCGCTATCTCATCGCTGTCCGCCAGAGCCAGTATTTCGCCGTTCTGCACGTTCTGCACCACGGCGATACCCCACTGGGCGCTGTACTGGGCTGTCGCTTCCTTCATGATTTTCTTGGCATACCACTGCACATCACGATCAATGGTCAGCGTAACGTCTTTGCCGTCCTTGGCGGCCACGGATTCGGTCATGGTGCCGGGAATCTCTTCGCCACCGTAGTTGCCACGCTGGTAAATCTGGTGTCCATCGGTGCCGGTGAGCGTTTTGTTCTCCATTTGCTCGAATCCGGCCACGCCCACGCCTTTGTCGTTGACTCCGCCGAGCAGCGATCCCATCATTTCTCCATCAGGGTACAGGCGTTCGCTGCTGAGTTCGCCCCAGACGATGCCGCCAAGGTTCAAATCGTCGATGGTGCGCTTGACCTGTGGCGTGACATCCTTCTTCAGCACGACGTATTGGCCGCTGATCGACAGATCCGCGCCCAGCTCCATCGCATTCATGTCAAGAGCCTTGGCCAGCAGACGGCCCACTGCGGCAGCGCCCGTGGCACCCACCGGCTTGCCGTCGATCTCGTCGCAGTAGTCTTTGGTCTTCTCGTTGCAATCGGTGGGAACGAATTCCTGGGCAGCCTCGGGGTTGGCCACAATGGTATAACGTTCCACGCTCTGGGCGAGCACAGTGCCGTTGGTGTCAAGGATGCGTCCGCGCTTGGCGCTGAGCGTCACGCGCGAAGTACGGCTGGCCGTCGCGGCCTGCGCGGTTTGACGTCCGCCAATCAATTGGGTGGAGGCCAGCTGGGCAAGGCACATTGTTGCCACGATGCCCAATGCCACGCCCACGGCGATGCATTTGAAGGCAAAGGTCTTCACCTTGTACAAGTGAACGATACGTGCGATGGTGGCTTTCACTGTGCTCCACTTTCTCCGGACTGCTGGTATCCGTTCAAATCAATAGTCACCGATCCGCCTTGCGACACCATGCCCATTTCATCGGCCTTATCCGGCAGCGATGCGACCAACTGGTCAAGCTTGGCCTGATCGTCTTCGACGTCCTGGGTCAGCGTGCTGATATGCTGCTTGACTTCTGCCGCCTCAAACGAGTTCTGCACCATTTGGGTGCGCAGTACCAGCGCACCGAGCAACGTGGCCATGAGGAACACGATGGCAATCACCACATGCATCAGCGGGGCGCTGCGTGTACGGGTCCATTCAATAACCCGTTCAATCATGTTTCCTTCTGCTTGAACCCGCTGACCGGAAATCACCTTCAGTTCAGGGCGCGAAGGAGCCTGAGGCCTGGACTGCGGCCTGGACTGCGTTGAAGCACTGGATCGAATGCTGCGTGCCGTTGCTGCCATGGTCAGCCCCTCCTTCCGTGTTTGCCATTGTTACGTGTGGTGTTCGATTCCTTTGGGTTTGCCGCTGTTTGTGCGAAGCGTTCTCGCCACCTCTCAGGAATCCGTCTGCTCAACTCAACCGCCCTGAGCCGCACTGAAGCGGATCGCGGGTTGCGTTGCCGCTCCTCATCATCGGCCTTGATTGCGCCTCGGGTCAGTTCCCGGAAGAACGGCTGGGCATCATCCGGCACGATTGGCAGGTTTGCCGGCGCATCAATCTTCAGGCCCTGTGCCATAAAGGATTTGACTGTCTTGTCTTCCAACGAGTGGTAGGACTCCACCACCAAACGGCCTCCGACCTGAAGACGATTCGCGGCCTGAGGCAGAGTGGATGACAGTTTGTCCAACTCGCCGTTGACTTCAATGCGCAGCGCCTGGAACACACGCTTTGCCGGATTGCCGGCCGGACGGTGAGCTTTGGGCACCACATCTTCGACTAGAGCGTTGAGCTGGCCGGTTGTGGTAAATGGCGTCTGCGTGCGGCGCAACACGATCTCACGCGCGATCTGACGAGCGAACCGCTCCTCACCATATTCCCGGAAGACGCGAATCAGCGATGCCATATCGTAATCAGCGAGAATCCGCTCGGCCGTGAGATTCTGGCTCACGTCCATGCGCATATCCAACGGGGCATCATGGGAGTACGAGAATCCACGATCCGTTTCATCAATCTGCAAACTCGACAGACCCAAATCCATGAACACGGCATCCACTCGTTCCACGCCTTGATCGGCAAGCACCTGATCAAGCTGATCAAAGGCCGCATGAACCGGCGTGAATCGGTCGGAAAGCCCCTCCTGAACCATACGCTCAGTCGCCAAGGCCAACGCCTCACTATCACGGTCAATACCGATAAGACGAGCTTGCGGCGCCGCTTTCAGGAAAGCGGTGGAATGACCGGCAAGACCCAGCGTGCAGTCCACGGCCACGGCACCTTCGTGTTGTAATGCCGGCGCCACAAGATTCACACAGTCATCAAGCAGCACTGGCTGGTGGATATTCGTCACATCAATCATCAGAACTCCACCTCAGGCAGTACATCATCGGCGATATCGGAGTATCCCTCTTCCTTTTGTGCGAGGTAGGACTCCCATGCATCCTTGTTCCACAGTTCGGCGCGCGTACCCACACCGATCACCACAATGTCGGACCCGAGATTGGCGTAGTCACGCAGCATTTGCGGCACCACAACTCGCCCCTGCTTGTCGGGTTCCTGATCGACTGCGCCAGACAGGAACACACGCAAGTATTCGCGGGCGGCTTTGTTGCCCACCGAAGTGCGCTGAATCTGGGAGGCAATACGACGAAATTCGTCAAACGGCAACAGGTACACGCAACGTTCCTGGCCTCGGGCCATTACCAGCCCCTGGCCAAGCTGGAAACGAAATTTCGCGGGAAGTGCCACACGACCCTTGGCATCGATTTTCGGCGTGTACGTGCCCAGCAGCAGCGGAGGCAGGCCGGCCATGAGGCCGTCGATTCCGGCGGAGCCTTGCTGATCAGCATCGGTTTCACGCGAGTGCTTGCTCTCGACCATGGCTCCACCTCCTTTGTACTCGCCGGGTATACTTCGGCCAACTGATTCACCACTTTACCCCACCATTCACCATTTTTCCCCACTACAACACGTTTTACTCACCTTTTTGGAAAAACCGTCACGATTGCACACGGCCGCGAAGCGGAACTCACCGACCATCGCAAAACGCAAAAAAGCCGTCACCGATTTGGAAACGCATCGCGCGCGGCGTGGGCAGGCACATCACCAGAGCAGCCGCACCACTGCCCTTCCCCGACGTAGGGGGTGTGCGGTAAATTTGAATGCCTTAAAGTTTGTGACCATTACGAGCGGAGACGAAGAGAAGCATGTCGAGTTACGCCTCACAGCTGCACGAGGAGCAGCAGGCCGTCGATCGCGCCTATGGACGTCTGGATGACCTGCGCGCCGAAATGTGGCAGCGACTGAGCACCGTACGAGCAGCCGGTTCGCACGGCTCCCCCACCCAACGCACCGAGCGCGATTCTTTTGCCACCATGTACGAAGATCGCCTCACTCAGCTGCGCAGCGTGGAAGACCGGCTCGTGTTCGGGCGACTTGACTCGCAAGACGGCACTCGTCATTACATCGGTCGCATCGGTCTGTCGAGCACCGACCATGAACCCATTCTGACCGATTGGCGAGCCGAAGCGGCCCGCCCCTTCTACGAGGCGACGCCCTCCAACCATGGCGACATCGTGATGCGCCGCCATATCACGTTGAGTTTCCGCGAAGTGGTAGGCGTCGAAGACGAAGTACTGGACGTGCATTCTGACCAAGTGGGCCAAGCCTCCACTGCCGGCACCCTGACCGGCGAAGGTGCATTGCTCGCTTCGCTCAGCTCGCGTCGCACGGGCAAAATGACCGACATCGTGGCCACCATCCAAGCCGAGCAGGACCGCATTATCCGCTCTGACATGAACCGTGCCGTGGTGGTACAGGGCGGCCCAGGCACCGGCAAAACCGCTGTGGCCTTGCACCGTGCCGCTTACTTGCTCTACACGCATCGACGCACACTGGAACGTTCCGGCGTACTGGTGGTGGGCCCCAGCTCCGCGTTCCTGCGTTACATCGATCAGGTGCTTCCCTCGTTGGGCGAGACCGGTGTCGTCTCCCGTACAATCAGTGACCTGATTCCGGGAATCACCGCATCGGCAATCGACACTCCGCAAGCCGCCAAACTCAAGGGCGACCGTCGCATGGCACAGGTGATCGCCAACGCCATCGCCTCCCGCATCCGCGTGCCCGGCAATCTGCCAACCGTCACCATCAGCGGCATTCAGATACCGATGCTTGCCGTCGATATCGAACAGGCGCAGTCCGACGCCAAACGCACAAGGCAACCGCATAACAAGGCCCGAGAGACCTTTATCCGCTCCATGCTGCGCAGCATGCAGACCCGGTATGCGGAGCAACTCGACTACACCCCCGATCAGGCGGAGCTCAATCGCGCCATGTCGCTGCTGCGCATGAACGAACAGGTGCGCAAAACGTTGAATCTGTGCTGGCTGCCGATGACCGCCCCCTGGCTTATCGACCAGCTCTTCGCTCACCCGGAACGCCTGAAGTCCTTGGCCGGATGGATGACCGATGACGATCTGGCCACTCTCGCACGGCCGAAAGGTTCACCTCTGACCCGGTCGGATATTCCGCTGCTTGACGAGGCGATGGATCTGCTGGGACCCGATCCCAAAACCGTGGCCAAGCAGTCCGCCGCCAATGCCAGACGCGCCGCCGAAGAGCAGTACGCCAAAGACACGTTGGCCGCAACCGGCCTCGGTCAGGGCATCGTATCGAGCCAGATGCTGCTCGATCAGATGAACGGCGACGACGGCGAGCTCACCGCCCAGCGCGCAGCAGCCGATCGAGAATGGACCTATGGTCACATCGTGGTGGATGAGGCGCAGGAATTGACCGCAATGGATTGGCGAATGCTCATTCGTCGCTGTCCGTCACGATCGTTCACCATTGTGGGCGACGTGGCACAGACCTCGGCACTGGCCGGCACCCGACGTTGGGACAAGACGATGAACCGACTGTTCGGCGAAGGCCATTGGGATCTCAATGAGCTGACCATCAATTACCGCAACCCGCAGGAGGTCTCCGACCTCGCCTCCCGTTTTGCGCAGAACGAAGGACTCTATATTTCCACGGTGAACGCGGTCCGCGCCTTGCCGGATTCCGTGTCTCGACACGTGGTAGACGACATGAAGGCTCTGCTTACCGTTACTTCCAACCAGGCGGCACAGCTGGCCAATCATTTTGTTTCGGCGGACGGCACTGGACGCATCGCCATCATTTGCCCGGACGACCTCATTAAGCCGGTGCGCGAAGCAGTAAGGCATCGCCTATCCAGTCTGATGGCCCCATCCGAATATCAGCGTCTTATCGACCAGCCCGAATGGGATGAGCAGATCAGCGTATGCGGCACCGAAATGGTCAAAGGCCTGGAATTCGACGCTGTTATCGTCATTGAACCCGGACGCATCGAAGATGACGCCCCAAGCCGTTTGGTCGCCGCATCCGACCTCTACGTGGCAACGACCAGACCAACACAGAAACTGGTTATAGTTCGGACAAAAGAGGACGAGCGTTCCCTGAACATCTAAGGTGAAAGACATGCCTAAAGCACTGTTACTGGAAAACATCCATCCTGACGCAGCCAAATCGCTGCGAGATCACGGCTTCGAAGTCGAAACCATGAAGGGAGCCCTGAACGAGGACGAGCTCATCGACGCGCTAGAGGGCGTGGATCTCGTCGGCGTGCGATCCAAGACCAATGTCACCTCACGCGTACTGAATGCCCGCCCGACCCTCAGCGCCATCGGATGCTTCTGCATCGGCACCAACCAAGTGGATCTTGATTATGCCGGCAAGCACGGCATCGCCGTGTTCAATGCACCGTATTCAAACACCCGTTCCGTTGTGGAACTGGTGATTTGCGACATCATCTGCCTGATGCGTCGCATCCCTGCGCATACGCATCACATCAAGCACGGCTTGTGGGACAAGTCAGCCTCCGGTTCTCATGAGGTGCGCGGCAAGACGCTGGGCATCATCGGATACGGCAACATCGGTTCCCAACTGTCCGTACTGGCGGAAGCGCTGGGCATGCGCGTGGTGTTCTACGACATCGAGGAGAAGCTCGCACTGGGCAACGCCCATCGTTGCTCGACGCTGAACGAACTACTTGAGCAGTCTGATGCAGTGACTTTGCACGTAGACGGGCGCAAGTCGAACACTGGCTTCTTCGGCGAGGATCAGTTCGCGCACATGAAGCAGGACGCCATCTTCATCAATCTGTCTCGTGGATTCGTTGCTGATTTGGGCGCGCTGAAGCAGCATCTCGACTCCGGCCATCTGTCCGGTGCCGCCGTTGACGTGTTCCCGGTCGAGCCCAAGAAGAGCGGCGACCCGTTTGAGACGGCGCTTGCCAACGAAGATAATATGATTCTGACCCCGCACATCGGCGGTTCGACGCTGGAAGCGCAGGAGTCCATCGGTCACTTTGTCTCCCAACGCCTGGAGGATTACTGGTCGAAGGGTTCGACGTCACTGTCGGTGAACTTGCCACAAATCAATCTCACCGATTGCAAGGGTGTATGCCGCATCGCGCATTTGCATGACAATCTGCCCGGCGTACTCGCCCGTGTGAACCGCGTGCTTGGCGAGGAGAACATCAATATCTCCTTCCAGTCATTGGCCACTGAAGGTGAG
>OBKG01000788.1_pt1 | contig 10773 bp, 10 predicted proteins | sample 1519741 | NCBI WGS metagenome assembly OBKG01 (sample SAMN00265072, study PRJEB22529) | human gut metagenome
AAAAGCCATCCGGCATGCCGGATGGCTTTTTCTCTGTATGTGTTTCTCTGTATTCATCCCCAATAACAGTAACCGTTCTACAGAACAAAGATTTCGATCACCGGCCTTCAGATTTCTGACAGCCACAAAGCAAGCACCAGTCTGCAAACCCTGCAGCATCCGCGGCGGCGGGCATCTGAATTTCTTTTCAGTCCCTTTTGAAACCTTCCAGATGTATTATGCAATATTTTAATAGAAAAAGCAATGAAAAAAGTATAAAATTTTATGAAAACTTTTTGTAAAAACCAGGAGAATTTGTGCACTTTTGAAACAAAATTTTTAAACCGTCAGAAGAAAAAAGAAAAAGTGAAAAGACAGGAGAAAAGAGCGGCCGGAAAACCGTGAAAATGACAGATGAGGGCTCGAAAGCGACAGAAGAATATATGTTCGTGAATTCTGTGTGAAGTTGAAATATTTGGTTGAATTCTCAAAATAATGTGATACAATGCAATAGAGAAACTTTACGGGGAAATTTTACCGGGAAGGGTCTCCTGGGCGGTGTGGTAAAATCCATGCACCGGCAGAAATCAAGGAAACATTTTATGAAACAGCAGGCTGCAGTCTGAAAAATAATTCGGATCTGCAGCAATGGCATCGCTGCTCTTTACAGATAACAGGAAAGGAAAATGTGCAATGACAAAAATGGGAAAGAGAAAGAAAAAAGGCCTTGTTGCAGCATTGAGCGTAGTTGCAGTGATTGTTTTACTTGCCGCTGCATATGGAATCTTCTGTCTGATCATCGAGGATGACAAAATCTGGGCAGATGCTTCTATTAACGGAGTAAACATTCAGGGAATGAGCAAAAAAGAAGCTGCACAGACAGTGGAACAGAAGTTTGAAGAAGATTATAAAGACACAGCTGTTACCGTTGAGCTGGATGGTCAGCAGTATACGATGAACGTATTTTCAATGCTGGGGATGGATGCTTCCGCAGAAATTGAAAAAGCATATGAAAAAGGCCATGGAAATCTTCTGGTTCGCGGTCTGGAGTGGGTCGAGATGAAACGGGGAAAGGCAGAGAAACTTTCCTATGATGTGCAGCCGACTGTGGCCCATCCAGATGAGGTGGAAGGAATTGTACAGGCATCCGGCATTCAGGATTACAACTCCATGCAGGATACTACATATGAAGTAACAGATACCGGCCTGATCGTGCATAAAGGCATTTCCGGAACCAGACCGGATGTGGATGCTTTAAAACAGCAGATCCAGACGAATGTGACAGCAATGAATTTCCAGGATGTAATTTCCTGCCCGACGGCAGAAAATCAGCTGACGGAGCCGGATTTTGCCGGAATTGCAAGCCAGATTTATACCGATCCCGTCAATGCGACGCTGGATCCGGACAACGGATATTCCGTTGTGGCATCGAAAAACGGAACCTCAATGAATGCGGACAATGCGAAAGCCGAGTATGAGAGTGCAGAAGAAAATACGGATATCACGATTCCGTTTACCTTTACCGAGCCGGAGATTACAACCGAGAAGATGAATGCAAACCTGTTTAAAGACACGCTTGGAAGTTACAGCTCCAGCGCAGCAGGTGGAACGAGCGGAAGAATTCACAACGTCGGACTTACGGCATCTATCTGCAACGGGCAGATCGTTCTGCCGGGAGAAACCTTCTCTTTTAATGGTGTCGTAGGTGATACAACGGCAGAAAAAGGATACCAGGAGGCAGCAGGCTATCAGGATGGCAAAGTCGTCCAGGTACTTGGAGGAGGCGAATGCCAGGTGTCCTCCACACTGTTTTCCGCTATTTTGTATACAGACCTTGATGTGTTGGAAAGAGCCAACCATTCGATGCCGGTACATTATGTGCCGTCAGGAATGGATGCAACCGTATTCTGGGATTCACCGGATTTCAAATTTGAAAATAATCATAAGTATCCGGTGAAAATTGTGATGAATATGGACAGCAGTGATACACTGACCGTAAAAATTCTCGGAACAAAAGAAAACGACTATACCATTGAGCCAAGGGTAGAGCAGATCGATGAGATGAGTAATGTAACGTATCGTGATTATAAAGATGCAAGCGGAAATGTAGTAAAATCAGAATCCGTATGCGCAAGCAAATACAAACCGCTGAACTCAGGATCATGATGCAAAAAAAGATGTTACCTGTAAAAAACAGGCGGGACAGAGAAGAGAAATCTGTCCCGCCTGTTTTTTTCTTACCAGTGGGAGAGATGAAAAAATGCACAGAAAAAGAGCAAAAAAAAATGAAAAAATATGTAAAAAATTTCTTGCATTTCCGGGAACAAAATGCTATACTATAAAACGAACTTTTGCGCGTGGACTTTTTTCTAACCCACAAAAAGAAAACGCATTCCAAAAGTTTACAACAGAAAATTCCCCTACACGGGGCGCTAAGGAGCAAAGAAAGGAGGATTCATCATGAAGGTTAGATCTTCTGTAAAACCGATCTGCGAGAAATGCAAAGTTATCAAAAGAAAAGGTAGCATCAGAATCATTTGTGAGAATCCAAAGCACAAACAGCGCCAGGGCTAATCCGTCATTAGGCTTGATCGTAATTGTGCAGATTTTAAGTGCGGCTGCAGCGAGGACGCGCGTGAATGCGTTGTTCTGCTGTTAATATTATAAAGTGAGACACCTGGCAAGTTGCAGCCAGGACACCTCCGGCGGGTGGACGCGCGGAGCGCAGACATCCCTTATAATATTGCTTAATACTCCGATCTGTCAGGTGGCAGAAGGAGAAAGGTCGTGCGAACACGGCTGGATACACGCATACCTGTATCCCAATTAGGAAAATATTAATGTTTTAGAAAAATGGAGGACAAAGTACATGGCTCGTATAGCTGGTGTAGACTTACCAAGAGACAAACGTGTTGAGATTGGTCTGACCTATATCTACGGAATCGGTAGAACAAGTGCAGATCGTATCTTAAAAGAAGCTGGAGTAAATCCGGACACACGCTGCAGAGATTTGACAGACGATGAAGTAAAGAGACTCAGCGCAGTTATCGATGAGAGTCAGGTTGTAGAAGGAGATCTTCGTAGAGAAATCGCTATGAACATCAAACGTCTGCAGGAGATCGGATGCTACAGAGGTATCCGTCATCGTAAAGGCCTTCCGGTTCGTGGTCAGAAAACAAAGACCAACGCAAGAACCCGCAAAGGTCCTAAGAGAACTGTTGCAAATAAGAAGAAATAATTTAACCAGTAGTCCAATATAAGATTAAGAAAGTGTAGGTTAGTTTTAAAATGGCAAAAGTGACAAAGAAAACGACAAAACGTCGTGTCAGAAAAAACGTTGAACACGGACAGGCACATATCCAGTCTTCCTTCAATAATACAATCGTAACACTGACTGATGCAGAAGGAAATGCTCTTTCTTGGGCAAGTGCCGGCGGTCTGGGATTTAGAGGTTCAAGAAAATCTACTCCATACGCAGCTCAGATGGCTGCAGAAACTGCTACCAAAGCAGCGCTGGTTCATGGCTTAAAGACTGTTGACGTTATGGTAAAAGGACCAGGATCAGGTCGTGAAGCTGCAATCCGTGCCCTTCAGGCATGCGGTCTTGAAGTTACAAGCATCCGCGACGTAACACCGGTTCCGCACAACGGATGCCGCCCACCAAAACGTAGAAGAGTCTGATTAGGAGGTTAAGAACATGGCAGTAAATAGAGTACCAGTCCTGAAAAGATGCAGATCCCTCGGAATGGATCCTGTATATCTTGGAATTGATAAGAAGTCCACAAGACAGCTGAAAAGAGCAAACAGAAAAATGTCTGAGTATGGTCTTCAGTTAAGAGAAAAACAGAAAGCAAAATTCATCTACGGCGTTCTGGAGAAACCTTTTGTTAACTATTACAAAAAGGCTGACAGAATGGAAGGACAGACTGGTGAGAACCTGATGATCCTTCTTGAGCTCCGTCTGGACAACGTTCTGTTCCGTATGGGAATGGCTAGAACCAGAAAAGAAGCACGTCAGATCGTTGACCACAAACACGTTCTGGTTAACGGCAAACAGGTAAATATCCCGTCTTACCTTGTAAGCGCTGGTGATACCATCGAAATCAAAGAGGGTAAAAAATCCTCTCAGAGATATAAAGACATCGTAGAGGTTACAGGCGGCCGTCTGACTCCGGAATGGATCGAGGCTGATCTTGAGGCACTCAAAGGTGTTGTAAAAGAGCGTCCTACCCGCGAAATGATCGATGTTCCGGTTGACGAAGTGCAGATCGTCGAGCTGTATTCTAAATAAAGAATCGCCATACGCGGAAGGCTTTATTCCCATGAGTAATGAGCCAACCAATTTAAAAGGAGGGGCTTTCGAGTGTTTGATTTTAACAAACCGAAAATTGAAATTACTGAGATTTCTGATGACAAGAAGTACGGCAGATTTGTGGTTGAACCTCTGGAAAGAGGCTACGGTATCACATTAGGTAATTCTCTTCGCAGAATTATGCTTTCTTCCCTCCCTGGAGCAGCAGTAAGCCAGGTTAAAATCGAGGGCGTTCTTCATGAATTCAGCTCCATCCCTGGAGTAAAAGAAGACGTTACAGAAATCATCATGAACCTGAAGAGCCTTGCAATCCGCAATAACAGCGAAACCAACGAAGCAAAAGTTGCTTATATTGAGTTCGAGGGCGAGGGAGTTGTAAGAGCATCCGATATTCAGGTAGATCAGGATATTGAGATCATGAATCCGGATCAGGTAATCGCAACCCTGAACGGCGGCCCGGACAGCAAGCTGTACATGGAGCTGACGATCACAAAAGGCCGCGGTTATATCAGTGCTGACAAAGGCAAGAGCGATGACATGCCGATCGGCGTTCTCGCTGTGGATGCTATCTATACACCGGTTGAGCGTGTAAACCTCAAAGTGGAGAACACCCGTGTAGGTCAGGTTACCGATTACGATAAACTGACACTGGATGTTTACACCAGAGGAACACTGGATCCGGACGAGGCAGTCAGCCTGGCAGCTAAGGTTTTAAGCGAGCATCTGAAACTCTTCATTGATCTGTCTGAGAATGCGAAGACAGCAGAAGTTATGATCGAGAAAGAGGACAATGAGAAAGAGAAAGTTCTGGAGATGAACATCGACGAGCTTGAGCTTTCCGTGCGTTCCTATAACTGCTTGAAACGTGCCGGTATCAATACCGTAGAAGAGCTGTGCAACAAAACTTCCGAAGACATGATGAAGGTTCGTAACCTGGGCCGCAAGTCTCTGGAAGAGGTACTTGCAAAGCTGAAAGAACTGGGACTGTCACTGAGTCCTGGGGACGGAGAATAAATCACAGCGATTTATCTTTCCGTTTGATTTGTAGACGAAAACCCCCTGTCAGTAAGTCCGAGGCAGCATGACTTGTGGGTTCCACAAATGGAGGAAAATTTAAAATGGCAAAATATAGAAAACTTGGCAGAACATCTGACCAGAGAAAAGCATTATTAAGAAACCAGGTAACCAACCTTCTGTATCACGGAAAAATCGTTACCACTGAGACCAAAGCAAAAGAGATCCGTAAGATCGCTGAAAGCATGATCGCACTGGCTGTAAAAGAGAAAGATAACTTTGAGACCGTTACCGTTACTGCTAAAGTAGCTCGCAAAGATGCTGATGGCAAACGTGTGAAAGAAGTAAAAGACGGCAAAAAAGTTACCGTATACGATGAAGTTCAGAAAGAGATCAAAAAAGATCTTCCGTCCAGACTTCACGCTAGACGTCAGATGGCAAGCTTCTTCTATCCTGTAACAGAGGTTCCGACCGAAGCAGCAGGACGCAAGAAAAACACCAAGTCCATCGATATGCCACAGAAAATGTTCGATGAGATCGCTCCGAAATATGCAGACCGTAACGGCGGATATACCCGTATCATCAAGATCGGACCGCGTAAAGGTGATGCAGCTATGGAAGTTGTAATCGAGCTGGTTTAATCTGTAAATAGTTTTGAAATCCGCAGGGGCTGCCTCTTAGTAGGTGGCTCCTGTTTTGTTGTATATCATATTTTATATGACACAATTGCGAAATTGTGGCAATGTACGGGGTTGCATCTGCTTTGCGAATAAGGTACAATACAGAATACAGAACAGCTAAAATGGGATACAAAGGAGAGCATTTGCATGGAGAGCAAGAAAAAAATGTTGTTTATTTTTAATCCGTTTTCCGGAAAAGCACAGATTAAAAGTAAACTGTTTGAAATTATCGATGTTTTTGTAAAAGGCGGATATGAAGTCATTGTCCACCCGACGCAGGCAGTCGGAGATGGTTTCGAAAAGACAAAGGAGCTTGCGCCGCAGGTGGATCTCGTTGTCTGCAGCGGGGGCGACGGAACACTGGATGAAGTTGTCAGCGGTCTGATGGAAGTGGATCAGCGCGTTCCGATCGGTTATATTCCGGCCGGAAGCACCAATGACTTTGCAAACAGTCTTTCTATTTCGAAAGATATGGTACAGGCGGCAAAGGATATCATCGAGGGAAACCTGTATTCCTGTGATGTGGGAGCGTTCAACAACGACAGCTTTGTCTACATCGCTGCATTCGGCCTTTTCACGGATGTTTCCTATGAGACAGACCAGCACATGAAAAACATTCTCGGCCATCTGGCATACCTGCTGGAGGGATCCAAACGGATCTGGAATGTGCCGACGTACTGGATTAAAGTCGAGGCAAACGGGGAAACCTTTGAGGGAGAGTATATCTACGGTATGGTGACGAATGCCAAGTCCGTCGGCGGCTTCAAAAACCTGCCGGGACAGGATGTACGCCTGGATGACGGACTCTTCGAGGTAACCCTGATCAAACGCCCGAAAAACCCGCTGGAACTGAATGAGATCATTGCGTCCCTGCTGATGCAGGAGGATCACACAGACCTCATCGATTCGTTCAAGACCGACCGCATCATCATCGAGTCCAACCAGGAGATTTCCTGGACTCTGGACGGCGAATACGGCGGAGATCACGGCTATGTCTGCATCGAAGCGCGCAAACATGCCATGGAACTGGTTCTGAACAATAAGTAGGCACGGCTTTTTGATAAGTTTTTCACAAAAAAGTGCAAAAAAATGGATTTCGCTACGAAAACCATTTGGCATTTGCAGAAAGATGTTGTATAATAAAACCAGTTATGAAAGTAACAAGTATGCGGCGGTCTGTTCTAAAAGGGCACGCGGCACAATTACAGACACAGGAGGTCATTTGAGCTATGTTAGTATCAGCAAAAGAAATGTTGGACAAAGCAAAAGCCGGCCATTATGCAGTTGGTCAGTTTAACATCAACAACCTGGAGTGGACAAAATCCATCCTTCTTACCGCACAGGAGATGAATTCTCCAGTTATCCTTGGTGTATCCGAGGGTGCAGGAAAATACATGACAGGCTTCAAGACCGTAGCTGCTATGGTAAAAGCTATGATCGAAGAGCTGAACATCACTGTTCCGGTTGCTCTGCATCTGGATCACGGAACCTACGAAGGATGCTACAAATGTATCGAAGCAGGTTTCTCATCCATCATGTTTGACGGATCTCATTATCCGATCGAAGAGAACGTTGCAAAAACAAAAGAACTGGTAGCTGTCTGCAAAGAGAAAGGAATGTCTCTGGAAGCAGAAGTTGGTTCTATCGGTGGAGAAGAAGACGGCGTTATCGGCATGGGCGAGTGCGCTGATCCGAACGAGTGCAAGATGATTGCGGACCTCGGTGTAGATATGCTTGCAGCAGGTATCGGCAATATCCACGGTGTATACCCGGCTAACTGGCAGGGACTGAGCTTTGAGACTCTGGCAGCTGTACAGGAGCTGACAGGAACTATGCCGCTCGTTCTTCACGGTGGTACAGGTATCCCGGATGACATGATCAAGAAAGCCATTGACCTTGGCGTTTCCAAAATCAATGTAAATACAGAGTGCCAGCTTGCATTCGCAGCAGCTACACGTAAATACATCGAAGAGGGCAAAGATCAGCAGGGTAAAGGATTCGATCCTCGTAAACTCCTTGCTCCTGGCGCAGAAGCTATCAAAGCTACTGTAAGAGAAAAAATCGAACTGTTCGGTTCTGCAAACAAAGCCTGAGTTTAAGCACGAAAATGCTGTGCAGGATTCCTGGGGGACTTCCTCCTCAGGGTCCGCACAGTATTTTTTTTCGCGAGCAACGAGTCGAAGTCCGTGCTTGCACGAGACCTTGACGACTGCCGCGAAAGCTTTCATCGAATCCGCTAATTTTTTCGCCTGAATTAGGAAAGTTTTGTAAAATAATACGAAAAAGGGACTGAGTTCAAAAAAGCACTTGCGTTTTTTAAGTTTTTGAGTTATTTTAGTATCAGTTGGAAATCAAATCCATATGCGAATGTAAAACAAGGGCGTTCTACAAAAACTTAGCTTTCCTTAGCTGCTTTTTGAGAACCCCTTTTTCTTGTATCAGGACCTTTTTAGAGTCCGGCGGGAAGGTCGCATCGCAAAATTCACAAATGGAAAGGAAGAAAGAAAATGGGAGAATATGTAAATCCGGCCAAAATCTTTGGCGAAAATGTATTCAATGACACTGTAATGCAGGAACGTCTTCCAAAAAATGTTTACAAGAAGCTGAAAAAGATCATCGAAGAAGGCGGTGAGCTGGATCTTGCTACTGCAGATACGATTGCACATGAGATGAAAGAATGGGCAATTGAAAAAGGAGCAACACACTATACACACTGGTTCCAGCCGCTGACTGGTACAACTGCAGAAAAGCACGATTCTTTTATCACAGCACCGATGCCGAACGGCAAAGTACTGATGAGCTTCTCCGGTAAAGAGCTGATCAAAGGCGAGCCGGATGCATCTTCTTTCCCGTCCGGTGGACTGCGTGCTACCTTTGAGGCAAGAGGATATACAGCATGGGACTGCACCTCACCGGCTTTCGTTCGTCAGGACGCAGCAGGCGCAACCCTCTGCATTCCGACTGCATTCTGCTCCTACACAGGAGAGGCGCTTGACCAGAAAACACCGCTTCTTCGTTCCATGGAAGCTCTGAATGTACAGTCCCTGCGTCTGTTAAAACTGTTCGGAAACACCACTTCCAAGAAAGTAACTCCTTCCGTAGGACCGGAGCAGGAATACTTCCTGGTAGATGCAGAGAAATTCCTGCAGAGAAAAGACCTGATCTACACCGGCCGTACCCTGTTCGGCGCAATGCCTCCAAAAGGACAGGAGATGGACGATCACTATTTCGGAACCATCCGTCAGAGAATTGCTTCCTTTATGAAGGAGGTCAACATTGAGCTGTGGAAGATGGGCGTTACCGCAAAGACACAGCACAATGAGGTTGCACCGGCACAGCATGAGCTGGCTTCCATCTATTCCGAGGCAAACGTAGCAGTCGACAACAACCAGCTCGTAATGCAGACCTTAAAGAGAGTTGCATGCCAGCACGGACTGAAATGCCTGCTGCATGAGAAACCGTTCGCAGGTGTCAACGGTTCCGGAAAACATAACAACTGGTCCATCACCACAGATGACGGCATCAACCTTCTTGAGCCGGGCAAAACACCGCACGAGAACATTCAGTTCCTGCTTGTGTTAAGCTGCGTCCTGAAAGCTGTTGATGTTCACGCAGATCTGCTCCGTGAGTCCGCAGCCGATCCAGGAAACGATCACAGACTGGGAGCCAACGAGGCACCGCCGGCCATCATTTCCGTATTCCTTGGCGAGCAGCTGGAGGACGTTGTTGAGCAGCTGATCAGCACCGGAAATGCAACCAAGAGTAAAAAAGAGGGCGTTCTGGAGACTGGTGTTAAGACGCTTCCGGATCTCAAGAAAGACGCTACCGACCGTAACAGAACCTCACCGTTCGCCTTCACCGGAAACAAATTCGAGTTCCGTATGGTTGGTTCCCGTGACTCCGTTGCAGCTCCGAACATCGTACTGAACACCATCGTTGCAGAAGCATTCCGCGATGCATGCGATGTACTGGAAGGCGCTGAAAACTTTGAGGACGCTGTCCATGATCTGATCAAGAAGAACTTAAGTGAGCATCAGAGAATCATCTTCAATGGCGACGGATATGCAGATGAGTGGTTAGCTGAGGCAGAGAGAAGAGGACTTCCGAACATCAAATCCATGGTGTACGCAATCCCGGCACTGACCACTGATACCGCAATCAAACTGTTCGGCGATTTCAAAGTATTCACCGAGGCAGAGCTGGTATCCCGTGCAGAAGTTAAATTCGAGAACTATGCAAAGACCATCAACATCGAAGCAAAGACCATGATCGACATGGCAAGCAAACAGATCATCCCGGCAGTCATCAAATATGCGACTTCCCTGGCTGGATCCATCAACACCATCACCGCAGCAGGTGTTACGGCAGTTGGTGTACAGAAGAATCTGCTGAACGAGACAAGTGCACTGCTTGAGGAGACCCAGAAAGCACTCGACGAGCTGATCGCAATCGAGAATGCAGGATGCGAGATGGAAGACGGCGAAGCAAAAGCAAAATACTACTACGAGAAAGTTGCTCCGGCTATGGAGGCACTCCGTGCACCGGTTGACAAACTGGAAATGATCGTAGACAAAGAGATGTGGCCGATGCCGTCCTACGGCGATCTGATGTTTGAGGTTTAACCCTAGTAGACAAGAAGTCTCCCACTTCTAAAGCGGTGGGATGAATTGTTAAAAGAAACACAACGGCAGTGGCGGGCGGAGAGAAATCGGTATCCTCCACTGACATGAGGCAAGTCACAGTCGAACTATTTTCGACATGTCAGACTCCGTGAAAATACCGACTGTG
>OBKG01000798.1_pt1 | contig 10711 bp, 8 predicted proteins | sample 1519741 | NCBI WGS metagenome assembly OBKG01 (sample SAMN00265072, study PRJEB22529) | human gut metagenome
GCTAGTGCCCCCGGCGCTTCTCCTTCTTTTTCTCCTGGCGGATGCGGAACCTGCGCTCCTCCTCCGCCGCGTCCCTTTGGCGATGCCGCTGCGCCCGTTCCGCCCTGCGCGCCTCCCGCTGGAGCTGGAGGGCCTGCTGGGCCTTCGTGCCGACGCCGGTTTTCTCTGGACGGTTCCGCGCCTGCCGCCGGACCCGCTTGGGATTCTCCCGACCGGATGGACGCCGGGGCGCCTCTACCGCTGGACTAAAGTCCAGGCCCCGCCACGCCGACAGGAGCCACTGCCAAACCTCTCCGTCCTTCGGCTCGGCGCCGAAGGTATGGCGGCACACCTCCAGGCGCCCCTCCGCCTCCCGCTCGTACACGCCCACCCAGAAGGGGTCGGCAAACCAGACCGTCAGCCTCGCATAGCCGCATTCCATATGAAGTTGTCCTCCTTAAATATAGGTCTTGCGCGGAGCGCGGACAACCAAGGAGGCAGGTTACTGACGGTCCCGGGGGCGGGACGCTCCCCCGGACCGCGCCCGGACTACCAACCGGGCCGTGTTTTTCGTTCCGCCCTCTGATTATCACTCCGGTTCCGCCGCTTGTCAACCCCCGCGCCTCACCTTTCCTTTACGATATCTTACAAAGAGTTTAGCTTGTTTTACACCACGCTGATAGCGCACTCCCCAATCTATCCGCTATCATGGCAGCGTACCGAGCGTATCAAAATAACTTTGGAGGAATCAGAATGAATTGGAAGCGTCCCCTGGCCCTGTCCACGGCCGCCCTGACGCTGGGCACGGCCCTGGCTGCCTGCGGCAATCCCACGGCCGCCGCGCCCGATCCCACCCCCACGCCTGCCGCCGAGGTTCAGTCCCTCTCCACCACCGGCTCCACCGTCAAAGCCCCCAAATACGTGTTTCTCTTCATTGGCGACGGCATGAGCTATCCCCAGATCCAGTCCACATCCGATTTCCTGGGTGCGCTGAACGACGCCGACTATCGGCAGGCCCAGCCCAGCCTGGACGACAACGGCGGAGCCATTCTGGACGGTCCCGAGTACCTCAACTTCATGAACTTTGAGGCCGCCGGCTCCGCCGTGACTTATGACTCCAACTCCTTTGCCCCCGACTCCGCCTCCACCGCCACCTCCATCTCCACCGGCTACAAGACCTACTCCGGCTCCATCAACGTGGACGAAACCGGCACCATTTCCTACGAAACCATTGCCGAACAGCTCCACGCCCAGAAGGGCTATTCGGTGGGCGTCATTACCTCCGTCAACCTCAACCATGCCACCCCTGCCGCCTTCTATGCCCACCAGGCCAGCCGTAATGACTACTACGACATCGGCCTGGAGCTCATCGACTCCGGCTTTGAGTACTTCGCCGGCGGCGGCCTGCTCAAGCCCACCGGCGCCGAGGGAGATCAGGCCGATCTGTACGCCCTGGCGGAAAAGGCGGGCTATCATGTGGTCAAGACCCAGGCTGAGGCCGAGCAGGTCACCGGCGGCCCGGTGGTAATCATCGACGAGCACCTGGCCGACAGCGACGCCATGGCCTACGAGATCGACCGCACCGACGACATGTGGGCCCTGGCCGACTACGTGGAAAAGGGAATTGAGGTGCTCTCCCAGGACAAGGACGGCTTCTTTATGATGTGCGAGGGCGGCAAGATCGACTGGGCCTGCCACGCCAACGACGCCGCCTCCACCATCCACGACACGCAGGCCCTGGCCGATGCGGTACAGGTGGCCATCGACTTCGCCAAGGAGCACGCCGATGAGACCCTGATCCTGGTCACCGGCGACCACGAAACCGGCGGCCTCACCATCGGCTTTGCCGGCACCGACTACGACACCTATCTGGATCTGCTGGAGAGCCAGAAGATCTCCTACGCCAAGTTCGACAGCGACTACGTGTCCAGGTACAAGGAGGACAAGACCTCCTTTGAGGATGTCCTGAAGGATGTGGAGGCGCTCTTCGGCCTCAAGCCCCAGGGCGAGGAGGGCGATAAGCTGGTGCTCACCGACTACGAGCTGGAACAGCTCCGCGCCGCCTACGAAAAGAGCGTCAACGGCACCGCTGCCAGCCAGTACGAGCAGGAGGAATACGTGCTCTACGGCACCTACGAGCCTCTGAGCGTCACCCTCACCCACATCATCAACAACAAGTCCGGCATCTCCTTCACCTCTTACAGCCACACCGGCCTGCCCGTGGCCGTGCTGGCCCACGGTGTTAACGCCGGGCAGTTCAACGGCTACTACGACAATACTCAGATCTATCACAAGCTGGCCGGCATGCTCGGCATAGCCTAACCCCTGCTTTCCCACTTCCATACAGCCGAGGCGGATGGGGTCTCCCGACCCCATCCGCCTCGGCGCAGAAAGGACTTATCCATCTATGCGTTTTCTACGTGACCCCGCCCAGCGCCGCTATTACATCCCCGTCGTGCTCTGCCTGGCGCTGACCGCCCTGCTGCTCCTCCTCCCCACCGGGTATGAAGGGGCCGTCCAGTACCAGGAGGCCGACCGCTGCGCGGCCCGGGTACTGGCGGTGGACGACTCCACCATCGTGGACACCGGGCTCGTCCGCTCCGGTGAGCAGCGCTGCACTCTGGAGCTGCTGGGCGGCCGGTTTCAGGGACGGACCGCCACCGGCATCAACATGCTCAACGGCTCCCTAGAGCAGGACAAGCTGTTCGCCCCCGGTGACAAGGCCATGGTGGTGGTCAGCTACCAGGGGGACGAGATTCTCTCCGTCACCATGACCGACCACTACCGCATCGGCAAGGAGGCTCTGCTGGCCGCCGTCTTCGCCGTGTTCCTGATCCTCTTCGCCGGGCGTACCGGCGTGCGGGCCATCGTCTCCTTCGTGCTGACGGTGCTGATGCTGTGGAAGGTTCTGGTGCCCCTCTACCTCAAGGGCTGGAACCCCATCCTGGTCGGCCTGGCGGTTACTCTGGCCCTCACCCTGCTGATCATCGCCCTGGTCTACGGCTTCGAGCGGCGGTGCGCCGCCGCCGTGTCGGGTGCGTTCCTGGGTATACTGGTCACATGTGTGCTGGGCATTGTGTTTACCGACCTGTTTCAGATCCACGGGGCCGTTATGTCCTACTCGGAGAGTCTGCTCTACTCCGGGTATCAGGATCTCAACCTGACCCAGATCTTTATGGCGGCGATCTTCATCGGCTCCTCCGGCGCGGTGATGGATCTGGCGGTGGATATCACATCTGCGGTCAACGAGGTAGTGAAAAAGCGCCCTGATATCTCCCGCTGGGAGGCGGTACGCTCCGGTATGAATGTGGGGCGGGCGGCCATGGGCACTATGACAACCACCCTCCTGCTGGCCTACTCCGGCGGCTACGTGGCCCTGCTCATGGTCTTTATGGCCCAGGGCACTCCCCTTTATAACATTCTCAACTACAAGTATGTCGCCTCAGAAATCATACACACCATCGTGGGTTCCTTCGGTCTGGTGACTGTGGCTCCCCTCACCGCCCTGACCAGCGGCTTTCTGCTGGCCGGACAGAGAGAGCCCAGCCTCCCCACGCCGCCTGTCCGCCGGGCGGCAGAGGGGCAAAGCGCTCCGCAGGGCGATTCAGAGCACGACCGCCGCTTGCTGCGGCTCCTGATGCGGAGATGAACCATCCGGGTTCCCTTTCACGTTGGATCTAACGACTTTTGCGAAAGACTGAACCCCACCGGCTTCGCCGGTGGGGTTTTATATCTTCTATGTCTGGAGGGTCATGGTGAACTCCGTCCGGCAGTACAACTCCTCCTCCGGCACGCCGTCCTCGGCAAGCAGCCAGCCCCCCACATCCTGGTAGCCCTCCCAGGAGACCATCTGGGTAACGGTCACCGCCCCGGCCTGGAGGGTATAGCTGTCAAAGGGCCGGCTTCCGACGGCCTGAAGCACGCCGCTGCTCCACCAGGACACGCCGTTCCACCCCGGCTGGGCGGCGGCAAAGGCCGCAGCCGCCAGAGACTGCTGGGTGGTGCTTCCGAACAGCACCTCCTCCCCGGTGCGCTCCATCACGATGCGTACTCCGGTGACCTCTCCCGCGCCATTGACGGTGAGCTGGTGCGGCGGACCGCCTTCGCCCGGCCAGCACACCGCAGAGCGCCCCGGCGCGATATCCTTCTCCCACTCACCCGCCCCGTTCATCCGCTCGCCGGAGCACACATCCAGCCTCCGGCACCAGTCGTTGACGTTGGCGGCGTATGCCTCCGGAGTGAGAGGCCCCCGGTGGAGGGGCATCAGGGTCGCCTGAAGTGCCAGGACCAGGACCAGGCCAAACAGGGCGGCCCGGGCGGCGGCAAAGCCCCCGATGCGCAGGCCGCTCTCGTCCTTCATGGTATAGGAGGTGTCCTCCTCCCAGTCCTCCGGTTCTCCGTCTCTGCACCGACGCCAGCACTTGTAATTGCGCCAGAGGACGTAGATGGGGATGCCGTACCCCTCGCCCCGGGCAAACACCCCCCAGGTGCGGGACATGGCCCGGCTCCAGGTGAGCTTTCCCCCGTCCCGGTTTCGGACCGCCAGCCCAAATATCCACTTGCCCGGCGTATACCCCCAGGTGCACAGGAGCAGGGGCTCCGCCGCCAGCAGGATACCGTAAGCGGCGTAGGCATTCAGCAGCCGGACTCCCCAGTTGTTCTCAGGAAACCAGCGGAACAGGAACAGGCACACCACCATCCACAGAAAGCTGCAAAGGCTGTAGTCCAGGCCGCGGGCGAAATAGCGCCGCCAGGGGTGGGAGACGGTGGGGGCCGCGTCGGCCCGCAGATCGAAAAAGCCGGGCTGATCCGCCGGGCGGTCCAGCCGACTGAGGTACCTGTGGGCGTCCAGGGTGGCAAACTCCACCCCGTCCTCCCGCATGGCGCGGCACACCTGTCCCGCCCAGTCCAGCTCTGCCCGCCGCCGCGCCAGGGCCGCCTCCTGCTCCCCCAGCAGTGCCGCCAGAGGGCGCTCTCCCCGCTGGGCCTGCCGGATCTCCCCCAGGGACAGTCCGAGCTGCCGCAGCAGCTTCACTTTGCGCAGGGTATCCGCGTCCTCCTCCGTGTAGTCCCGGTAGTTGTTCGCCCCCCGCCTGGGGTGAATGAAGCCCTCCTGCTCATAAAAGCGGATATTGGCCCTGGGCATGTCCAGGGCGGTCTCCAGCTCACCGATCGTCATTCTGCTCGCCTCCTTGTCTCCACGGTAGGGTATCAAGTGGGTTTACAGTCAAGACTTTTTTACCGGATTTTCAGCAATTCCAGCGCGGCGGCCAATTGAGTATCCTCCGCTCCGGTGTTGTATACCTCCGCGTCCAGGGTCAGGCCGGTGCCGATAAGGGAGGCGCCACTTCCGGTGAAGTAGGCGCCGGTGGAGATGGCCACGGCGCCGCCGTGGGGCAGAGGGAAGGTCTGCTGGGAGTAGCCCTTGCCGCTGGTGGGCTCCCCCACGATCACCGCCGCGCCCTGCTCCTGGAGTTCGGCGGCGAAAAACTCGGCGGCGGAGTAGGTGTCGGCGTTGACCAGCACCGCCATGGGCAGCTCCACGCACTCCGGGCCGGAATAGGTGATCTCCTCGTGTCCCGCCCGGTCGCGGCTGATGAAGATGGGGCCCTCGGGCAGCAGGAAGTCCAGCATGTCGGTGAGCTGGCTCAGGTAGCCGCCGCCGTTGTTCCGCATGTCAAAGACCAGCGCCTCCGCCCCCTGCTCCCGGAGCTGGGTGACGGCCTCCTCCAGCCGCTGGGCGCTGTGGTCGTAGAAGTTGAGCAGGCGCACATAGCCCACCTTTCCCTCCAGCATCCGGCTCTCCACCGGATCGGTCTCCAGCTCGGCCCGCTCCACCTCCACGGTGCGGGCCGTCCCGTCCTCCCCCAGCACCTCCAGGGTGACGGTGGTGTCCGCCTCCCCCTGGATGAGATTCGCGCCCTCATAGCGGGCCTCTCCCGCCAGGGAGACGCCGTCCACAGCGGTAATGACCTCCCCGGCTTCCAACCCAGCCGCCTCGGCAGGGCCCCCGGTCTCCACCGCGAGGATATAGAGTCCCTCCTCCCGTGTGTAGTTGACGGTAATCCCAACCCCCACATACTGGTTGGTGCGGCGCTGGTTCTGGGCCTCCAGCTCATCAGCCGTCAGGTAGTAGCTCCAGCGGTCGCCCAGGCCGGACACCATGCCCTCCAGGGCGGCGTCCACCACCTCTGTCTCGTCATATTCCCCCACAAAGAGGGTGTTGACCAGCCGCAGCCCCTCCACCAGGGAACGCCCACCCTCCCCCATCCAGGCACGGACGGCCAGGAGTCCGCAGCCCAGCACGGCAGCGGCGGTGAGTGCAATGGCCAGCAGAAGCTGGGCCAGGGAAAAACGCTTGTTTCGCACGGGATCAGATCCTTTCCAGAAAAACCAGCGCGGGCGGAGGCCGATGCCTCCGCCCGCCTCTGGGCCTTGCCCGCGCACAGCGGGCGGAATTTCCACAGCAACGCGGCCCTGCCGCTATCCGGACATTACCAGGGGTGGGTCAGGCTCAGGCTGGGGAACTTGCTCTCCGGGTCCACACGGGTGTAGTTGTCCCGCACCTCCAGGTGCAGGTGGTTGCCCGTGGAGCTGCCGGTGGTGCCCACATAGCCGATGGTCTGGCCCTGGGACACCATCTGCCCCTCGCTCACCGCCCGGGAGCTCATGTGGGCGTAGAGGGTGGAGTTGCCGTTGCCGTGGTCGATGACCACGTAATTGCCGTAGGAGTAGTGGTAGGCGGAGGTGACCACCTGTCCGCTCTTGCAGGCCTGAATGGGGGTGCCGCCGGGGGCGGGGATGTCGATGCCGGTATGGCTGTGGGCCTTGCCGGTGATGGGGTGAATACGGTAGCCGAACAGAGAGGTCAGCCGGTAGTAGCCGGGCAACGGCCACAGGTAGTTGGTCTCCGAGTCGATGGTGACATTGTTTTGCCGGCGCTCCTCCTCCAGTTGCTTCTGCTTCCGGGCGATCTCCGCCTGGATCTCCGCCGCGCCCTCCATCTCGTCGTCCAGCTGGCGGTTGAGCTCCGCCGCGTCGGCATTGATCTGGTCCAGCAGCTTCTGGGCCTCCGCCACCTTGGCCTGCTGCTCCGCCTTCTTGGCCTCCTGCTGGTCCTTGGCCGCCTGCTCCTCCGCACGGGCGCTCTCCAGCTCCGCCTGAAGCCGCTCCAGCTCCTGCCGGGCCGCGGTCAGCTCCTCCATGACCTGGTTGTCGTAGTCCATCACCGCGTCAATGTCCGCCAGGCGGTCCAGCATGTCGGAGAAGTTCTCGGCGTTGAAGAGGATGGACCAATAGGATACCGTCCCCTCCTCCTCCATGGCGCGCACCCGCTCGCAGAACAGCTCATACTGGGCCTGCTCTTTGGCCTCCGCCTCCTTGCGCTCCGCCTCTTTCTGGGCAATTTCCTGGTCATAGTAGGAGATCTGCGCGTTGATGCTGTCCAGCTCGGCATTGATTGCCTCCAACTGCTGCTGTAGGAGCTGCCGCCTCTGCTGGGCGGCAGCCTGGTCCTCCTTCACGTCGGCCAGCTGGTTCTTCAACTCCTGCTGCTTGACCTGGCTCTCCCGCTGCTCCTCCTTCAGCGCGTCGATCTCGCTCTGCGTCACCGCGCCCACGCCGCCGGCGATCATGCTGATCATGGGCAGCAGCAGCAGGAGGGCCATCACCACGGCCAGCCCGGCCACAAACACCCGGCGCCACTCGATTTTCTGCTTCTGGGGTCTCTTTTTCTGACTCTGCTTCTTTGCCACGTTGCCGCTCCTTTTATGTCCGTTCCATTACCAATTATAGGCCCGAATGAAGGGAAGATTGGGATAATATGCCTCGGGGTCCGTCCGCTGGCCGTTGAGACGCACCTCATAGTGGAGGTGGGGGCCCGACGTATTGCCGGTGTCGCCCACGGCGCCGATGGTCTGCCCCTGGGTCACCAGCTCCCCCTCGCTCACCGCCCGCGAGGACATGTGGGCGTAGAGGGTGGTGGTGCCGTCCCCGTGGTCGATGACCACGAAGTTGCCGTAGGACCAGTTGGCGCCGGCGCCATACTCCGACATAATGACCTGTCCGCCCCTGGCCGCGTAGATGGGGACGCCGGTGGAGGCGGCCACGTCAATGCCGGTGTGGCTGTTTGGCACGTGATCCACCGGGTGCATCCGGTAGCCGAAGGCCGAGGTCAGCTTCAAATTGGACGCGGGCAGGGGCCACAGCCAGCCGTCGCCGGTAGGCGGGAGCTGGACGTTGTTCTGCTTCCGCTGCTCCTCCAGCTCCTTCTGCTTCCGGGCGATGTCCGCCCCGATGGCGGCCCACTCCGCGTTCTCTGCGTCCAACTGCCGGTTGACCTCCGCCACATCGGCGTTGATCTGGTCCAGCAGCTTCTGGGCCTGCGCCACCTTGGCCTGCTGCTCCGCCCTCTTGGCCTCCTGCTGCTCCCTGGCCGCCTGCTCCTCCGCGCGGGCGCTCTCCAGCTCCGCCTGAAGCCGCTCCAGCTCCTGCCGGGCCGCGGTCAGCTCCTCCATGACCTGGTTGTCGTAGTCCATCACCGCGTCCACATCGGCCAGACGGTCCAGCAGGTCGGAGAAGTCCTCGGCGTTAAAGAGGATGGACCAGTAGGACACCGTCCCCTCCTCCATGGCGCGCACCCGCTCGCAGAACCGCTCATACTGGGCCTGCTCTTTGGCCTCCGCCTCCCTGCGCTCCGCCTCTTTCCGGGCGATCTCCCCGTCATAGTAGGAGATCTGCGCGTTGATGCTGTCCAGCTCGGCATTGATTGCCTCTAACTGCTGCTGTAGGAGCTGCCGCTTCTGCTGGGCGGCCGCCTGGTCCTCTTTCACGTCAGCTAGCTGCTCTTTCAGCTCCTCCTGCCGGACCTGGCTCTCCGCCTGCTCGGCCTTCAGCGCGTCGATCTCGCTCTGGGCCGCCGCCCGCACCTGCCGGGCCAGCCCGCCCCAGGCGGGAACCAGCAGCGCGGCCGTCAGCAGAACGCAGGCCGCCCGCCGAAGGGATCTGTCAAACGCCATGGAAGCCTCCTTTTGCCGCTGCCGTTATACCTGCAGGAACTTGCGGATGGCCAGCACCGAGCCGCCCGCGCCGATAACGAAGCCGGTGAGGACGAACACGCCCAGCACCCGTAAAGCCATGGGCTGGAAGGGCAGCACGGTGATCAGGGAGATGGTGTCCGAGCCGCTGATGGCGCTGCCCACCAGCACATAGATGCCCCACTGGAGGAAGAAGGCCACCACCGCACCCACCAGCCCCAGGATCAGGCCCTCAAAGACGAAGGGCCAGCGGACAAAGGCGTTGGTGGCGCCGCACATCTTCATGATGGCGATCTCCTCCCGCCGGTTGAAGGTGGCCAGTTTGATGGTGTTGGCGATAATAAACAGGCTCACCGCCAACAGGATCACCACCAGGATCACGGCCACCGCCCCGGCGATGTTGCGGATGACGGTGAAGCCCTCGGCGATCTCGGGGGCTGATTTAGTCTTGGCCACGCCGGTTACCTCTTTTACCGCGTTCTCTGTCTCAGTCAGCTTGCTGATGTCGTCCAGATAGACGTGGAACCGGTCCCGGTACACATCGGAGGGCAGGCCGTCAAACAGCTCGTTGCCCTCATAATCCGCCTCAAACTCCTTTTGGGCCTGCTCCTTGGTCATGAATTCCGCCCGGGCCACGTTGGGTACCGCCTCGATGTCGTCCTGGAGGGCTTCGGCCTCCTCCTGGGTAAGGCTCTCGTCGATGTACGCCGTGAATTGGTTCTCGGCCTCCAGATCGCTGAACATGTTCTCCGCATTCACCGCCACCAGGGTAAAGGAGCCCATAATGAGCAGGCAGCAGATAATCATGCAAACCGCGGCGAAGGACATAAAGCCGTGAGTGAAGATGCTGTGGAAGCCCTCGGAGAGGAAATAGCCGAAATCATATCGTTGTCTCATTGTTGTAATACCCGCCCGTCTCGTCGCTGATGATCCTGCCGTTCTCAATGGCCACCACCCGCTTGGAGAAGCGGTTGACCAGTTCCTTCGCGTGGGTGACCACCAGCACGGTGGTACCCAGCTCGTTGATGCGCTCCAGCAGCATCATGATCTCCAGGGAGCGCATGGGGTCCAGATTGCCCGTCGGCTCGTCGGCGATAATCATCTGGGGGTTGTTCACCAGGGCGCGGGCGATGGCCACCCGCTGCTGCTCGCCGCCGGAGAGCTGGTTGGGCTTGCGGTCCCCCTTCTGGTCCAGGCCCACCAGCTCCAGTACGTAGGGCACACGCTTGCGGATCTCCCGGGGGGAGGCCCCCACCGCCCGCATGGCAAAGGTCAGGTTCTCCCGTACCGTCTTTTTCTCAATGAGCCGGAAATCCTGGAAAATGACCCCCAGGGTGCGCCGCATGTAGGGCACCTGCCGGGGCCGGATGTTGTTCAGATTGTAGCCGTTGACCATCAGCCGCCCGCCGGTGGGCGCGATTTCGGCGGTGATGAGCTTCAGAATCGTAGACTTTCCGGAGCCGGAAGGGCCCACCAGAAAGACAAATTCCCCGTCGTCGATGCGCAGGTTGACCCCCTTCAGGGCCTTTGTCCCGTTGTCGTAGGACTTTTGAATGTCAATAAGCCGTATCACGCTCGGTTACCTCATTTATCGTATTCGAAAGAAATGCCCACTGCCAGCAGGGACGCCGTCTCCGGCGCCCCTGCTGGCAGTGCACTCAGTTGTCGATGCCCCGGGAGATCAGGTACTTCTTGAC
>OBKG01000803.1_pt1 | contig 10646 bp, 14 predicted proteins | sample 1519741 | NCBI WGS metagenome assembly OBKG01 (sample SAMN00265072, study PRJEB22529) | human gut metagenome
TGAAAAGAATTTATATGCGGTACAATTTCACCCGGAGGTGGTTCACACCAAGGAAGGAACTAGAATGCTGTCCAATTTTGTGTACAATGTCTGCGGTTGTTCTGGGGATTGGAAGATGGACTCTTTTGTAGATACTGCTATTAAGTCTCTTCGTGAAAAGATTGGCGGCGGTAAAGTGCTTTGCGCGCTGTCCGGCGGTGTAGATTCATCTGTTGCAGCAGTTTTGCTGTCCAAAGCCATTGGAAAGCAGCTGACCTGCGTATTTGTGGATCATGGGCTGCTTCGCAAAAACGAAGGAGATGAGGTAGAGGCTATATTTGGGCCTGAGGGGCAATATGACCTGAATTTTATCCGTATTAACGCCCAGGAGCGATTCTATGCCAGACTGAAGGGAGTAGAAGAACCAGAGACTAAGAGAAAAATTATCGGAGAGGAATTTATCCGTGTATTTGAGGAAGAGGCTAAGAAAATTGGTACTGTGGACTATCTGGTTCAGGGGACTATCTATCCTGATGTGATTGAGTCAGGATTAGGAAAATCTGCAGTGATTAAATCACATCATAATGTTGGCGGCCTGCCAGAGCATGTAGATTTTAAGGAGCTGGTTGAACCTTTGCGCCTGCTGTTTAAGGATGAGGTAAGGAAGGTTGGTATGGAGCTGGGGATTCCTGAATATCTGGTGTACAGACAGCCATTTCCAGGCCCAGGTCTTGGAGTAAGGATTGTAGGTGAAATTACTGCTGAGAAGGTGAGGATTGTACAGGATGCTGATGCAATTTACCGTGAGGAGATTGCGAAAGCCGGAGTGAATAAGGGACTTGGGCAGTATTTTGCGGCATTGACCAATATGCGTTCCGTAGGCTGCATGGGCGATGAGAGGACCTATGATTATGCGGTGGCATTAAGGGCAGTGTCGACTTCTGATTTTATGACAGCAGAGTCTGCACAGTTGCCTTGGGAGGTGTTGGGGAAAGTAACCAGCCGGATTGTGAATGAGGTGAAAGGGGTTAACCGGGTACTGTATGATTGTACGGGGAAGCCGCCGGCTACGATAGAGTTTGAATAACGGACGAAACGCCGGGAATGCTGATAGAATGGGCATTTCCGGCGTTGTATTTTGGCGTTTGGCTCTAAAATGGCTCTAATTGTTGAGAATAATAAGTTTGAATTTCTTCTGCTTCAATGGCGTCAATAACCAAAGATTCCTCTTCTGTAGTATGATGTTCAGGATTACTTAATAAAGTATCTTGTAGTGAAGCTTTTAATTTGTCGCAACATGGTTTAAAGGATAGATATGTAATACCTCCTCCAATGACACCGCCTACAACTGGGATGGCTTTTTTGAAGAACCCGGCAAATACTTGCTTTGTCATATTTACGCCAAACCATTTTGATACACTTTTTACAATGGGGTAGATTGTTCCTTTAGTGAGGGCGGTTCTCATCAATTTTTTCTCTACACCTTTTCCTAAAGCTGTCGCCATTGCCTTGAGAGCGGTATTGGTACCTTGTACGCCATACATAACGCCGAGGCAAACAATTAACAGATTCATGGTTTCGGAATCAAATTTATGCCCCTTATCTGTAGTATCAATTTCTGGAAAACCATACAAATACATAAGTTTTTGAGCTGCTCGTAGCATGTAGCCATAATACTGAGCTAAATCAGCAGGGATAGTGGCGACCATAGCTACTCCGCCAGGTGCACCCAGGGCAGCAGAAATTCCAGATACGCAATTCCGTTCAAATTTAATTACCTCATCAGCAATCTTATCAATTTCATTAACTGGAATTTGGGCATAGGCAGGAGTGTGAGCAATTGCGTTGTCAATAGTCTCTTGCGGATAATTTTTCATCAATTCTTTTTGCAGAAAATCTTTTCGGTTTACTTTAATGCCGGGGGTCTGTAAACCAATAATAATAAAATCTTCAATGTCGATTTCTCCATTTCCATTTTGCTCCTTTCAGAAAAGAGAATGTATTTTTGGCGAGGCGATAAATTATTGGGGAAATACTTTGACAGCTATTCCAGAAACGCCTTTTTTGACGACAATGTTCGTATCAACTAAATGCTGTTTGATTTGTTCACAGGTTTCGTTCATCTGTGTTACTTCTTGATGGAACGCTTCTTCGCTTGGAAATGCGTCTTTGGAGGCAAGCAGATTTTCCTGCCATTTCTTTGTTTTAGCAAACTTAGCCAGCCGGTCATTGATTGCCGGGTGCTTAAAACGGATATAGATTGTCTCTAGAATGAGATTTCCATCCTCATCTTTATCTCCGTCAATCTCCATATCTATCTGATCGTCCATTTTAAAAAGTAAGGTAAGTACATCAGAAGCAGTTTCTATATCAAAATCCGTAAAAACATTGATACTTACGCCTAAAGCGTTTGCAATTTTTAAAAGCTGGTCGGGCTTGGGATTACGGCTGCCAAGTTCATATTTACGGATTGTGGTTCCGTCTATGCCAGCAAGCTTACCTAACATATTTTGTGAAATTCCTCGGATATTTCGGAACGTTTTAATCTTTTCTCCTACAGTCATAAGGTGACTCCTTTCAGAGTGAATATAAATAATAGGCACATTTGTATTCTAACATATTCAAATGAAATAGGGAAGAAAAATTTGAAAACTATATTGATAAGGAACAAAAGAGCCTATATAATGAAAATACAAAATAAGGCATAAATGTGCCTTATAAATAACAAGGAGGACAATGCTATGGAGAAAACAAGAAAAATGTATGTAACAGCAGAAGAAGCGGCGGAAATACTTGGCGTGTCAACAGGTTATGCCTATAAGATTATCCGGGGATTAAATGAAGAATTGAAAGAAAAAGGGTATCGGACAATCTGTGGTAAAGTTCCAACGAAGTATTTTGAAGAAAAGTTTTACGGCTTGACCGTGACAATGCAGAGAGGAGGGAGTTTATGTCGGCAACATGAGACGGTAAGATGTGGCGCAGTCAGTTTTATTACAAAGACTGGCAGGGAGTGAGCCATAAGAAAAACAAGAGAGGCTTTAGAACAAAAGCGGAAGCAGAACAGTGGGAGCGAGATTTCCTTCAGCAACAGCAGCGCAATCTGGACATCAATTTTGAAAACTTTGTTCAGATTTATTACGAAGATATGGAACACCGGCTGCGTGAAAATACCATGCGGACAAAGAAGTTTATCATTGATCTGAAAATTATTCCTTATTTCAGGAATAAGAAGATGAATGAAATTAAGGTTTCGGATATACGAGCATGGCAGAATGCTCTTATGAAAAAGGGCTATTCACAGACCTATCTGAAAACTGTAAACAATCAGTTGTCCGCCATTTTTAACTATGCAGTAAAATATTATGATCTGCGGGATAATCCATGCAGAAAAGCTGGAAGCATAGGGAAAAGCCATGCCGGAGAAAGACAGTTCTGGACGAAGCAGGAATTTAAGCAATTTCTTGTGACTGTAGAAGACAAACCAGAGGCAAGGATGGCTTTCTTGCTCCTTTACTGGACAGGCATGAGGATTGGAGAATTGCTTGCGTTGACCTATAACGATATTGACTTAGAAAAACGCACAATTTCAATCAATAAATCATATCAGCGTCTGGATGGCAGGGATATTATTACACCACCCAAGACTCCAAAAAGCAAACGTATCGTGACGATACCGCCATTTCTTGCAGAAGAATTACGGGATTATATGTCTCATTTATACGGGATTATGGCGGATGAGAGAATATTCCGATTTACAAAATCTTATATGGAACATGAGATTATCAGAGGGATTAAGGATTCCGGTGTAAAGAGGATAAGGCTGCATGATTTACGCCACTCGCATGCTTCTCTACTTGTGGAAATGGGATTTACTCCATTGGCGATTGCGGATCGGCTGGGGCATGAGAAAATTGAAACCACGTTAAACACCTATTCGCATTTATATCCCAACAAACAGGGAGAGCTTGCGGACAGGCTGGAAATTGAAAATAACAGGGAGGACGAGGAATGAGCGGAGTTCATAAGTATCCGACAATCAGCTTTCGGATTTCACCCAGAGAAAGGGAAGAAATTGAAGCAAAGATTTTAGCAAGTGGAATGTCAAAAAGAGATTATTTTGTACACTCCTGTATTTATAATCGGGTATGCGTAGTTGGAAAGAAAGAATTGATCTATCAGTTGGTAGAGGAATTAAAGATCATGCAGACAAATATTCGTGAAGTGACAGAACAGCTTGAACAGGCAGAAAGAACACTGTCAGAAGAAGGACTGCAGGATATGAAAAATGACTGTATGGATATGTTGAAAGCAATTATTTGGCTGCTGGATAGCGCAAGTTATCTGTGGCAGGATAAAGAAAAAAGCCCCGACAGCGGCAACTGTTAGGGCTGTGATAACTGGGAAATTTCTGTTATCAACTATCACAATGCGAGTATAACAGAGTTTCCCATTTGTGACAATCTTTTTTTACAATGGGAGGCTGAAATGCAGAATAGAAAATTAAAGACTGAACTGCGATTGATTAACATGGAGAACGTAGCGGTAGAGCAGGTGGAATGGTTGCTCTATCCGTTCATCCCCTATGGGAAAGTGATAATCATACAGGGAGATCCCGGGGAGGGGAAAACAACAATGGTGTTACAGCTCATAGCAAAACTGACAAAAGGTGAGCCTGTGCTGCCAGTAATGGACGGAGAGGAAGAACCCGTAGAACAGGCAGGCGAGCCAGTCAACGTGATCTACCAGACAGCAAAAGACGGGCTGGTGGATACCATAAAGCCCCGTCTTCTGGCAGCTGGGGCAGATTGTTCCAAAGTGCTTGTCATTGACGACAGTGAACAGTCTTTGACCATGTTAGATGAACGATTGGAGTAGGCAATCCAGCAGACTAATTCACGATTTGTGGTGTTAGATCCAATTCAGAGTTTTCTTGGAGCAGATGTAGATATGCACCGGGCAAATGAAATCCGTCCGCTGATGAAACGGGTATCTGTACTGGCGGAAAAGTATCGCTGTGCGATTATCCTGATCGGTCATATGAACAAGAACAGCACCGGAAAATCTTCATACAGAGGACTTGGATCTATTGACTTTCAGGCGGCGGCAAGGAGCGTCCTGATTGTAGGGAGAGTAAAGAATAAGCCGGAAATCAGAGTAATTTGCCATGTGAAAAGTTCTCTTGCGTCAGAAGGAAAATCAATTGCTTTCCGGTTGGACAAATACAACGGATTTGAATGGATCGGGGAATATGACATCAATGCGGATGATCTGCTGAGCGGCAATAACCGTGGACAGAAGATAAAAGAAGCGAAAGAGTTCCTACTTGAGATATTGGCAGATGAGGCAGTTGAACAGAATGTAATCATTAAGGAATCGGAGAGTCGTGGGATTAAAGGAAAAACGCTTTGGAATGCGAAGAAGGCTCTTGGTGTCCAGTCAAAAAAGACGGGTGACCATTGGTCATGGATGTTGCCGGAATAATAAATTAACATGGCAAGATTACCATTTCTTTAGGAACAGGTAATGTTGCTACCTTGAAAGGAGATTTGAATGAAACAGATACAGATACCACAGGAATTGTTTGTGCTGCTGATCCGCTATCATTTGATGAATGATGTCAGCCTTGTGGATGAGATAAAGATAGAACTGGGGAAGAAACTGGATGCAATGGTATTGCGTCAACTGTATGGAAAGTCTAAGACTGCACCGACGGAGGCTGAAAGGGAAAAAGCCCGGAAGGAGTATCTGGATAGGCGGGGGATACCTGACAGCTTTCGCTGGTAATGTTTTCTTTGATGATATGAGACAGGAGCGTGTCACGCTCCTGTGATATCAGACAAGGCAGAAGGAGGAGTTATATGATGATTCAACCAGAACGTGCATCACGGAATGTAAATGAGAACTTTTACGAGATGGAGATGAGACAGATCGCTATGCTAAATGAAATCTTTGGGGATGTAGATCTGACAAAGAGAGAAATGCGGACGTTGGTATGGCTTGCAGGCTGGGAGGAAAGCACAGTGGCAAATATGGTATCCGCAGTACGAAAAGCGATAGCGGCGGAAGCAGAGCGGCAGGAACAGCCGCTCCGTCCATAGGACGGAAAAGCCCCCGGCAGGGCGCAAAGGCAGCTTTTGATGGACGGAACGGCTGTCAAAAGTGCTTTTGCGTTACTTTCGGCGAAAGTAACAAAGCTTTGCGCCGTATCCGGCGCTGATTACTGCCCGAAAAGGGAGAGAGGAGAGTTATTGAAGAGAACGATCAGTTTTATGACAGGAAAAGGTTCTGTCAACCATAACAGCAGGAAATTCCGTGCAAAAAATACAGATCCAGAGAGAAGTTATCTGAATGTGGAATACTGCAATGAAAATATCAAAGACGTCTATCGCGAATTATTTGATGAAGCATTATCCCGTTATAATGAAAAACAGACAAGGAATGACCGTCGGATTGACGATTATTACGAAAAAATCCGCTCTGGGAAACAGGAAAAGCCATTCCATGAAATTATCCTGCAGATCGGGGATAAGGATACAATGGGAGCAGAAACAGAAGAAGGACAGCTTGCGGCAAAGATACTGGACGAATACATGCAGGATTTCCAGAGAAGAAATCCAACATTAAGAGTGTTCTCGGCACATCTCCACATGGACGAAGCAACGCCACATCTGCACATAGATTTCGTGCCTTATATTACAGGGAGCAAACGGGGGCTTGATACAAGGGTGTCTCTAAAACAGGCGTTGACAGCCTTTGGCTTCAAAGGAGGAACGAGAAGGGAAACAGAATTAAATCAGTGGGTGTCGGCTGAAAAGCAGCAGCTTGCTTCAATTATGCTGGAGCATGGAATTGAATGGGAACAGAAAGGTACACATGAAAAGCACTTGTCCTTGTTGGATTTTGAAAAACAGGAGAGGGTAAAAGAAGTGGCTGTGCTTGAAGCACAGAAAGCGGAACTGGAAGAACGTAATGCTACTATGCAGGAAGTCAATGAAAAATGGCTTGACCAGTTGGAGAATATTGAGAAGGAAATATTTTCAGCGCAGGAAAACAGGGAAAAGGCTGATAAGCAGGCAGAACAGGCAAAGAAAAAGGCATCACAATATGAGAAAAAACTGACGGAAATTGCGCCTATGGTAAAAGATATGGAGCGGTTCGCAGAGAAATATTCTGGTGATCCAGAGGAAGTGATGCCGGAGGCGGGAACGCTGGAAACGGGGAAATCCTACCGAAAAAAGAAAGTAAAGCCGCTGATTAAAAAGATTGTGACAGTGTTGCGGTCAGCTTATCGGGCTTATCTTGACTTGTCCAGAAGATTCAGTGATATGCAGAAATCTTATGAGAAGGCGTGGAGTAAGGTTAATTCTCTTACTGCCCGTGTAGAAGAACTTTAGAATGAAAACAGAGCCCTGAGGGAACGTTTGGGAGACTTTGGCAGGGTAGAACGGGCATTAGGACGAGATACAGTTGAAACGATTGTTCAGAAGGAGAAAAGTCTGGAAGAAGCACAGAGAATGCAAAAGAAGGGGCAGAAAAGGAAGATAGACAGAGGGGAGAGATGAAGAAACATTTTAAATTCTGTTTTTCTTGCTGAAAATTGTAGATTTTTGAAGAAAAAAGAATTATAATTAAATAAATTATGAGGGAGGGATAATATTGAAAAAGGGAATATATTTAAATGACTCTATTCATGGCCTAATTCCTTTGTCAGAATATGAAAAAAGAATTATTTCGAGTGTAGGATTTAATCGTTTGCATGACGTCTATCAAAATTCAACAGTATATCTTACGTTTCCAACAAATAGAACCAAACGATTTGAACATTCAATTGGAACAATGAAGTTGTGTTCGGATATGTTTTTTAATTTAGTATTGAATGCAACTCCGGAAAGTTTGAATGAATTTTATAAGTTCTTTTTGAAGGAATATGAAAATATAATAAGTAAGATTGCAAAAGAGCATGGCTTTTGTGAACAGAAATTAGGCGGAAGAACCCCAGATAAAATGCCTCAGATAGAGTTTGATAAATTCCGCCATTCTTTAATTCCTCATAATGTACCGGAAAGGTATCAAACATTACATTTGCTTTTAATACAATCAATAAGGGCAGCGGCGTTGTTACACGACATCGGTCATCCACCATTTAGTCATATTGTGGAATATGCATTAAAGGCAGTATATGAAGAAAATAAGAAAATGCAGCCAGAAGAAGGAACGAAATTAAAGATATTTCTGGATACGATGGCTAAATATTTTGAAGATAATAAAAAATTACATGAACAAATGGGGGATGAAATTAGCGATAGTATATTAAGAGAAATCATTCATACAATTAGCGATGAAGATGAAGGCTATAATGAAAATTTGTTTGAAGTTCTTGTGTTAGAAAGCGTAAAAAAAATTTTTGGAGAGGAAAAGCCATTTTCTTATTTACATCGCATTATTGACAGTAGTTTAGATGGAGATCGTTTAGATTATGTGACACGTGATTCTTTGAATTCTGGGATGGATTCAGGGAAAATTGATTATAATAGAATTATTAATGATATGCAGCTTATTGTAGATGAAAAAGAAGTCTTTTTTTGTGTTCCCTTGAAAGCAGTTAATTCTGTAGAAGATTTTATAAAACGGCGTTATAACATATATAAAGATATAATATACCATCATAGGGTAATTAAAACTGATTATTTGTTGGAATACACAGTAAGGGATTTGGTAAAAAAATATTTACAAGGTTCATCAGATAGTGAACTTCATAACAATAGGGTTTTAATTCCGTTTGATATATCGGGTTTATGGTTTCCTTTGAGAGAAGGTACAACATCTGAAAAATCCAATGCTTTATCTCAATGGAATGATTCATGGTTAATGACAGTTTTGAAACAAATCTATTATACAGAATATTATAGAAATAGAACTATAAAGAGTGGAACAGCTGAATATATTTTGAAACAAAGGTTATCTGAGCTTTTACGTAATAACAAATGTTACTATTCATTGATAAAACGTAGTGAAAATTTTAAGGTGATAGATGATGCTGTTAAAGCAGTGCTTGCAGAAAATAGGGAAGAAATTGAAAATTTGGTTAAGAAAACCAATGAATTATCATCATCTCTAAATTTGACAACAGTATCAGAAGGAACAACCATCGATATTAAAGGGACTTTAGATTTTATTGAAGAAATATTGAGTAATACTACTAAGACACCAAAAGGTTTTGTGCTGTCGTTTGTTTCTAGACGTTATAAAGCTATTCAGATAGATTCGTTCAAGAGTTTTATAAAAGAGATAGTTGAGCAAGAAACGAAAAATGCGTTTACAAATACAAAATTTTATGATACTATAGTCGTATTTAAAAACATTTCTATTGGCTTAGATAGCCCGATATTTTTTTATGATTACAACGGAAAAATATATACACTGGATGAAATTAGCGGTATTTCTAATATTTTGCGATTGGATTCTGACTATTTGCCTGTGTTTTATATCTATACTTTAATAAAAGATGGAGACTCTGTAGTTAGAGAAAAAAGAGAAGAACTTTTGGCGAGTATAGGTAAAAAAGTTGGACTTAGGCTTAAAGAAAAAATAGTAGGAGTGCTGAAATCGCAGATTGAACAAATGGAGGGAGAATTATGTGCAAAGTAGTAATGAAGGATTCCGTTGGAAATATTGAGTTTATAATTTATAATCATCTTTTTTCGAAAGATACATACAGATTTACAGTAGCTCAATTGGTAGACGAATTACATCAATATAATTTAGATTTATCTCCTGAATTTGTTCAAAAGGAAATAAATACATTCGTAAAATCGGGTTTAGTTAATCAAAATTTTAGAAGTTATTCTATATGTGGTAGATAAAAGTAGATTTCTATTAAAATAGAGTACAATATTTGGAGGCACAGAAATTAAATTTCTGTGTCTTTTTAATCCAAAGAATAATGGGAGACTATTATTATATTTTTCAATTTGGTGAGTGCTTTATATTATCAAAGATAACTTTTTTGAGTATATGCTAGTTCCATACCTCAAAGGGAATAAAGTATGCAACAGACTGCATTATTACTGCTTTGAGGATGCAAGTACCGGAATATATTGGATGATACCATCGTTCGGTCGTATTGACAAATACAGACGAATTATGGAGAAGAAGGGAAACCTTGAGATATTCTTCATATTGAGAAGTTGGATGACAGTTGAGAAAGCGCATTTCTGATACAGGATATGTTTCCGATAATAGACGAATACATAGAACGGAAATACACAATTGTTGGAAATCATTTGATGTTGACCAGTGAGCATACCGCCAGAGAGATTGAGCAAAAAGCGGGAAAAGTTATGGGAATGCTGAAACGTGGTGTTAAATTCACGCCAACGCAGCCAGATGTTATAGCGATATTGAAGAAACTGAAGGAGCCCAGATAGCGGTTCTAACTGGCTCTATTTTGGCTCTAAAAATTTGAACCGGCACAAATACGAGAAGAAATTTTGAAAAATGGGAATAATAAAATCATTAAAAAATATAGAAAAGTAGCCAGTGCAATTTATCCGCTGAGGAGTTCGAATAAGGTGGGAAGTTGAAGAAACCCAGTGTTTATGCGGGTTTGCGGCACTTTCAAAAGCCTTTTGATAACAAATTGATAACAGTTGTATAAGAGCCAT
>OBKG01000811.1_pt1 | contig 10602 bp, 9 predicted proteins | sample 1519741 | NCBI WGS metagenome assembly OBKG01 (sample SAMN00265072, study PRJEB22529) | human gut metagenome
ATTTCTGCACTATTTATTTTTCTGAAAATGGCATATTATAATGTGCTGATCAACAGTTCAGTGTATAAATTTCAACCCGTCTCTTTCTCCAGTCTGCAAACCAACACTCCTTGACTTCCTTTTGCCTGTAAATCTCCATTTTCTCTGTACGGTCATATTCTTCCGTTTCCGGAGAAAGAACTTCCAGTACAAATTTCGGAACATCCAAAAGAAAATAACTTTCTTTTTCATACGCACGGCAGTTGATAGACGCATCTGGAACCACAATCTTTTTCTTTCCCTCTATGTTCCACTTATACTGTACATTGTTTAAATAAGCTCGATAACCACTCTCTTTTAACTGTCCGTGTACAGTAGAAACAAAATTTGTGATGACTTCTGAATGTTCTACTAACTCTAAAATCTCCATATCCCCTCGACTCCTTTTTTCATCATTTCAAACAATTTACTTGCTACTCACGCAGTGGATCAGAAAACAGAGGAACAGAAGTTGTGTATTTTCAAGGTACAACTTCCGCTCTGCAGATGGAAGTTGTCTGACTTTTACCGTTCATGTGAAAAGCCGTCCTGTCTAGATTTTTCCTGTTTTTGAACCATGCCTTTTCTTTCTGCCTGTTCTTTTTTGGTTTTATCCAACTTTTTATCTATATCATCCACTCTGTGTTTCCACCTCTTCTCATTCATCTTGTTTCTTTCTGCTTGTTGGCGGATTTCTTGTTTCTTCCACTGAACATGCTCTCCCACTCTTTTTATTCTCTCGTCGGCGTTAATAACTCCATACTCCCTCTGGATTCCGTATTTTGCCAGCTCATTTTCAATTCCATTCAACTTTTGTCTGGTTCTCTCCGTTTCCGCTTTGCACTCTTTTTTCTTCTTGCGCTCAAAAAAGCTGCATCTACTCTCCTCGCTTACCGCCTTATCATACGATTGGTACGCTTGCTTATACTCTTGGTATAACCTATCAAGCGTTCGCTCTTCTTCTGTCACAATCGGTTCGGCTTTCACCTGTTCCTGCGTTTTTGGTTTTACCGGCTCATTAACCTTTGGTGCAGGAACTGGTTTTCTTGATTGAGCTTGCTGTTCTCTCTGTTGAGATTCTCGTTCTCTCCATTCAGCCTGTCGTTCTCCGCATTGAGTTTCTCTATCTCCGCTCTGAGCTTGCCGTTCTCTGTACTGAGTTTCTCGTTCTCCTCTTGCATCTCCTGCCAACTCTGATACAGGTCTTGCATCACGGCTTGCATCTCTTCCAACTCTTGCTCTAAGGTCATTTCGGATTCGTCGAATTTCTCCATTGATTTCCCTCACTTTCTCTTTCACTTTTGATGTGATGTTTTCTCGGCTTTCTTGGAGCTTTGCTACCGTCTTTTGTAAAGAGTTGTATTCTTTGATTTGGCGGTTGATTTCGCAACGGTCGGAGACCGCTCCCTCTCGCTCCATTTTTCTTGCCTTGTGCCCCTCATGGATAGTTGGTGTTTGGTCTATGCCTTGCCTGGCATAGCTCCTGTGGTCGATTTTCTGCTCTTGTGACAGATACTTGTTGCACTCTTCCGCCCACGCTTTTCTCCACTCTTCTGCTTTGTTCCTGTCATTCCAGTTATTCGCCTTTACCGTTTCTCTTTTCCAAACAAACTCAATTCCTTTTGTTCCACGGTCTCTGATTTTCTGTTGTCCTGTCTTCGGGTCTATTACTGGGATTCTCTCTCCATTTTCATCACGCGCAAGCACTTTCTTCTCTTTTGTATCCCACTTTCCATTTTCCTTGATTCCTCTTGTAGTTAGCATGATATGTGCATGAGGGTTTCCGTCTCCTTTATCATGGATTGCGAAGTCTGCACACATTCCCTCTTTGGCAAAGTTATTCTGCACATATTCTCTCACACATTGTACCTGTTGTTCCCTTGACATTTCTCTCGGAAGTCCAACTTCAATTTCTCTTGCTAACTGTGCATTGTTCTGCTTTTCTGCTTTCTGAACTTCATTCCACAGGATTTCCCGATTCTGATATTCCACTGGTGCATGGTTCGGCAACATGACCTCGTTATATACCACGCCACTTTTTCTTGTATAGTCGTGTGTCATTCCTGTTTCTTTATCTTCCAGCTTTTCACCAGCTCGATAAGCAGAACTTCCGACCGCACCTCTTCCACCGCTCCTTCCTATAATCTTAATACTGCAATGATATATCGCCATGTTTGCCACCACCTTTCTGTATGATATAAGCTGTCTGCAAGACCGCCCACTGCGTAGGTGTCTGCATGAAATGCCCCTCGGAGAGCGTGCTTATAGATGGGGATTCCCCGTCTATAAGTGCGCCCTTACTCTCTTCGTTCGCAGGGATTTGTTAAATCTTAGTATATCAATTATTGCACCACTTCGCAAATATGTTATAATTTGGATATAGAATTGCTGAAAGAGAGGATAAATTATGGCAACAACGAAAACAACACAGGAACGTATAAAAGAACTTGATATGAAAATTGAGCAAATCAAAGCTCAAAAAAGGCAACTTGCGAACAGAGCAAAAGCTGAGGAACGAAAGGCAAGGACAAAGAGATTGATTTCCATAGGTGCGGAAGTAGAACACTTTGCTGGTTGCGAAATTCAAGATTTAGATGCTTTTAAAGAGTACCTTGCAAAATACGCATATGCTATCGCAAATACCCAGAAAAATTGTGGTGCGGTAACAGCACCTAACCATGACGAATAGGCGGTGATTCGTGATGCAGATTGCAGGATTTATATTGCAAGCGGTAATACTAATCGGAAAGGTTTTACTATTCTTCGGATTCGCATGGTTTCTGATTCCGATTGGACTAGCAGAGCTTGTGATGAGAGTTACAGGCATACCTTTCTTCTCTGGAGAACTAAATCCAGTCTTATTCTTTTTAATCAATGATGTTGCGTTTTATATGGCTTGTGTGCTTGCGGTATTGACCACGATTCAGAATATCATCCGTACTGTCACCAAAGACCGCACATTCAGTATTTACCGCTGGATTTTTGAATTTGGCAAGAAAAGAAAGAAAGGCTTTGTCGCAAAGACCGACAACACCAACATTACCGCACAAAGCCACAGGGAAGTATCTGGATTTGTCTTCGGGAAATACAAAGGCGAATACATCACCAAACCAGAAGAAGCAGATGGACACATTCTTGTGGTCGGCGGTGCTGGGAGTGGTAAGAGTAGCGGTATTGCAATTCCGACTTTAAAGAGCTGGAAAGGCAGAGCTTTTGTTATCGACATCAAAGGAGAGCTTTACGAAAAGACCATCCATAACAGAGGGCAGGATAAGATAAGGGTTTTTAACCCGACAGACCGCCACGCTTGCAACTATGACCCTTATTACATACTCCGTCATTCTGACGATATATCGGCAGATGCAAGGGAGCTGGCATTGTCCATTTGTCCACTTCCACCAGATACGAAAGAACCGTTCTGGATAAAGTCGGCTCAAGATATGCTGACAGGCTTTATTCTGTATTTCTGCCAGCAAGGTGATGATTTCTCCACCACCATGCGTAACATCAAATTACGCCCTGTTTCAGAGCTTGTGGACGAGATTATGGACAGTTCCTGCGACAAGGCAAAGCTGGAAGTCAGCCAGTTCAAGGATATGGACGGAAAAACACTTTCTGGTGTGTTTACCGAGGTTTCCAATCACATCACCGTATTTGCCACAAATGACGATTTACAGAGGGCGTTGAGCTACTCTGGAACGGCTATTACACCGCATGACCTCGAAAACGGCTTTGATGTGTACTGTTGCATACCAGAACACAAGCTGGAACAATGGAAAGACCTTTTATCCATGATGTGCAACCAGTTCTTGAAGTCCTTTGAACGCAGAAGTGAACAGTGCCAGACACCGATTCTTTGTCTGATTGATGAATTTGCCCGACTGGGAAAAATCGAGAGCATCACAAACGGACTTGCAACACTTCGTAGCAAAAAAATACATATTGCCCTGTTCGTACAGAGCAAGAGCCAGCTCAACGTGAACTACGGAAAGGACGTAGCCGAAGTGATTGCCGATAATTGTTCCTACAAGGCGATTTTAAAGGCATCAGAGCCAACAACACAGGAATGGTGTTCTAAGCTGGTCGGAACGTACGATAAACTCAAGAAATCAAACAGTTACAACGCTGATATTCTCGGCATTGGAAAAGGACAGGGAACGTCCACAACTACCGAAGATAAGCCGATTATCAAGCCAGAAGAATTTGCTTATCTGGATGATATTGTGTGCCTGTTTCCAAACGGATACCGCAGGATTCAAAAAATTAAGTATTGGGAAGATAAAGCCTTTTCATAGGCTTGGAAAGGGAAATTTATGCTATATCCATACATGAAATTAGCAGACGAGACAGAGGTTGTCCATTCCCACCTTATAAAGCAGGACGGCACAGAAAAAGTCATCGTCCATTTTGAAAGACCTACCGAAAATGGTTTTGATTCTGCACGGTGCGAATTACCAGACTTTAGGTGGGTTCTGCAGAACGGTTATTCTGATGCTGAAATTTCCAATTTTGAAGAACTTTTGAAGAAAAACACTCTGCAAATCTGGAAGTATGCTTCAGATAAAACGAACAAATAAAAAATATATAATACAAAAAACATTATTCTAGCGCTTTTACCTATTTGATGATATAATTTTACCGTTGTCGCACCCATTCTGGCAACAGAAAGGGGGTGTACTTGTGGAGACGATATTTTCATTCTTGGTTTCTGTTATGGCAAGCATAGTTGCCTACTATGTGTGCAAATGGTTAGACAGAAACGACAGTGACAACTAGCCAAAAAAATCCCCAGAGTTGCGACCTCTGGGGATTTTTCCTTGTGTACCCGTGGATACATTTTCATTCTTGCCTATCGGCATTATAGCATATGCCGATAGCCTTTTCAAGTATTCCCTTTTTTACTTCTTTTGATTTATTTATTTTTCATTAACACTTCCAATAGCTAAAGCAAGGGGATTCTTGTTTCTACCACCACTTCATTGGCTAATACCTTACGGTATTACAATATCTTACCCAGTGTCCACAAGCTAGATTATACTGTTCCCGTATGCCCTACGGTTCAGTCTTATATTTGTTTATACCTTTTGCCTCTTGATTCAGTCTAATTTTTATCATCAACCAATTTTCTCAATCGTTCATTCTCTGATTCAAGGCTTCTAAATTTATCTTTCAGCTCAAATCGTTCCTCTTGTAGAGCCTCGATTTTATCATATAATCTCTGCATCTCATCTTTATGTGCCTTTTCAAGGTCTCGTTCTACAGATGCAACTGCACGTGCTTTATCTGCAGCTGCTCTCTCAGCTGCAATTGCTGTATCTTTCTGATTATCCTTAATTGCCTGCACTGCATTATTTAATTCCGCATTTACTGTGTCCAGTTTTTTCTTCAGCTCTGGATAGTCTGCAAGTTGTTGTTCGGCATCCTTGATTTTTCCGGCAAGCATGGAATTGATTTCTTCCTTGTCTTTTAAAGATGCAAGTGCTTTACTCTCACTTTCCCTTGTCTCTTTCACAACCCTGTCAAGTGTATCTATCACATTTTGTGCTTCAAGTGCTACCGTCTCTGATGCAGTTAGCATATCTTTTGTCTCATCGAGCTGCTTCTGCAGATCTGCAATGACTTTATCTTTACTCTCTAACTGTAGAGCCACTTCTGATCGAATACGTGCTTCTGCATCCTGATTTAACTGCAAAGAGTGTAAGAAAGCCTCTACCAACTCATTTGCTTTCATTTGAAAGTTGGAAATTTCCGTTTCTCGATCTGGAATTGCATTTTTAGCCTGTTCCATTTCATAAGCATCTACCAGCATCTTCAATGCTCCGTCTTGTGTTAAATTCATTTCATCCTGAAGTTCTTTAAAACGTCCCATAACATCATTTGTGATTCTAAAGCTTCGTACACTTGCCTGTTCCTTTTTTACTTCCTCTGCCATGCTTGTATCTCCTTTCAACTAATTACAGTGTTATGTATTGTATTCTATATTTTTATTATACACTCACGGCCTTGATTTTTCAAGTACGTTGTAATACATTACATAGTAATATACAGTAATACTTTAAAAAGACACCCTTTCGTGGGCGTCCTCATCTATATGACAAATATGTGTTTTTCTTCTAAATCTGCATACAATTCTGGCACAATTCCATTTCCTGGTCGACTACAGCACACCGATCAGCTTGGATCCGGATATGTTTTGTGGCTGATTTGGCAAATTGTGTATTCAATTCAATGTATAATACCATGAAATACAAAAATCACAACCAGAATTATCCTTTTCGCCTAAGGAGTATATAGAAAACCAGGGCTGAATCTCCCTGGCTGGCTGTCTTGACCCATAAGCTAAATCTAATGGGATTGCGACAGCATTATTTCAATTCATCATGGAGTTGATTGCCAATTATGTGTTATTAAAATTGTCTTATTTCATTCTCAAGTTCTTTGATGGCTACTTCCCAATTATCCAGATTATCTAGTGTGACTTTTTGCAATCGAGAACAAATATCATTTTTAAAGTGTTTTTCGATATAAGTGCGCATTTCATGCGTAATTTCACGATTTTCTGGTTTCTTTTCTTCTTCGATATTATATTTTGAATTGCAAAATAGTACTCCTATTTTATTTTGATATATTTTTTTGCTTTTTTTAACCACTTCTACAACTCGCTGGTTGTCTGTCAAAATATAAAATTTATTACAAAATTTGCTATATTTTTCATATTTATCATTTTTCAAAAAGTTTTGCATATCCTTAACAGATGTTTTTGCATCAATTCCATAGATACTTCCATCTTTTGACCAGCCATTTAAATCCATCTCTATCACTATTTTTTCGCCATTGGCAGTGTAATAGGGTTCTCTAGTCGGGATAATAGTATAGCATTCCTTTGCTGTTTTCAAATATACTTTGCCCAATTTTACTAAGTTTTCATGAGCGTCCTGCCTCTTTTTAACATCAGCAAGTTCCGATTCTAAATACTTTTCGAGTTTTGTCCGCCCGCCTCTTATATTGAATTCATCCCATTTATCAAAGCAAACTTTCATTACCTTAACGAATTTTCCGCAATCAGTTAACGCACATTTCAAAAGAGAGTAGACTAGTTTCTGAAAGATCAAGCCAGAATTTTTCAATATCTCAAACTGTTCTTTTCTTATTTTGGAATCGCTAGATTCATTTCCAGTAAAGTCTACATAGTATTCTGTCATTTTAAACAAACGAACTACATTCCAGTAATGACACCACACCCCACTGTCTATATCAATATTAACGCCAAACTCGTTTTTAAGAAAACATTTAAAATCTTCTTTCATAAGAATTTTTTTATTATAATACTTTCTATGGATTTTATATATTCTTTCGACATTTTTATCAGTTATATCCGTCTTTGATAAATTTCTGCAATCATCCATAATGTCTTCTTTACTTAAATTGGCTAAATACCATTTTTCAAAGCATTCTTCGATGTTGCAAGAAGGCATCTTACGCTTAAAAATCCCAGTCAAAAATTTAAAATCATTTCCATCCAATTCCTTAATAATATTTTTTTCATTATTTTCTTCTAATTCATTTAATTCATTGTATTTACAATAAGCTTTTAATACTTTACTCTGCATTGTTTCTGCTTCACTCATTTGTGGTTTTTCCTTTCATTTATTAAAAAATTCGAATGGAATAGTAAGGAAGTTATTGATTCTTTTATCATCACTATCTACAATATAATATTCTTTTTTGATTCCTTCAAATGTAATTTTATATGTTATTGGTACAGGTCTCCGTTGCTTCTAACATCATTTTATATTCACACTCCAAATGGTCTTTTATCATATGACATTATCCTCCTGGATTCTAGAGCGTATTTTAAGATTAAAGATTGTCTTTCTACTTACTATTCGACACTATTCATTTTTTCTCTTAAAATAGTATTTACAAAATTTGTCATTGTAATGCCATTCCGGCGAGCCGACTTTTGGATCCATTCGTGAATGTCAGGTTCGAAAGCCATATTTATTCTTGGCATTTTACATCCCTTTCTCCCTTGCGTACCTCTTGTACTTCTTATGCTAACTTCTTGTACATATTGTACCTCTTGTGTGTTTTTTTCGTATTGATCATTGAAATCAAATCCATCTGCAACGCCAAAACGAGAATCTTTATTTCTTGCCATTCTATTTTTCTCCTATCAATTCATCCACAAAATTTCTGTAGTCTTGCGCTGTTGTACTATTTGAGTCATATTTAATGAGCGTAGTACATGTAGCCTGAGCTTCTCGTGCTTTTGTGCTTTCTCTTATAGTTGTTGTAAACAACTTAGTATGCATTTTTTCTGCAATCTCTTCTAAACTCACTTTTACTTCTTTACTTAAAAGTGTACGCTTGTTATATTTCACAAGCAACAACCCTGCTACATTTAGATTCGGATTTTGTCTTTTTTTTGTTGCATTGATCGTATTATTAAGTTCTGATAGACCCTGCACACTATACCGATCTGCTGTCAACGGAATAACCACTTCATCTGCAGCAACAAGACAGTTTTGCAACAAAGAATTCATGCTAGGGGCAGTATCTATAACCACATAATCATATCCATTCAATTCTTCCAAGGCATCCTTTAAGCGAAATACACCATTAGCTCTATCCGCATCCAAAATTGAATCAGCTCTTCTAAGAAGCGGATCAGAAGCAACAATGTCACCCATCTCTGTATGCTGTATGGCTTCATATAATTTTATTCTATCATCATCGAGTAATACATCATAAAGAGTTGCTGTATCTTTTATCTTAGCCCGATATGTATCACTACTGTTACATTGAACATCTGTGTCTATTAGCAATGTTTTAAAACCTTTTTCTGCCAAAATTGAAGCTAATGCAGTAGATGTTGTTGTCTTTCCAATACCACCCTTCTGATTTGCTATAACAATTGTTTTCATACGCCATCTCCTTGTACTTGTTGTGTATACTTCTTGTACTTATTGTACTTGTTGTGTGTCATTCTGTCAAGGGTACGTATAAAATTTTAGAAATATTCTTGATATGCAATAGCTTTATGACATAAGCTACTAGAGAATGTACTCTGGAAAGCAGTCGTTGAAAATGCAGCAATTCCTAACCGCGCTACCGCTTGGTACTAACGCTCTTCATGATGACCACGCCCTAAAGGGCTAACACCCATCATTCCGTTTGTTTCCAGATTCATCTCGGTTTTACTTTCATCCAATACATATAATTTACTGTAAACTTTTGAGCTTTTTATTAACCTTCTGGGTTGCGCTATTCACGCCGAAGTGGAGCAGGACAACGGCTGGAGTATCAGGACAGAGTTTCCCTATGGTTTCAAATAGGAAAACTCTGTCCACTCTTCCCGATCACGCCTCGCCTCGCAGGTATCCGTATGGATGTAGAGCAGTTTTTTCTACCGAGTGTTGCTACTTTCGCTCGCAACATAGCTTTAATAGTTAATTCCTCTCTCCTGAGAGCCACGCCCAAACTACGCACTGTTTCCGGTGCTTGCTATATTCCGCCTCTGCATCCATAGATGCAGGTGCCGTGGTCTGATGTACCCAAATTCATCTGGCTCATCATTTTCCCCCGTCCGCTGCTTTTAACCATTGTACCGGATTGCTCCGGGTTAGGCTTCTCGAGGTCTTGCTTGGACTTTCGACCCCTTTGGTATTGCTGCCATGGTAGATTCATAGCAGCCACCCCGCTGACTTTTTGCTTTGGCTCAGCGACACCCTACTGTTTTTATAGTGGTTCCTTGGCAATGTCCACTACCATAAAAATGGCTGACTTTAATACATCTACACAACCCTCTTTTTGAAAAATTAGTGTAGCTGTCTTGTCCTATATTCGATTAAATTTATGTAAAAGCCTTATTTTATAGGCATTTACGGCAATAAAAAAGCGTGTTGTTCTGGGTATGGTCCATTCCAACACGCAATATATTTCTTGACATTTTAGATACATTATGGTACTATGTCCTTGATTGGAAAAGGTTTTTCCCATAATGGGGTTTTATCCTACTGCGGTATCTTGTTCATACCAAAGTTATTCGGATTCGCCAAAATCCAAAAAACTTATTTTGTTTTTATGAGAGCAGGTCTGTAAAGACTTGCTCTTTTTGTCTAAAGTGAGTATACCAGAGTGCATAAAAAAAATCAAACTATTTTTTTGTCCAAGATACATTGTATCATCAATTTACACTATGTATTTCGGACATGATCTATCAACGCAGTTGATCAGAGAACTCGTGAAATGTCTGATAGTTTATCTTTCCCTACCACACTCTCCCTATTTGCGTTCCGTTTAGAAACATATCGTTGAAAATCAGCACATCCCAACTATATGTTTCCAAACAGTTCATCGAAACTAATTTTCACACACGAAAAACAAGAAAGAGCCAATTTATCTTTATTATCTTCTGTAATGGTGTCAAGAAGGTAATATTTCAGTTTTCCAGTGTCATTTCGGTTCAGTGTGTTACAACGCATTTTATTTGATGCTATAATTTGCAGAATTCGGAAAATTAAAACATCCCATTTTTAGCCTTGTTATAACGGTAATAATTTTTTCTATTACTGTTATAAC
>OBKG01000812.1_pt1 | contig 10593 bp, 8 predicted proteins | sample 1519741 | NCBI WGS metagenome assembly OBKG01 (sample SAMN00265072, study PRJEB22529) | human gut metagenome
CAACCTAATAAGGGCGCGTTCCAGCTGCTGGATGATCACATCCGATAAAGGAAAGGAGTAAAACAGGATGAAGAAAAAATCGTTAACTAAGCTTTTGGCTGTATATTTCGGAGGAATTTTGCTTTCAGTAATTATATTGTCAGTAGTTACGGCTAGGGCATTTTTGCAAATTAGCTCTGTCAACCAAGAAGTACGTAAAGAAAATGCCTATATAAGCAAGTTGTATGAGGCCAAGATCGCCCACTATCAGTGGAGCAAGAATTTGAATAATGCGATTCACTACGGGAAAGAATTTACAGGAGCTATGGATCCCACAGCCTGTGGACTGGGTCAGTTAATATACAGCAATGAAGCTCAGGATGATATGATTTTAAAATCCCTTTCCTCTGACGTGGAGAACCTGCACAGGGAAATTCATACATCGGCAGAGACGATACTAAATCTGCTTAAAACAGATAAACAGAAGGCTATCTCTGTTTACACAGATGAGACAGAGCCCAGGATAGAGAAGCTGGTTTCCAGGCTGGATCAGGCCATTGAGGAGGAAAATGCCAGCGGCCATCAGGTGGAAGAGAGATTTTACCAGGTTATTATCAGAGTTTCAGTCGTATGCGCAGCTGTTTTAGCGATCACTCTGACGGCATGTATCAAACTGTATCGCTTCCTGCGCAGAGAGGTCATACTCAACATCCAGAGCCTGGTGGTTCAGATAGAAAAGATCGCGGAGGGTAAGCTGCATCTGGATTTATCCACAGAGTGCAGAACCCAGGAGCTGGCTTCCATCAGAGACAACCTTGAAATTTCCTTGAAGGAGATTTTGCAGTATGTTGAGGCCATTGAAATGGGAATGGGAGAGTTTGCCAAGGGAAATTTTACCTGCGAATGTCCTGTTTCCTTCAAGGGAGATTTTGAGCTTATACAAACTTCTATCGAGTCGTTCCAGGAAAGGATGAACCAGACTCTTTCAAGTCTGGAAATGGCGGCAGAGCAGGTAGAAGCCGGGGCGAATCAGGTATCGGACAGCGCTCAGGCCCTCGCTCATGGAGCAGCGGAACAGGCAAGCAGCGTACAGGAGCTGTCAGCTACCATCACTGATATCTCTGATAAGCTGTCTCAAACTGCCGAATATTCCCAGAATGCAAATAACATTGGAAAAAAGACGGGAGATGCCGTTCGTCATAGTCAGGATGAGATGCGACAGATGCTAAAGTCCATAAAGGAGATGAGCGAAGCCAGCAAGAAAATACAGCAGATCATTAAGACAATCGAGGATATCGCTTTTGAGACTAATATTCTTTCGTTGAATGCGGCGGTAGAGGCGGCCAGAGCCGGATCTGCCGGTCAAGGGTTTGCGGTAGTAGCCGAGGAGGTGAGGAATCTGGCTCAGCAGTCTGCTGAGGCAGCAAAGGACACAGCCAATTTAATTGGAAATTCATTAAAGTATGTGGAAAGCAGTGAAAAGCTGGCTTCAAGCACAGGAGAGTCCTTTGAGAATGTGGCAAAGCATGTAGAGAAGATTTTGGATATGCTGGACCGGATTGCGGAGGCGTCCAAGGAGCAGTCTGTATCGGTAGGCCAGATTTCCCAGGGGCTCGATCAGATTTCCGCAGTAGTTCAGACTAATTCTGCCACATCTGAGGAAAGTGCTGCTGCCAGTGAGGAGCTAAACGGTCAGGCAGGAATGATGAATTCCCTGGTGGGACAATTCCGGCTTAAAAAGTAGAAGTATTATTTCCTGATTTATCGTAGTTCCAATCAGTGGTTGTAGTCGGGAGTTTTGTTGGTGTGTTCATATACCATTTTGATATTTGGGCAGCCTTGCCTATATTATCTGCAATCATTGGATTGCTTACTTTAAGAATAAAGTGTGGGGAAGCAGAAAGCTGATGTATCACAGGGAGTGATATAACATGGAAAATGAAGTTTGTAATAAAATAGTACCAGCTTCTAAAAAGTTGTAAAAGCACTTGGCAAGCAGCCATCGCATAGAATAAGATTAAGAATATGCAGGGTGGCTATCGTTGAGGACTTTTCTTAAACCGTTATCAGCAGCCGAAGAGAAGGAGTGCCTGGAACGTCTGAAGAAGGGGGATCAGGCAGCTAGGGATAAGCTGATAGAACACAATATGCGTCTGGTCGCCCACGTGGTTAAAAAGTACCAGGGTTCTGATTACGACACGGAAGATCTGCTTTCCGTAGGCGCCATTGGCCTCATCAAGGCAGTAAATACATTCAACGCAGACAAAGGTTCCAGGCTCGCCACCTATGCAGCCAGATGTGTAGAAAATGAGATATTAATGCTCCTGCGTGCTAGCAAAAAGTATTCCAGAGAGGTATCTCTTTTTGAACCCATTGGAGTAGACAAGGACGGGGAAACGGTAAGTCTGTTGGATGTAATCGAGATGGATAACAAGGAAACTCTGGATCAGATGATATTAAGCCAGGATGTAAAGGAGCTTTACGAAGCTTTTGAAACTTGCCTGACAGAGACGGAAAAAATGGTGCTTGGCATGCGCTACGGGCTTTATAAGGGCAAGGAATATACCCAGCGTGAGATTGCCGGACAATTGGGGATCTCACGTTCTTATGTAAGTCGAATTGAGAAAAAGGCCATTGAGAAAATGCGGGCAGAATTTGCAAAGCACGGTTGAGACGCAAAGGGTTTAAAGAAAATCAATAAAAAGTGTCAAAAGTTCAAAAGATTGTGCATTGTATTATGAAAGATTTACCATTATACTATTGATAGCAGGCGGATTCAGGGATGACCTGTTCCGCCTTGTTGCAGATAATCATATGTTCTTGAAGGAGGAGCGGCAATGGCGATTTTAGTGACTGGAGGTGCCGGCTATATCGGCAGCCATACATGTGTGGAACTGCTGAATGCGGGTTATGACGTGGTAGTGGTGGACAATCTTTATAATTCCAGCGAAAAAGCGTTGGATCGGGTTGAGAAAATTACCGGTAAAGAGGTGAAATTCTATAAGGTGGATCTTCTGGATCAGGCGGCTCTTAGAGATGTATTTGACAGGGAGGATATAGAGTCAGTGATTCATTTTGCCGGTTTGAAGGCTGTAGGAGAGTCGGTACATAAGCCTCTGGAGTACTATCATAACAATATTACAGGAACCTTGATTCTCTGTGACGAGATGAGAAAACATGGAGTGAAGGACATTGTGTTCAGCTCCTCCGCAACGGTTTATGGAGACCCTGCGGAGATTCCTATTACAGAGAATTGCCCAAAGGGTGAGATTACCAATCCCTATGGGCGGACCAAAGGCATGCTGGAGCAGATACTTACAGATTTACATACCGCAGACCCAGAGTGGAATGTGGTACTTCTCCGGTATTTTAATCCCATTGGGGCTCATGAGAGCGGTTTGATTGGAGAAGATCCCAAGGGAATCCCCAACAATCTGGTGCCGTACATTGCGCAGGTAGCCGTGGGCAAGCTGGAGCGCCTTAATGTATTCGGAGATGATTATGATACCCCGGACGGAACTGGCGTCCGAGATTATATCCATGTGGTGGATTTGGCAAAGGGTCACGTAAAGGCAGTGAAGAAGCTGGCTGATAAGGACGGAGTCAGCATTTACAACCTGGGCACAGGCGTGGGGTACAGTGTGCTGGATGTTCTTCATGCATATGAGAAAGCCTGCGGCAAGACTTTAAAGTATGAGATTAAGCCTAGGAGAGACGGGGACGTGGCTATCTGCTATTCCGATTCTGCTAAGGCTGGCAGAGAGCTTGGCTGGAGGGCTGAGAAGGGAATTGAGGAGATGTGTGCGGATTCCTGGAGATGGCAGTCGATGAATCCTGAGGGGTATCGGGATTAAAGCGGGAGTAATTGTTCAAGTGCGGCTGAAAACAGTCAAACAATCCAGCCGAAAATAGAACAAAGTAAAACACAAGCAGAAGTATCAGGACTTAACAATCCGGGTACTTCTGCTTTTCATTTTCCGGTTTTTCACTCCCGGTCCCATCTGCCGTTTGCCCTCTGTTTTCTCTGCTTTTCAAAAGAGAAGAGAGCAAATAAGAAAGAAAAGCTGAAAAGGAAAACACCCGGAAGCAACGTATTTGCAAGGAAAATTCAAATCCAACACCAATACAAACAATTAAGATTTACATAGGGACCAGAGGAAAGGACGAGAGAGAAGAAGCCCGGCTTGGCGCAATATGGGAAGAAGCAGAGAAAATACTGGAAGAAAAGCGGAGTTAGCGTGTGCGAAAACACCGCGGCAAAAGGAGGCCGGGAGCACAACTTCATGCTCCTGGCCTACTTTCGCCGCAGAATACCATCAGCAGCTAAGATCGTATAACAAAACAGTCTGCATATTCTCCGCCTGCGGCTGACTCCGGCGGCAGATGAAGGATCAGTGCGCCAAATTCGGTGGTATAGTCCACCGGTTCTCCAGTCCGCATGAGTGTTACCGAGGCAATCTGTTTTTGGGGCTCCGGAAGGTGAAGGAAGAGCTTCGAAGGCAGGGATGCAGTCTCTTCGTAGAGGTAGAATGCATAAACGGTATCTTTCTTTGCCGTATACTTTACCCTGTTTTCATAATAGGGTGCCGTGATTTCTGTCTCATAGATGCCTTCTTTGTGGACGGCCAGCCATTTGCCCATATCTCTTAAAGAGGACAGGGCGGGCGCCGGCAGAAGTCCGTCCGGCTGAGGGGCCACATTGAGCGCCAGATTTCCGCCTTTTGATACGACATCCAGCAGCAGGTGTACCAGCTGACGGCCGGACTTAAAGCAGTCTGTGTAATGGAAGGAAAATTTTTCACCGACCGTTGTGCACGTCTCCCACGGTACGAAGAGCGGCGCATCCGGGATTTCCTTTTCTGGTGTGATGATATTTTCATATTCGCCGCCTACGGTGCGGTCGCAGACAATCAGATGGGGCTGTGTGGTGCCGCGTATCTCTTTGACAATCTCATTCAGACGGATATCCTGGCCTTCGTTCCCGGCGTTGACCCAGCCGCCATCCAGCCACAGCACGTCTACTTTTCCATAGTTGGAGGTCAGCTCGCGAAGCTGGGCGTGGGTATAATTTACAAATTCCTCCCACAGCTCCGGATGGTCTGTAACGGAATAGTTGATATTTCTGGTGGGCGCGGTGCCGAATGCCTTATGCCAGTAGGCATCGCTGTGCCAGTCCGGCTTGGAGAAGTAGACGGAGATGGCCAGTCCCTGCTTTTTAAATTCCCGGTACAGAGCCCCGGTAATATCGGAATCCGGGTGAGAGGAGAAGGGGCAGGAGGGATCTGTTATTTTATAATCGGTGGTCTTCGTATCGAACATGCAGAAGCCGTCGTGGTGCTTGGTGGTGAATAAAAGATATTTAAAGCCGCATTCTTTTGCAAATTCTGCCATGCGGTCCGGGCGGAATTTCACCGGGTTAAAGGTTTTATTGCAGTCGATATACTCCTGCTTGAAGGTCTCTATATCGGTCCAGTCTACATCCTTCTGAGACCAGCTGCCGTCTCCGTCGGAGAGGGGCCACGACTCATAGGTCCCCATCTGGCAGCCAGGCGCCCAGTGCATCATCAGGCCCAGCTTTAATCCCATGAACCATTCGAGATGCTCTTTTACGGCGGGCTCTTTTGGCGCTATATAGGTCTCTGCCGCCGAATAGCCGTGAATTCCATTTTTTACAATCCCATTCTTAACGATCGTTTTCTTTTCCATATCAAAATTCTCCTTTTATTATTTTATTATAATTTAGCAGCGGAAGCTTCCCTGTACTTAAATTCTACTCGTGCCGTCAGCCGGTTGTTTTCATCAACGTAGTACTTAAGCCCACTTTCCAGCCCGAAATGGAGGTGTATCCGGTCGTTCACATTGCGGATTCCAAAGCCGTTGGTCACCTTTAAGTTGTTTGTTTTATAAGTCAGATACTCATTGAGCAGATCGGGGTCACAGCCCTGGCCGTTGTCTGATACCTCCAGAATGAAACGGTCCGCCTCATGTGTTACAAAGACCGTGATCTCGATCGCCGTTCCCGCCGGCTGGCCGCCGTAGCGGATGGAATTCTCCACCAGGGGCTGAAGCGTGAATTTTGGAATCAGAGTATCGGATGAGGCGTCTTCTGAGGGGACGGAAAGCCTGATATCTCCCTGATGCTGGAGCCTGTAGATCGCAATATATTCTCCTATATTGGAAAGCTCTTTCTTTAAGGGGATGAGCTGGTCGGCCTCCATGATGCTGTAGCGCATGAGATTGGCAATGGAGGCGAGGATCTCCGCCAGATCATCCTGATCGCGGGTCAGAGCAATCCAGTTGACCGCATCCATTGCATTGAAGATAAAATGGGGATCGATCTGAGCCTGCAGTGCCCTTAATTCCGCGTTTTTCTGCTTGATTTCCTGCGCCTGGACATCATGAATCAAACGGTTGTTGTTGATAATCAGCTTCGTGAAGCTTTCCTCCAGACTGATGATTTCCCGATCCTCCGATACGTGAAGGCTCTTTAAGTCAAAGGTTCTCGTATCGATGATGGAACCGATCACCTCAGAAAGGAGGATAATCGGCCGTGTGATGCGGTCCGAAGCCGTGAAGACAATAGCCATGGCACATAGTGTAATCAGCAGAGAGATCACGGAAAAGCGTACCATGACGGGGCGTACTGTACGATTGATATCGGAGTAGGGCGTAAGCGACAGAAGGGTGATATCCTGATCGGAATCGTCAAAGTTTACCAGGTAAGGCTCCCCGCCGATTACGTGGTGAGAACCGGTTCCGGCCTGGTATAAGGCGGTATTCCCGCTGACCGCTGCAAGTGCCTCTGCGTAGAAGCTGTGATCCGGGCCTCTGGGACTGGAGTAGAGAAGCTGCCCCTTTTTGTTCAAGAGGGCGTAGCCGCTGTTGGGGGTGGGGGGAATCCCGCCGAAAACAGAATCGATATAGGGCATTTTAATGCTGATGACCATGACGGCCTGCCCATCCTTATAGTATGGTCCCGTATATCTGGTATTCTGGATTTTCTTGGCAAGGCATAGCTCTCCGGAACTTTCATTATTAAATACGCAGGTGTAATTGGAGGCTTCCAGAGTATTTTTATACCACAGATCGTCCTTCACCAGGGTGTTGGTAAAGATGTTGCTGACTGTACTGTAGGGATTCGTGCTCAGGGTCCTGGCCTCAAACATCGATGAGATGGGAAGCCGGTCATTGAGGAACAGGGTATAACGGTAGCTGTTGACATCATGAGACATCGTAAGCAGCGAGTAGTGAGAGAACTGGGACTGCAGGGCGGCGCGGACCTGCAGCTGCTCCATGGGCTCGGTGGACGTGCTGCTGAGCTGGCTGCCGATGGCGCGGTCACTGATAAAATGGATGGTGATCTGTCTCAGATTATCCATAAAATTAGAGGCCAGATGGCAGTTTGCTATGATCTGTGCTTCCTGCCGTTCCACCACTGCGGCCGTTACCGTATTGTGAAAATAAAAGTACATAAATATGTAGAAGGTTAAGAGAAAGAAGAGGATGATAGCCAGAAACAGACCAGATATTTTTTTTCGGATTGCCATGGGCTCCCTCCTTTTTTATGTTTTCAGATTCCGGTATTCACTGGGGGTTAAACCCGTCTTTTTCTTGAACAGCTTGGCGAAATATTTGGCGTCCTCGTAGCCTGACATCGCGGATATCTCCCCGATGGAGTAACGGCGGTCGGCCAGCAGACGGCGGGCATAGTCCATACGCATTGCGGTCACATAGGAAATTAAGTTGGAACCGGTGGCCTGCTTGAATTGGGAGCTTAAGTAGGACAGCGATACGTGCATACTGTCCGCCAGGACGGAGATGTTGAACTCCGGGTCAGAGTAATGTTTGCCGATATACTCCTTCGCATAGGTGATAAAGGACTCGCTGTATGCCTGCTTTTTCTGATTCATCCCGGTCAGAACGTCGTAATAGCTGCTCATGATGAAGTTGATCTTTTCCTGGACGCCCGGAGAGTCCCAGAACTGTTCCATAGCGTGCTCCCTTGAGACGGTAATGACCGTCCGGCTTACATCGATCTGGGAAAAATAGGCGTATAAGAAATTGATCAGCTGGATTCCCAGAGGATTGGCGAAGCTGCTGTGCATGGTGCTTACAAAATAGGAAGAGAGGAAAAACTGATCCATCGCCTCCATATCCTGATTGTGGAGTATCGTTAATATTTTCTCTTCCAGACCGGAATTATAGGCGTTTAAGAACTGCTGCTTTCTCTTCTGATTTTCCTCGCAAAACTTAATCAGGAGGTTTTCGATCTGATTGACCTTTTCTCTTGTGATTGGCTTTAAGATGTAGTCTGCAACGTCGTACTTGAGCGCCTGTCTTGCATATTCAAACTCCTCGTAGCCGCTTAAGAGGATCATGCGGGTGGCCGGAGACTGTGCGTGAATCAGCTCCGCCAGCTTCAGTCCGTCCATCCGCGGCATCTTGATATCGGAAATAATGACATCCGGAGGAGTGGCTGCCATATATTCCATCGCCTCCTCCCCGTTGGCAGCAGTTCCGGCAAGTTCACCGTGAAATGCTTCCCAGTGCAGCATGGAGTTTAATCCTCTGATTACAAAAATATCGTCGTCAACAAGAAGAACCTTCATAATTGTTTTCCTCATTTTTTACTTTTATCTATGATTATAAAGCATGAAGGTCAGCCGCGCAATCGGTTCGGAGCGTTCCGAAATAAAAGTACACCTGAGATAAAAAAAGTCTACTTGTGGAATGAAATCCGATAAAGGTATAATTATGCCAGAAAACATCAAAGCAAAAAGCGATGCGAAGAAACAGGGGGTAAAAAATGAAAACAAGGCAAAAAAGTGAATGGTTCTATTTTAAGAAAAACCTGCCGCTCACGCTCATGGCCCTGCCGGGGATTATCCTGATGATTTTATTCAAGTATCTGCCATTGTCCGGCATTGTCCTGGCTTTTAAGAAATACAACATTAGAAAAGGGATATTTGGAAGCGAATGGAACGGGCTGGAAAACTTTAAGTTTCTGTTTAAGACCAGCGACGCATGGATCATCACCCGCAATACTATATGCTACAATCTGATTTTTATTGTGCTGGATCTGGTGGTAGCGGTTACCGTGGCTATCATGCTCAATGAACTGTTAAATAAGAAAAGGGCAAAGCTCTTCCAGACAATCTTCATGGCGCCTTACTTTCTGTCATGGGTTGTCGTTTCCTTTATTGCGTTTGCATTTTTAAGTGTGGATAACGGATTAGTGAACCACATTCTCCGCTTCTTCGGAAAAGATGAGGTCCAGTGGTATACACAGAAACAGTTCTGGCCGTTTATCCTGGTATTCTGCCAGCTCTGGAAGACCGTGGGCTACTCAACCGTCATGTACTTAGGCTCTCTGGTGGGGATTTCCAATGATTATTACGAAGCAGCCATCATGGATGGGGCGACCAAGTGGCAGCAGATTAAGTATGTTACGCTTCCCTGCATGCGTTCCATGATGATTGTACTGACCATACTGGCGATTGGCAAGATGTTCTACTCTGATTTTGGGCTATTCTATCAGCTGCCCAGGGATTCCGGCCCCCTTTACCCGATCACCAACGTCATCGATACGTATGTTTACCGGGCGTTAAAGGTCAGCGGCAACATCGGAATGGCTTCGGCTGCCAACTTATATCAGTCTGTAGTCGGTTTTATTCTGGTGCTGGGCTCCAATTTCATTGTGCGAAAGATCGACAAGGACAGCGCGCTGTTCTGACAGCCGCTCTTCGAAAAACGCGTGAAGACCGCATGAGAGCGGTTGATTTAGTCAGGAAAGGGGAATTGCCATGAAAAAGAAATATAAAGACGAGGAAGCAGGAGCGTATTCCTGCGTCAATCATATCAGTAAGAAGACGAACGGGATCATGAATGTAATTCTGATCTTGATGGCGCTTGCCTGCGTGTTGCCGGTTCTGTTGGTCATTATCGTGTCTTTCAGCAGTGAGCAGAGCATTTTTGAAAATGGCTATACATTTTTTCCCAGCGAATGGAGTCTGGAGGCCTACCGGCTTTTCTTCAAAATGGGGGATCAGGTGGTTCGTTCCTACGGAATTACTCTGTTTGTCACGATCGTGGGAACGGTGTTTAGCCTGGCGGTGACGACGCTTCTGTCCTATGTGCTTTCCCGGTCAGATTACCGGTATGGAAAGCCGTTGACCTTATTGCTTCTTTTTACTATGCTGTTTAACGGCGGTCTGGTTCCCAGCTATATGGTCAACACACAGATTTTAGGGCTTCGGGATTCTGTCTGGGCGCTGATTTTACCCATGTCGCTCAATGTGTTTTATGTGGTGGTGCTGCGGACCTTTTTTAAGAGTATACCCATGGAGATTGTGGAGGCAGCTACCATCGACGGTTCAGGGGAATTCAATACCTTTTTGAAGATCGTTCTTCCGCTGTCTAAACCGGGAATCGCCACCATTGGCCTGTTTACCATGATCGCTTACTGGAACGACTGGTTTCTGGGCATGCTTTACATTTACGAGACGAAGAATTACCCGATCCAGACGTTATTATGGAGTATGCAAAACAGCTTGGAGTCATTGAAACAGAGCTCGGCTAACGCGCTGGAGTACGCGGAGATGGCAAACAACGCTC
>OBKG01000815.1_pt1 | contig 10563 bp, 9 predicted proteins | sample 1519741 | NCBI WGS metagenome assembly OBKG01 (sample SAMN00265072, study PRJEB22529) | human gut metagenome
CCCAGTCCTGGGGCAGACAGGGCGGATCCGCTACCGTCTCCCCGGGGATGAAGATGTCCGTGCTGTCGGGCAGCTCCGCGCCCAGCAGGCCCTGCCCGTACTCAAATTCCAGTTTCATCGGGTGTATTCCTCCTTAATGCCCTAAGTAAAGGCGAATGATCTCCAGATACTCGTCGGGGTAGAAGCCGATCTCCCCGCTGAAGCGGGTGAGGGCGATCAGGCCGCCGTCGATGTCGGCGATGGAGGCCAGCATGGCGGCGTTGTCCGCCTTGAGCCCGCCGCCGTACACCACGTCCAGGCCGCCGGTCTGCTCCTTGACGAAGCGGGCGATCTTCTCGATGTAGGGCTTGTCGGCGGGGGTCTTGCCCGGCCCGATGGACCAGATGGGCTCATAGGCGATGACCACCCTGCTCTTGTCCACCCCGTCCAGGCCGATGGAGAGCTGGTCGCCCAGCACCTGCTGCCACTGCTCCTGCTCCTCGCTCTTCTCGCCGATGCAGTAGAGCACCTTGAGCCCCGCGGCCTGGGCGCACTTGATCTCCTGGTTCAGCAGGCGGTTGACGGCGGCGGTGTCGGTGACGCCGGCCTCCGCCAGGATGCCCGCCTTGTCGTTGCGCTCCTCACAGTGGCCGATCAGCGTCCAGCCGCAGCCCAGGGCGGCGGCGGCGTGGGCGGGCCGGTTGGTGGTAAAGGCCCCGAAGTTGCCCCCCACCGCGGTGTCCGCCCGGAACACCCCCTGGCAGCCCAGCTCCACCCGGCTGTCGGCGGTGCGGGCCGCGGCCGCGGGAATCAGGTGGGCCTCCGGGAAGAAGTCCACAAACTCCGCCTCCGCCGGGTCGTAGCCCGTCAGGCCCTGCTGGGTCCCGGCCACAATGGCCCTGCCCCACTCGGCCACGGGGGCCAGGCGGTTGACCCCGCCCAGCTCCACCGGCACGTCAAAACGCTTGAGATTCAAAAAAATGTGTTTCATTCAGTTGACACCCGGCTTTCCCAAATTTTGAAACATATAGCCCTTGTAGCCCTCCACGCCCGGCTGGTTGAAGGGGTTGACGCCCAGCAGCTTGCAGGAGAGATAGCAGGCAAAGAGGAAGAAATAGAACAGCCCGCCCAGGGTGTGAGCGTCGATGGCGGGGATGGAGAGGTTCAGGCAGGGGATGCCCCGGTCGCTGTGGGCCCGCATGGTGGCCTGGCGGGCGGTGTTGTTGATATCCCAGAAGTCCCTGCCCGTCAGGTAGTCGAAGTAGTCCTTCTTGGCCTCGGGGGGCAGGAGCACCGACGCGTCGCGGGCGCGCACCTCCACGAAGGTCTCGAAGAGGATGGGACTGCCCTCCTGGATGAACTGGCCGATGGAGTGGAGATCCTCCGAGTTGGAGGCCGCCACCGGGTAGAGGGCGGTGCCCTCCTTGCCCTCGCTCTCGGCGAAGAGCTGAATCCACCACTTGGCGAAGTAATCCAGCCGGGGCTCGAAAAAGGAGAGCATCTCCAGGCGGTAGCCGTGCTCCAACAGCAGCCGGCGCAGGCAGGCGTAGCGCAGGGCCGGGTTCTCCTCCGCCGGGGCGGCGAGGAGGGTATCCCGCATGTCCCGCATCCCCTGCACCAGCGCGCGGATGTCCACCCCGGCCACCGCCATGGGGAAGAGCCCCACGTCGCTGCCCACCGAGTACCGCCCGCCGATGGTCTCGGGGAAGGTGAGGAACGTATAGCCCTGGTCGAGGCAGAGCTGGTGGAGCGTGGAGCCCGGCGTGCCGGTGGCGAAGATGCGCTTTGCCGCGCCCTCCGCGCCGTAGCGCCGCTCCAGGTACTGGCGCAGCACCCGGAAGGCAATCCCCGGCTCCAGGGTCTCAAAGTTCTTGGCGATGCAGTCGATGTAGATGGATTGATATCCGTCCAGCTCCCGCAGAGTGCGGGCCATCTCGCAGGCGGAGATGGTGTTGCCCGCCCACAGAATGGCGGGGCCTCCCTCCGGCCGCAGGGCCTTGACGGCGGCCCGGGACGCCTGGTTGGAACCGCCGATTCCGATGACCACGAAGGCGTCGGCGTCGGCCCGCACCCGCGCCGCCTGCTCCAGCAGGAAGTCCACCCGCTCGGGCCCGGCCGCCTCGTCCACACTGTGCCAGCCCAGGTTGTCCCGGTACCGCTCCTCTCCCGCCGCCGCCTCGGCCAGCAGGGGCGCGGCGGCGCGCACCTGCTCCTCCAGCGCGCCGGGGGCCAGCACCGGCCGCGCGTCGGTAAAGGACAGGGTGATGCCGTCCATGCTCAGCCCTCCTTGGCGTAGCGGGCCGCCATGTCCTCCAGGGTGGCCGGCTCCACCAGGGGGGCCTTGCCGTAACTGCCGAACTCCACGATCAGGGTACCCACGGCCTCCTTCACGCCCCGGCGCATGGCGTCGGTAATGAGAGCCACGGCCCCCTCGTCGCCGGCGCCGTACATGACGGTGTCCATGATGGGGGCCAGGAAGGCCCGGGGATCAAAGGCGTCCCTCTTCTCGTCCAACAGCTTCCAGACGCCGCCCACCCTGGCGTCCTCCTTCAGCTCCGGGTGGTCGCGGAACAGCTCGCGGAAGTTGCGGGTGACGGCCAGGCGGATGTCGGTGTCCACGTTGATCTTGCCGATGCCGCAGGGGATGGCCGCCTTCAGCTCCTCCTTGGAGATGCCGTAGGCGTTCTGGATGTTCCCGCCCAGGGCGTTGATCTCATTGACGATATACTGGGGAACGGTGGAGGAGCCGTGGGACACCAGGGCGCCCTGGATGCCCTCGTGGTTCATGCACTCCTTGATGGCGATGGGGATCTCCTTCCGCAGCTTCACGTCCTTGCCCTTGCTGGCGCCGTGCATGGTGCCGTAGCTGATGGCCAGGGCGTCCACCCCGGTCTTTTTGAAGAACTCAATGGCGGAGAGGGGGTTGGTGTAGGTGGAGTTGGCGGCAAAGACGTGATCCTCCACGCCGGCCAGCACGCCCAGCTCGCCCTCCACGGACACGCCGCGGGCGTGGGCGTACTTGACCACCTCGCGGGTGAGCTCCACATTCTCCTCAAAGGGGAGGGAGGAGCCGTCGATCATCACGGAGGTGTACCCCCCCTCGATGGCGGCCACGCAGGAGTCGAAGTTCTTGCCGTGATCCAGGTGGAGCACCACGGGGATAGGGCTTTGCTCGGCGAACTTCTTCACCGCCTCGGCGATGTTGCGGGCCCCCTTCTTCTTGTCCTCCAGGGTGCCGTTGGCGAAATCCACCCGGCCGCCCATGAAGGCGTTGGCCAGGTCGGCCCCCTGCAGAATGGCCGGGGAGCGGAACATCTCATGTACGGCGATGACCGCCTCGGCCTGGGCCACGGCGTTGACGTTGAAGGCCCCCTGGGCATAGCCGTATTTCACGGTGGCGTCCAGAACCGGACGCAGAGGTACCAGAGGCATAGCAATTCTCCTTTCGGTTATTCCCTTATCTTGTATAGACGGTGCGCCCGCCCACCACGGTGCGGGCCACCTGGTAATCGCCGTCCAGCAGGACCAGATCGGCGTCCTTTCCCACGTCCAGCTCCCCCTTGCCGGCCCAGCCCATGAGGCGGGCGGGGTTGGCGGTCATGAGGCAGGAGACGGTCTCCGCCCCCTCCCCGGTGAAGGCCATGAGGTTGCGCAGGGCCTGGGCCATGGTGAGGGTGGAGCCGGCCCGGACGCCGTTGGGCAGCTTGGCGTCCCCGTTCTCCACAATTACGTCGTTGACTCCCAGCTTGTAACTGCCGTCGGGCAGGCCGGCGGCCATGATGGAGTCGGTGACGGCTACCACCCGGTCGTACCCCTTGGCCTTGAGGTAGAGGCGCACAGTGCCCGGGTGGAGGTGGCGGCCGTCGCAGATGGCCTCCACATACACATCCCGCTCCAGGGCCACGCCGAAGATGGCGGGGTCGTGCTGGTGGAACAGGCGCATGGCGTTGCCCAGGTGGGTGACGGAGCGGACGCCCGCCTCCACACATTCCACACACTGGTCGTAGCCCGCGCCGCTGTGGCCCATGGCGCAGACGATGCCCATGGCGTTGAGGCGGGGGATCAGCCCAGGCACGCCGGGGATCTCGGGGGCCAGGGTGGTATAGCGCACGTGGCCGCCGGAGGCCTTCTGATACTTGGCAAAGAGCTCCGCGTCGGCGGTGTGCATCAGCAGGTGCTCCGGCATGGCGCCCTTGTACTCGGCGGAGAGGCACGGCCCCTCCAGATGGATGCCCAGCAGAGCCGCCCCGTCGTAGGGGCCGCCCTCGATGACCTGTCTGGCCTGCTCCATGCACCAGAGGGTCTGCTCCGGCGTGTCGGTGAGCACCGAGCACAGCCAGCCGGTGACGCCCTGGCTGGCGAAGAACCGGCCGATGGCGCGCAGACCCTCGGCGTCGGCGGCGTTCACGTCCACCCCTGCGGCGCCGTGGGTGTGCAGATCCAGGAAACCGGGCAGCACCCGCAATCCGGCAGCGTCCACCTCCGGCAGGCCCTTCTCATTGTGGTGCCCGCGGCTCAGGGCGGTGATGCGCCCGTCCTCCACCGCCATGTCCAGGGGGGTGAAGGCCCCGTTCCACAGGACGGAGCCGTTTTTCAGATAAAAGGAGTTGTCCATGGCGGCCTCCTCAATAGGCCGTCTGGGCGGCGTTGGCGTTGACGTAGAGCAGGGCGTCGGGGTGGTTCTGGGCCAGGGTGGCGGGGAACGCGGCGGTCACCTCGCCGTAGGCCGCCCGGCGGCACACAGCCCGGTGCCAGTCCCGGAACACGCCCAGGCGCAGCTTCCGCGCCCCCAGAATCTCCTTCATGCCGATGGTGACGCACTTTTTGGGCATATCCTCCAGCGCGCCGCCCAGGTCGCCCACGCAGTTGGTGGCCCTCGTCTCCGGGTGGATGTCCAGCACCCGGGTGGGGAGCTGGGCGAACTGCTCGGCCGTCAGCTCCGGCTGGGGCTCGTTGAAGGCCAGGTGGCCGGTGATGCCGATGCCGCCGAAGGCGATGTCCACGCCGCCCAGCTCCTCGATCAGGGCGGGGATGCGGCCCAGGTCGTTGGGATCGGGGAAGACCCGCTGCTCCTCGGGCATGAGCAGCTCCGGGGCGATCTTGCCATATACCTCCCGGGCCATGAAGCCCCGGAAGGACAGGGGATTTTCCTCGGCGATCCACTGGCCGTCGTCGGTGAGGTACTCGTCCATGTTGATGAACCAGCAGTTCCTCAGGGAGAGCTGCTCCCGGTTGACCAACCGCACGAAGATGGGGTACTGCCCCACCGGTCCCACCGGGCAGATAAAGACGGTGGGCTTTCCGGCGGCGTTGTTGGCGCGGATGGCAGCGCACATCTCGGCGGCCATCTCGTAAAAGACCTCGCCGGAGTCGCCCAGCTTGAGGATGGGGAGCTTGGCGTCCTTGCCCAGCTCCTGGGCGGAAATATGATAGTAGTCCATAGTCGTACCTCCTTTTGTCATTGAAACAGGTGCTCCAAATTCATCTGGCGGATCATCTTGACGATCTCCTTGGTGCGGGAGCAGCCGAACTTGCCCAGCAGGCCCTTGATCTGGGTCTTAATGGTCACCACCTCCACGCAGCGGAGCCTGGCGATCTCCGCCACCTTCTTGTCCTGGAGCAGCAGCTTGACCAGCTCGTGCTCCGCCGGCGTCAGGTGGGCCACGTTGTTGATGAAGAAAATCAGGGAGCGCTCGCTGCGGCGCAGACGGGCGTACTCCTGCATGACGGTGTTCTGGATCTTTGGGTCCAGCTCCGCCCGCCCCTCGCTGGCCCGGCGGATGTGCTCCAGCAGCCTCTCCTCCTCACAGCCCTTCACCACATAGTCCACCGCGCCGGTGCCCATGGCGCTGGTGATCATGTCGTCGGTCTCATGGGCGGTGAGGAACAGGATTTTGACCTCCGGGTGCCGCGCCGTGATGACCTCGGCGGCCCGGATGCCCGCGTCGATGGTCTCCATCTCGATATCCATCAGAATCACGTCGCAGGGGACGGTGTCCGCCAGGGAAGCGATCTCCTCTCCGGAGGCGGCGGAGCCCACCACCTCCATATCGCTCTGGGCGGAGACCACGTCGCAGAAGTCCTCCCGCAGCAGGGGGAAGTCCTCCGCCACCATCACCCGGATTGTCTTTGCCATTGTGTGATCACTCCTTCTGACGGGGGTCGTAGAGGGGCAGCATGATCTGGAACCGGGCCCCCTCCCCGTCGCGGCTCTCCAGGCGCAGGCGGCCCAGGTGGCTGCGGACGATCTTCCGCACATAGTACAGGCCCATGCCCCAGTTGTAATTGGTGTTTTTGCTGGTGACAAAGGGCTCGAAAATCTTGCCCTGGCGCTCCGGCGGGATGCCCGGGCCGTTGTCCTCCACCTCCAGCACGGTCCACATGCGCTCGGCGCGGACACGAAGCACCACCTGCGGCTCCTCCCGCCCCGCCTGAACGGCCGCCTCATACCCATTGCACAGCAGGTTGCACACCGCCTCGCTCAGGTGGCTGAGATCCGCCAGCACTAATCGGTCGGTACCCACATCCAGGCGAACCGGCTGGCCGGGGTACTTGCCGTGAAACCGCTCCACCGCCGCCTCCACCAGCCCCTCCACCGGCACGGCCGTGAGGGCAATGGAGTTGTTCTTGACGGTGCGGTAGAGCTCGTCCATCCGCCGCAGCATTCCCTCGTTCAGCTCGTTGAGCTGAACGGCGCAGGCGCGCACCTGCGCCATGTCCGGAGGGTCCCCCGCCAAAGCCCGGGACAGCTTCTTGTGGAGCACCCGGCTGGACAGGAGCTGGTTCTTTACCCCGTGGACAAAGACGGATACTCCGGTGCCCGCCGCGTCGAACTTCCGCTTGAGGATCATATCCTGCCGGGTGTCGTCATAGGTAAGCTGGGTATAGCGCACCAGATTGTAGCTGCCCAGCACCACAAAGAACACCGTGCACAGACCCAGGATGATCCACCCCAGGGCGGGCAGCGCCCCGCTGATGTAGCTGCTGATGCCCAGGCGGATATACTCGGAGATGAACATGTTGTAGATCTGTGCCGGGTCCTTGCTGGCGTAGAGCAGGTAGAGGGTGGAGATACTGGCGAAGGAGAGCAGCACATAGCGGGTGTTGCGCTTGAAAACTGGCATGGTGGTGGCATGGTACTCCTGGAAAAACAGCAGACCCGCCGCCACCAGATAAAGGATGATCCAGGCCAGCGAAACGTGAATGGTCAGCGGCAGGAGCCAGAAGCGCCCACTCACCACCGTGCGAAACACGGCCGGATAATAATAAACGAGGGACAATGCCGGTACCACACATGCCGCAAGGCGCAGGCTTTTCATCCTGCGCCGGAGGGCCGGGATCATGGTGGCCTCCAGTGCGGCCTGTAGGGCAAACAGGGGAAACAGGGAGCGGCCTACTGCCACCACATAGCCCAGCCGGTCCATAGGGATTGGAAGCGCATGGAGCCACACCTGCAGCTTTGGAACCAGAAACAGGAACTCCCGCTGTTGGGCTGCTGTGCCGCCGATGGCCGCGATATAGACAATGATGCCCGCAAACATGACCAGGTTACACACACTCATGCCCAGCAAATACAGGGAGAGCGAGTCCTTACGCCGCAGAGCCACATACAGCGATGTGGCCAGACACAGTATCAGTACGAGAATCAGCACGGTGCCTCTCCCCCCTGCGTGGATTCAGTTCTTTATTATATCGCGTTCTCTCCGCCAGTGCAACGCATAACACAAAGAGCGCCGGGGCTCCGCCAAATACGGAGCCCCGGCGGGGTTGGCAGTCATTTACTTCGCGGCGCTGTAGGCGTCGTAAGCCTCCTGCATTACATCAAAGAGCACATAGTCCTCCACAGGAACATTCTCGGTAATGGTGCCATTATCCAGGAAAATGCCCTGCTGGGTCTCATAGACCGTCTTGATGGCGTCCATGTCGCCGCAGACCTCGGTGATGGTCTGCCAGTCGGCCTCGCCAACTGCGGCCAGCATGGTGTCCTCGGGGGCGTCCAGCTCCTTGGCCAGCAACTTGGCCATCTCCTCGGGATGGGCAGCGCGCCAGTCATGAGCCTTGTCCAGGGCCTGGGCAAAACGCACCAGGATGTCGTGGTTGGCCTCGGCGTACTCAGGGGTACAAATGTAGCTGGAGGGGAAGATGGCGCTGTCCAGGAAGTCGGCGTTGGTGCCCAGATCCACGTAGTTGTCGCCCAGAGCGTTCTGCAGGGTGACGGTATTGGGGGACCAGGAGGCGGCGGCGTCAATCTGCCCGGAGATCATGGCGGTGGTCATACCGTCCACGGTCATCTCTACGGTGTTGATATCATCCATGGTCATGCCGGCACGGGCCAGGGCCTGCTCCAGAATAATCTCAGAGGAGGTGCCGGAGGACACAGCAACGGTCTTGCCCTTCAGATCCTCGATGGTTTCAATGCCCTTGGCCTTGTTGCCCACCACCACATCGGACAGGGAGGTGGTGTGATCCATCTGGAAGATTTTTGCCTCGCCCTGAATGCACAGCTTATGGGCACCGTGGCCGATCTGGGAAATGTCAATGTCGCCGGAGGCCATGGCGGCAATTTCGGCGGGGCCGCCCTGGAACTCAAAGGTCTCAACGGTCAGGCCCACTTCCTCAAAGTAGCCCTGCTCAATGCCCACAAACAGGGAGCCGGCGGAGCCCAGGTTGGGCATGTACGCCACGCGGACGGTGGCGGGCTCATAGGTGGGGGTGTCGGCCGCGGGGGTCTCGGTGCCGATGGCAGGGGACTCGGTGTTGGGCGCTGGGGAATCATTGTTGGCGGGAGTCCCGCAGGCGGCCAGGGAGAATACCATTCCGCAGGCCAGTGCAAGAGAGAGCAGTTTCTTCTTCATGATAGTTCCTCCTTAATTATTTATGATGATCCGGCTCATCCCGGAACAATCATACTTACTTGCGGACAGAGAGGTACTCCTGATAGACCTGACTCCAGATGTGATTCTTCAGTTCCAGGAATCGAGGACTCATCTTGGTCTCCTGATCGCGGGGATAGGGGATGTCGATGTCCACAATCTCCTTGACACGGCCGGGGCGGGCACACATGATGACCACCCGCTGGGCCAGAATGATGGCCTCCTCTACGTCGTGGGTGATGAAGAAGCAGGTCTTCTGCTCCTTCTCCCAGGTGTTGAGCAGCTCCTGCTGGAGTTGGGTACGGGTCTGTGCGTCCAGGGCGCCGAAAGGCTCATCCATCAGCAGCACCTTGGGATTGACCGCGTAGGCGCGGGCGATGGCGACGCGCTGCTTCATGCCGCCGGAGAGCTCTTTGGGGTAGGCCTTGGCGAAGCCCTCCAGATCCACCATCTTCAAATACTTGTGGGCCAGCTCCTCGGCCTCCTCCTTGCTCTTACCCTGGAGCTTAAGCCCAAACTGGACGTTCTTCTCCACGGTGAGCCAGGGAAACAGGGCGTACTGCTGGAACACGATGCCACGGTCGGGGCCGGGACCTGTAACCTCTGCGCCATCTACCAAAACCTTGCCCTCGGTAGGGGTCTCCAGTCCGCCGATAATATTGAGCAAGGTGGACTTACCGCAGCCGGAAGGGCCGACAACACAGATAAACTCATTTTCATGAATATCCATATCCACGCCGTTGAGGGCCACCATCTCACCGTTGCGGCCGTTAAACTTCTTGACGACGTGGTCGATATGTACCTTTACTGCTGAATGGTTTCCTGCCATCCCGTAAACCTCCTCTCAAGGAATTTCACAATCTTCTCAAAGCAGATGCCGATAATACCCAGAAGAATGATTCCCATGAGCATTACGTCCATCTGGTAGTATCCATTGGCCTGCTGAATCATCATGCCGATGCCCTTGTCGCCGCCCACAATCTCAGAGGCCATCAGAGTGGTCATAGAGGTGGACAGGCCCAGCCGGGCCGCGACCAGGATGAAGGGAGTGGAGGCCGGGATGGTGATTTTAAAGAAAATATCCTTCTGCTTGGCGCCCAGTACACGGGCCGCCTTGATCAGGGTGGTGTCCACTCCCTTGACGCCCTGATAGATGGTGATAACCATGACCAGGAACGCGGCGATGAAGATGACGGTGACCTTACTGACCTGGCCTACACCCAGTGCTGCGATGATCAGGAACACATAGGCCAGCGGGGGGATGTTGCGGATAAACTGAATCCAGGGCTCCACCACGTGGCGAAAGGGGTCATACCACGCCATGAGGAACGCCACCGGGATAGATACTACAAACGCGATGGCAAAGCCGGACAGTACACGGGACAGACTGGCCCACACATGGCCCCACAAAACGCCGCTGGCGGCCTTACTGATAAAGGCATCCACCACAGCTTTCGGTGTAGCGAACACCAGTGGCCACGTATAGGCGGCGAACAGCCAGATTGCAATCGCAACGGCCAGTGAAATGAGCACCCATACCCAGTTGGGTATTTTGCTCCAGAAAGACGATTTTTTCAGTCGCATCGAAACCGAGCCTCCTTTGTTGCTTCTCAGTATACAAAAACCAGCCGGTTTCGAAAAGTATGAAGTTTTATCATACTTTCCCCGTACTGCGGTAAAAAACCCTCCTTCTCAGCCCTTCTCGGGCACG
>OBKG01000819.1_pt1 | contig 10495 bp, 8 predicted proteins | sample 1519741 | NCBI WGS metagenome assembly OBKG01 (sample SAMN00265072, study PRJEB22529) | human gut metagenome
GGATCGAATAGACTTTATTCAGAACTATATAGAATCGAAATTTCAGTAAAATTTATTTCTAAACATTCAAAAACAGCCTGCCCATGGAATTTTTGTTGAATTTCCATGAGCAGGCTTCCCGTCATAAATTATTCCCGATACCCTGAGATCAGATCCGCAAATCTCTTGGCCGTCAGATGCGGCCTTGTGATGGCACTTCCGACTACCACCGCATGTGCCCCCAGATACAGGCATTTCACTGCTTCTTCCGGAGTATTGATATGCCCTTCCATCATCATATACACATCGTCGCCAAGATCCCGGCACATTTTTGCGAATGCCCTCATATCCTGGGTTTCAAAATGTTTTGTGGCCTCTGTATATCCAAACAGGGTAGGTGCCACGATATCCACACCCAATTCGGCCGCCCTTTTCGCCTCTTCATAATTAGAGACATCGGCAAAAATCATAGCCTCAGGTATTTCCCTTTTTACATCCGCTACAAGTTCCCATGCACGGCGGCCTTCTTTTGTGATCCGGTCCGTACAGTCCATGGCAATGATCTCTGCCCCGGCTTCCCAGACCTGCTTTGCAGCCTCCAGTGTCGGTGTGATAAAAACTTCTTCGTCTCCTCTTCTGATCTTATACAAACCGATCAGCGGCAGATCCACTGCCTTTTTAATAGCCCGGATCTGCTCCGGAGAATTGGCCCGGATTCCGACTGCCCCGGCCCATTGTGCGGCCTCTGCCATCTTGACTACCATATCATCTGTGTAGATCGGATCTTCAGGCACTACCTGGCAGGATACGATTAAACCTTTCATAGAATCCAGTATTTTTCTCTTTTCTGCATCTGTTGTGTTCATGATTCCATCTCCTTTTATGTCTATGTTGCCTTGTACGTCTTTTCTGTCTTTTATCATAACATAAAATACACCATTTGACACCTGATCTGTCCTGTACATCATAAAATTATGCCGCCATCTACATCATCAGTATATGAAAGATCAAAATCATGGTAATCAACAATGATATCAGCAGAATGATACGGCAGAATTCTTTCATGGCCTTCATTTTTTCTTCCGGTTTTTCCTTTTTCATCATTCAAACCCACGTATCCTTTCTGCCACCGGTGCCTTTCCCCGAATAATCCGGTATGCGGCCAGAGGAATTCCAATGCATACAGCCGCAGATAACAAGACAGCTGCCAAAACCGGAACAGCCGGAATTTGAAATGGAATGTTCATGTAATTCATCGTCTGATAGTACTGATAAGTAATAAAAAGGCCAGCCGTTGCCGTCAGTGCCAGAGAAGTTCCCACAAACAGCAGCCCCTCCCTGACCAGAAGCTTTTTCACCTGTTTTTCGGTCATTCCCACACTTTCCATGACAGCCAGAGACACCTTCCGGTTCTGGATATTTCCAAACACCGTATTGATATAATTCATCAGTCCGATCAATGCAAGAATAAGGGCAATTCCCACACCGACTCCGGTCATATTTCCCTGGGCCTTTTGGATATCCTTCATGCTGTCGATCCTGGATTCATAGGACACATCTTTAGCATAAGGGCTTTGACTCAGTTTTTTTCTGATTCTGCCTTCTGTTTCATCATCATATTCTTTTGTATACCGGATATTCAGTTTTGAAATATGCGGATTTATGACGTGCTTCTTCATAAATGATTCACTGACAATAACAACTGGTGCCTTTCCTGAAGTTCTGCCATAATAACTGTCGTCGGTCATGCCTGCAATTCTTAGCTGGAACTTTTTGTTTTTATTTTCTGACAGATAGAATTTTACCCTTGCTTTTTTATCGATCTGACCAGAAAGATCCATGCCCGGCCCATAGATAATACAAATCTTACCGCTTTCAAAAAGTTCCTGATCTACCGGTTGTATGAGACTCTCATTTAAGTGCTCAAATTCCTCTTTATCAATTCCCTGCATGACAGAATAATATTTCTCCGGATGCTTTTTATAATCGCTGACATCGTCTTTATAAGGCGTATACATCCACTTCTCATAAAACTCTCTCATCCACACATCTGAGAATTCCGGTTCCCATGGGACAATGATCTTTGAACAGCGCAGCGGGTGCACTTCCCGGATATCTTTGCTCTTTTTCAATTCTTTTATCAAAGATGGTTTAAGTATCTGTTTCCATTTTTCATCTTCCTCTTTCATCAGAGAATCATTGCTGACTACTAAATCCGTATCCATATAGTTTGACATGATCGTTCTGGCTCCGTGACTTTGAATGATCGTGATCAGACACAAAAACATAGACAGACTGGCAGCAAGGGAGAGCACTGAAATTCCTGTTTTTTTCTTATCCTTAAAAAACTGATCTGCAGCTATTCTCCATAAAAGACTGCCGTTTCTGGTTTTATGCGCCTTCTTTTTTGCGGATGTAAGACGATAATTCAGCGCTTCCACAGGTGTAACGGAAGCTGCCGTCTTTATTGGCTTTCTGCTTCCGAAATAGACGGTCAGTCCCGCAATAGAAATAGTAATAAAAAAGACTGCCGGATGAAATGTGACAGGGATTGCGCTTTCCCTGATGCCGAGAGTTCGCACAATCTTCGGGATCACCAGAAAGGATGTAAAAAAACTGAGCAGGATTCCTCCGCCCACCCCGGCTGTTCCTATAAGCATCATCTGTGTTTTCATAAATCGGCGGATCTGCCTTGAGGACATTCCCACAGTCTGCATCAGCCCATAGTAACGGATATTCCCCGAAACGGACAGATACAAAATATTATAGATCAGCAGATAGGCACTCAGGCAGGTGACCAGGACCAGACCTGCCATTCCCGCAAAGATACCTGCGGACTTCTCTGTTTCTCCTGTAAATTGAAAATTCTGCCGCTTATTCAGACGAATACTCTCCTGAAACTTCGTCCTCTGATCTTCTGTCAGTATTTTATTTTTAAATTTTACATGCAGCACACCCATATTATTCAGCTGATATCCGGTCTTTTTATAAAATGCTTCTGATACATAGAACAGCTGCTGCTCGCCGTATCCTTCCCATATTCCGGAAATAAGAAAGTTTTTCGTGTGAGTACCGTTCTGGTCTGTATAAGTCAGATCAAAGGTATCTCCAACATCCAGATTTTCTTTCCCGCAGTCCTTCAGGGCTGCTTTCGTGACCATCAGTTCATTTTCCTTTTTCGGATAATAGCCTCTTACCCGCTTTCTGGCAGGCTTCATCATGACACCCCAATAAGTCTCATCACACCAGATCATTCCAGTATGTAGTGTATCATCTGCGTCTGTTTTCACTGCGGCTCCTGCATATCCTCCTGCTCCTGCCACTCTGACGTCCTGATTACCTTTGCACCGGTTAAGCTGCTGCTCTGAATAGCCGCCCTGTAGCACTGCATCAAAATCTGCACCGTGTAAATGAATATTCTGCAACTGCTGCATTTTAAAATAAGTGCTTCCGACCGTAAACACACTGAACAGCATAAAAGAAGACAGCATGACGGCGATGATCATCACGGCAAACTTAGGCTTGTTTCCTTTCAGCGAAGACATGGCCATCTTTGTAATAATCTTCCGGTTATTATTCTCCAACATACGCATCACTTCCTCTCACGATCCGTCCGTCCTCGATGTGAACGATCCGGTCAGAAAGCTGTGCAATATCCTGATCATGGGTAATCAGCACAACGGTCTGTTTAAATCGGCCCGCTACTGCCTTTAAAAGCCCCAGCACATCATGGCTGGAAGCAGTATCCAGATTCCCCGTGGGTTCATCAGCCAGAATAATCGAAGGTTTTGATGCAATAGCTCTGGCAATGGCCGCCCTCTGCTGCTGTCCTCCGGACAAGGTGCTGGGCAGCGCCTCTTTTTTCTCCTGCAGTTTCAGAAGATTCAGGATCTCGTCAATGAATTCTCTGTCCACACAATCTCCATCCAGTTCAATAGGCAGGGTCACATTTTCATACAGGTTTAAATCCGGGACAAGATTATAATTCTGAAATATGAATCCGATTTTTCTTCTGCGGAAAACCGCAAGCTGTTCTCTGTTCATTTCCGCAAGATTCTTTCCGTCTACATACGTCTCACCTTCCGTAGGCACATCCAGCCCTCCGATCATATGAAGGAGTGTACTCTTCCCGCTTCCCGATTTACCGATGATAGAAACAAATTCCTGGTCTTTCACCCTGAAGTCTACCCCGTCCAGTGCTTTCACAACGTTCGTCCCCAGCTGATAATATTTTTTTAATGCCCGTGTCTCTACTATGTATGATTCCATAGATTTATCTCCTTTCTTTTAATACTGCAATCATAACTCATAAAAATCACAAACCTTTCACAGGCATAAAATTTCACAGTACTGTGACTTTCCTTCTGTCACCCGTTGGGCAGGTAAATCTGAAAATCAGATCCTTTTCTAATCTCAGAACAGACCTGGATATAGCCGTCCTGCAGTGCTATGATCTTTCTCGCCAGATAAAGTCCCACACCGATCCCCTCCTGATCATATACTTCCGGTTCCCGGTAAAACCTTGTGAAGATCTCTGCCTGACGCTCCAGGGCGATCCCTTTTCCTGAATCTCTGATACTGATCTTCGTAAATATCTCCTGGACAGACACCAAGATCCCGACACTTCCTCCCCTGCCGGTATACTTTACCGCATTGTCAAGAAGGTTAAAAACAGCCTCCTCAGTCCACTTTGTATCATGATTTACCACTATATCCTCATCGCAGTCCACAGACAGGCGTATCTGCTTTTTCTCGGCTTTCGGCACGATTGCCGCTACCGCTCTGAGAAGGGTCCCGCACAAGGGTAATTTCATACAGCAGACTTCTATAACTCCTGTTTCCAGACGGGACATTTTCACCATGCTCTGCAGAAGAAAATCCAGCTTTTCGGTCTGAATCCTTACCTTTTGAAGAAATTCCCCTGCCTCTGCCGTGCCCAGTCCTTCATCCAGTAAAACCTCCTCATAGAGCTTGATATTTGCAATAGGGGTTTTCGTCTGATGGGAAATATCTGAGATCAGGCTTTTGATTTTTTTCTTCTCTTCCAGATTTTCCGCGCTTTCCCGCTTCCAGATGCGCTCCAGCTTCTGAAGCTTTTCGTATACTTTATCCCACAAAGTATCTCCTTCTTCATTTAATCTTTCCAGTTCCCTGCCGCAGGTCATATCGTTCAGACATCGGAGCAGGCGGTCGGTAAATGAGGAAATATCCCGTTTTAACTTCCACATTTTTATTCCCATAGAAACCGATACGAAAAAAAGGCAGCATGCCGCTGCTGTCATGATTCCAGCCATTGATATCCCATCCCATAAATATTAGAAATATATTGATGCTCTCCGTCCTCGATCTTTTTTCTCAGACGATTTACATTCACTGCCAGAGTATGCTTATCCACGAAGCATCCTCCATTGTCCCAAATGCGCTCAAGTAATACAGCATAGGTCAGAAGCTGTCCTTTGTTCAGGACAAACTGGCGAAGCAGCCGGAATTCCGTAGGGGTAACTGTACATTCTTTTCCGCCTGCCTCTACCTTTGCCCTCTCAAAATCAATCTTTAAAAATCCATCGTCAAAGAAATTCTGTCTGCCGGCCTTTTCTCTTTTTAAAACCACGCGGATTTTTTCTTTTAAGATCTTGATAGAAAACGGCTTCGTAATGTAATCCTCCGCCCCGGAACCATAGCCCTCCAGGGCATCCTCCTCCAGATCTCTCGCTGTCAGGAACAAAACCGGGACTTCACTCTGTCCTTTCATCCATCTGCAAAGAGAAAATCCCTCTCCGTCCGGCAGATTGACATCCAATAAAATCAGTCCCATTTTTTCTTTTCGATATACGGCTTTTGCCTCACGAACCGAATACGCTGAATATATGTCATACCCCTCTTTTTTCAGCGTATAGCAGATCGTCCGGTTCAGTTCCCGGTCGTCTTCCACGATCAATATCTTCTGCATTTTGCACCTTCTTCCCGTATTTTCATCTGTGTTCAGCTTCTATTTTATCATACAATTAAGCCAAAAGGCCTTCAATCCGGTGATTATCACGATATTGTGATCTTAAAAAAATAACAAAGGAACTGCTGTACATAACCGATTTCTCCGTCATGCCACAGCAGTCCCCTACTTTGATTTTACTGAATTTATTCTTTATTATAGAAATAACAGCTTTTACTTCAGCGTTTTTAATGCCTCTGCTACAAAGGCGTGATCTTCACTTTGAGCCATTCCGGATACGGTCACGGTTCCGATCATGCCTGTCCCGGAAACGAAGACCGGAATGCTTCCCCCTGCCTGAGCGTAATCGCCTTTTTCCAGACCATACCGATTCCACAGGTCATCCTGTTTGAGGTCCATAGACAGTTTCATCTCGTAAGAACTTTTTTCAAAATCATAAACCGTGTTTTCTTTTCTGCGGACCCAGTCTTCGTTGTTCTTGGACGTGCCCTCCAGTGCCGCATAAAAAATCTGCTTTCTGTTCTTTGTAATGGATATTACAATAGGTTTGTTCTCTCTCAAAGCTTTCTGGTACATCTCAATACCCAGTGCACAGGCTTCTTCGTTTGTGAACGATTTCAGGACAAGCTCTTTCTGCTCCTCGTTAATCTGATCAATTAATGTTTTAATATCTTCCATAACTTCCTCCCTATTGGTCTGCCGGGAACACGATTCCCATCTGTTTTCTCGCTTCATCCATGACCTTCAACTCCAATATAGAGTATTGATTATGTATCTCAGCACTTTCTTTTGCTTCTGCCAGCCGAATGAATTCTTCTATCTCATAATACATGTTGTTGGTCTTTTTGTCTATTTTGATCTCTTCTCTTTCTCCGCTGCGGTACACAATCTCGATTGTTGTCGTATCCGGAATTTCCTTTATGATCATGGAGGCCTCTTCCCCCTGGATCTGGCTTGGAAGTGCGGAATTTGTAATCTTAGAGTACATAAGCTCCGCCTGCATTTCATCATACATGGCCACAATCGTACCGGAGGCGTCAACTCCATTGGAAAGTTTCAGGCAGTGAGCCGAGATCTCATTGGGGAGTCCGAACAGTTTCACCATCGGATGCACACAGTAGACGCCGATATCCATCAAAGCACCGTTGGAAAGCTCAGGCTTGAAGGCATTCTCTATGATCCCCTTTTTAAAATTGTCATACCTCCTGGAATACTGACAGTACTGGAATGTTGCTCTGCGGATTTTTCCGAGCTTTGGCAGGTTTTCCCGAATCGCCGCAAAGCCGGGATCAAATACGGAACGCATGCCCTCCATAACGATGACCTGATGTTCTTTTGCAGCCTTGATCATATGCTCTAATTCGCCGGAATTGGAAGCAATGGTCTTTTCACACAGGACATGCTTGCCGGCTTTCAGCATCTTTATACTCTGTCCTGCATGGAGTGCATTAGGAGATGCCACATAAACTGCATCAATGTTTTCTGCAGCCGCCAGAGCATCAAGAGAATCATAGCAATCTTCGATCCCATATTTTCCTGCATACTCTTTTGCCTTTTCCATGCTCCTTGAGTACACTGCCTGGACCTTAAAGCCCTCACATTGGCTCCCCGCATCCATGAAATTGTCTGTTATAAAATTTGTTCCGATTACTGCAAATCTGACCATATGATCTCATCCTTCCGTGTGGCTATTATTTTATATTGTTTACTATTATTTTATTGTGTTGAATCTTTTTTGTCAACCTGCCGCCTTTTGTTTTCACTTTGAATAGAACAACTATAGGCAGAAAGGCTTATCTGGAAGCATCTCACAAAGGTTTCTGAAAATATCATGGATTTTTTTGCAGCCTGAATACCGTTATATCCCATGTTATCAATCCGGTTAATTTAAGGAGCTGCGTAGGATGCTCCGCTCTTTGCTGCAAGGAACGCCTGCATCGGTGTATAAACTGCGGTTGCTGTCAGTTTAATTCCCTCTTTCTTTAATTCCTGCATTGCGAGTTCTTTGAGTACATCATAAGGACTTCTTTTGCTTTTAGCCAGAATGGATGGATTCGTAGTCACGCCATCCATCGGATAATATTCGTAAATTTTTGTTCGATATTCGCATCATCAATCATTAATTTCATGGTAATTCTTCCTTTCAATTACAGTGTCTGCTCTGTTCTTTCAATAATATCATCCTGTGTCTTTTTAGAAAGTACATTAAAGAATGCACTGTATCCGGCCACACGGACAATCAGATCTTTATGGTCTTCCGGATGTTCTTGCGCATCAAGCAAAGTTTCTTTTGACACAATATTATACTGTACATGATATCCGTGCAGTCTGTTGAAAAATGTGCGGATAAGCATTTCCAGCTTCTGCTTGTTTTCCTCAGTAGAAAGCATTTGAGGCGTCATCTTTTGATTTAATAAAACACCTCCGGTAATCTTTTCAGTAGGAAGTTTAGAGACAGTCTTAAACACTGCTGTAGGACCATTCTTATCCGCATTATGTGCAGGGCTGCAGCCTTCGGCCAAAGGTTCAAATGCATTTCTTCCATCCGGTGTTGCTTTGGTTCCCATACCCTGGCCCACATTGGCACTGATGGAAGACGTACCGCCATAACGAATTCCCCCGATCGGCCCTCGCTGGTAACGGGTATTTGGATATTTCTTGATTTCATCTAAATAAGAATCATATGCTTCAATGACCAGCTGATCTACATAGTCATTATCATTGCCGTACTTCGGTACATCATTGACCAGCATCTCCTGGATCTTCTGATTCTCCGGAGACTGAAAATCATCAAGGATTGCATTCCAAAGCTGTTCTTTTGTGATCTTCTTTTCTTCGTAAACAAGCTGCTTAATGGCAGCCAGAGAATCTGCCATATTGGCAATTCCAACCTGAAGACCGGAAATAAAATCATAAACAGCTCCGCCTTCTTTGATGGTCTTTCCTCTTCCGATACAGTCATCTGTAAGCGCAGAGCAAAGAATATCCGGGACATCTCTTTCTGAAGCTTTATCAATGACATTCTCTACGATAACACTATAACGTGTCATTTCTCTCACCGTTTTGTCCCATGCTGCCAGCAGATCCTCGTAGGAGTCCATATCCTTAAAATAGCCATAGCCTTTTGTAAATCTCTTTCCACTTGTCAGATCCACGCCATTGTTCATAGCGCAAAGCAAAACTCTCGGGAAATTAATATAAGACATTCCAGTACAGCGGTATCCCCACTTGCCGGGAACTGCGGTCTCTACACATCCAATGGCGCTGTAGTTATAAGCGTCCTCTTCTTTGACACCCCAGTTGATAAAAGAAGGTATAATAATCTCGTCATTGTTAAGTGCCGGCATTCCGAATCCCAGTTTCATAACTTCGATGCATTCGTCAAAGAACTGCTCGTTGATATTTTGATGATATCGTACCGTCAAATTGGGCTGGGTAAGCCTTGTCTGTGCAACAGACTTAAGTACTGCAAAACTTAATTCATTCACTGCATCTTTCTTATCCGGTGTCTGTCCGCCGATCGTAACATTCTGATACATAGGGGAACCGGCTGAACTTAAGGTATGCGCCTGGGATCTTATTTTGTTGATGGTCAGTGTCTTGATCCACAGGCAGGTAAGGAGTTCTTCCGCCTCTTCCTCTGCCATCGTTCCGTCCTGAATATCTTTCCTATAATACGGATACATATACTGGTCAAACCTTCCGTAACTTAAGGAATGTCCGTTTGACTCGATCTGCAGGATCAGCTGGATAAACCAGACAGACTGTACGGCCTCTTTGAAAGAGGATGCCGGCTCATATGGAACTCTGGAACAAATTCTGCACATCTCTTCCAACTCAGCTTTTCTCTTCGGATCCTTCTCTTTATCAGCTAATTCTTTTGCCAGCCTGCTGTAACGCAGTGCAAAATGATGAACCGCCTCAATCACAATCAAGACAGACTTGTAAAATTCATTTTTATCAACACTCTCCGGATCAGTGAAGTCAAGAGCATCTTTGAGAGCCTTTGTTCTTTCTTCATATCCTTTCAATCCCTCAGACAGAAGTCTGCCATAATTAACTGCCAGATGGGCATCTCCTGCATTTAGTTTTCCTTCCATACCGAAAACACCGGTCTCCATAAAAACACTGACTTCATCAGGAAGAAGCGCCTCACCTCTTGCACGGAGATTATTATTCTCCCAGAATGGAGCAATCTCACGGAGCTGTTGTTTTGTCTCCTCTGTTATATAGAAAACATCTCCATCTCTCTTTTCAAAGAGATCCAATTCGTTCAGGACGAATTCCATCGTATATTCCGGAAAAATCGGAGCATTTGTATTCTTGGTCGCCTGATTGCCGGCAATCAGAGATTTGTCTTCAATGTAAATCGTCATACCTTCCAAAATCTTCTTCAACATAAGTGCTCTTACCATAACACGCGGCTGATTCTGATTCTCTTTATAAGCCTGAGTCGCCAGTAATGCCCTCTCAGCATCAATGTAAGGTTTTTCATCCAAGACTTCTTCACGGAAAGTTCTCATTCTGTCTGTTAATGATCCAAAATGCGCTTTGTTTTCCATAAGC
>OBKG01000831.1_pt1 | contig 10404 bp, 16 predicted proteins | sample 1519741 | NCBI WGS metagenome assembly OBKG01 (sample SAMN00265072, study PRJEB22529) | human gut metagenome
CGCCCTTCATTATCATAGAAGAATCTTATTTACAGACTTTTTTTCATAGTCTCAAAAACTTAGGCATTGAGTTTCTTGTGAAATAAAAGAAGCTCAATGCCTTTTCATGATTTGTATTTGTTGTAAATATAAATCTTGTACAACTCTTGTTTTTATTTATCCCTGCGTAGCCTTTACGTTCGAATCAACGAGTTTATTTCAATACAACTCTTGTTTTTATTTATCACAGCTTATCGCATGGCGATGGATTTATACCGCTAATTTCAATACAACTCTTGTTTTTATTTATCCTCATGGATTTGCATGATAAAACACTAAAACATTATAATTTCAATACAACTCTTGTTTTTATTTATCGCGAGGAAGAGATCTGGCAGGATCGCGCAACATGGGATTTCAATACAACTCTTGTTTTTATTTATCTTGATCGTCCGATCAACTTCTCCCCATTTTAGATATTTCAATACAACTCTTGTTTTTATTTATCGCCGCACGGCTTCTTTGTTCGCTTCGTAGAGTTTATTTCAATACAACTCTTGTTTTTATTTATCAGAGGAAGAGGCAACAAAGGTGTTTTCGCTCTTCAAATTTCAATACAACTCTTGTTTTTATTTATCATAAAGTGCGTAATTCAAAGTTCTTTCGTAAACGAATTTCAATACAACTCTTGTTTTTATTTATCAAGAAGATGCCTTTTAATACAGATAAAAGTACATCCATTTCAATACAACTCTTGTTTTTATTTATCCAACGTATTTCCGCCATTCCTTATTTCCATTATAGTCATTTTCCCTGATAAATTCAACGTTTCTCTGAATTTTTCCCAACCGTTTCTATTTTTCCGGCATTTTCTTTCAAATCGGCTGCAAACCGCCATTTTAAGCGCTCTCCCGGCATTTCATCTCTTTTTGAGGTTGGGAAACCAATAAAAGCCGCCCATCCGGCAGCCCTTATTCTCCACTATCTGAATTGATTTGTCTCAGGATGATATTCATAACCGATACCCGAAAGCTTTACAATGATATCCCCTGCGTCTACACACAGACTCTTGCACAACTCCTCAAAACTATCGTAATAGTCCCTCAGCTGTGTATTGATGTAGCTTAACAGTATCACCGGATCATTCGGCAGCATTTCTTTTTCCTCCTCACTTATGTCACAACCACAAAAAAGCAGTGTTCTTTTCCAAATTCATAATAAATCTTTTGTTTTTCAATGTGATGAATCACATAAATCAGCCCAAAGCCATGTTCCGTAAGCCAGCGTTCCATGGCTCTCCATATTTCTTTATCTTCCTGCGCTTCGGCAATGAATGTCTCTGTTCCCCGCTCACGGTCACAATAATACAGCTTCATAAGCAGGCACCTCCTTTAACTCCTTTTTAAGAAGAATGCATAGGATACCAATATACTGACGGCAAATACGACTAAATCCATGATCAGCATATCATTCTTTAACACAGCGGTATATGCGTCAAACAATCCTCTGATTGCCACGCAGCCCAGACCGATCCCCACGGCCAGGCGGAGCCAGTAATATCTGATATGCCTGTACATAAACCGAAACATCAGAATGCCGTATATCAGATTCGGATAAATCAAAAGCTTATAATGCTCTTCTACCTTCTCACTGACCGGAAACAGCCACCAGAAAAACTCCGGTCTTCCAATCCAGTCATAGATAAAATGCCAAAGGCTGCCCACCACAGCCGTAAACAGAATGCCTCCAAGAATAAACTTTTTATTTCTGGACATAACCATCCCTCCTTTGGGATAGTATACGCAAATTTTAGGTTCTCATCCTGTTATGGCCCGTCCTGCAAAAACTGCAAGAACGGAAAACAGTACACTCAGCACTACATATAAAATACCTTCACTCACTCTTCCCTCTGAGACAAGGGTCCCTGTCTCAAGAGCAAACGTAGAAAATGTAGTGAATCCTCCGCATAATCCCGTCTTTAAAAACAGGATCAGATTAGGATTTTGGGCCGGTATCCTGCCGGTCCACCCGGCGATCATGCCGATCACAAAGGCTCCCAGCACATTGATCCCCAAAGTGATCACTGGAATCCTTAACTGCGCTGAAAGCGGGATCAGTCCGAGAAGATAGCGGAAGACTGCGCCGAGAAATCCTCCCAGCCCTACAAATACACACTGAATCATGTATTATTCTCCTTTGAATTCTTCTGTTGTCATAAGCTCTCCGGTATCTGTATTCATCACATACCCGAATATCTTAATGTCATCCGGAATCAGCGGATGGGTGCTTAAAAGTTCCACAGTTTCATTGACAGAGTCAGAGACACAGTCAAATCCTGCCAGCCAGGAATCAAAGTCAATCCCACAGTGCCGGATGAAATTAATCTTGTCTTCTTCTATCCCCCGGTCGATCATGTGCCGGATCATGCTGTCGCTGTCCATGTGGCCGACACCGCAGTCCGTATGACCGATGACCATGATCTCTTCAATGCCAAGTTCATATATTGCGATCAAAAGACTTCTCACCACACTTCCAAACAGATGACTGGTGACTCCTCCCGCATTTTTAATAATTTTTACGTCCCCGTTTTTTAAACCAAGGGCTGCCGGAAGCAGTTCCGTAAGCCTGGTATCCATACAGGTTAAGATCGCAATCTTTTTGTCCGGATATTTGCTTGTCTTGTACTGTTCATACATCTTATTTTTCACAAATACCTTGTTATATTCCAAAATATCTTCAATCATTTTTTCGTCCTCTCTTGTCTTTTATCAAATCCGCCGTGCTTCCCTTACAGGCTCTCAAATAATCTGCAGGATTAAGCTCCACCTGTGTTCCCCGCTTTCCGCCGCTGACGATAAGTGTCTCCAGATTCTTCACGCTCTCATCCACCACAGTGCGGTAGGCCTTTTTCATCCCTATGGCGGTGCAGCCGCCTCTTATGTAGCCTGTGACTTTGTTTATATCCTTTACGTGAATCATTTCCACTGATTTTTCGCCCACGGCTTTAGCTGCCTTTTTTAAGTCCAGCTCCTCGGCAATGGGAATGACAAACACAAAATATTGCCTGCTCTTTCCCTCCGTGACCAGCGTCTTAAACACCTTATCATAGGGCTGTCCAAGCATATCCGCAATGGCCACTCCGTCAGTAAATTCTTCACATTCATAGCGGTGGATCTCAAACCTGATTTTTTCTTTCTCCAAAATCCTCATCGCATTGGTCTTCGGCTCTTTTTTTGCCATGTTCCTTCCTCCCAACATTCATAGAATGTATGTTGCTGTCTATTATATCACATTTTTTCAGCAGGACAATAGGGGCCTGAAAGGCGGCATACAGCTCCTGAGCAAAAAAACATCCCGCAAAAATCTGCGGGACGTTTTCAACTCCGGTTATAATGAGTACTATACTAAAGAAAAATTTAAGCTTCTACAAATACATCTTTTCCAAGGCCGCAGATCGGGCAGACCCAATCTTCCGGAAGATCCTCAAAAGCAGTTCCCGGTTCGATTCCCTGACTCGGATCACCTTCTGCCGGATCGTATTCATAGCCGCATGGTTCGCAAAGATATTTTTTCATTGTTATTACCTCCATCTATTAACTTTTTTATATTGTGATGTAGGGGTCAAAAGGTATTTTGACCCCCAGATACCTGCGGATTGTTCCGCACTTTGTGCTCCCACAATCCTAAAAACATTCGAAATCCGCCCTAATCGGGCTGCTTTCTCATGTTTTATGGGTCCCAAAGCCCTGCTTTTTCATACAAGCATGAAACGCATGCCCTTTTGACCCTGGTATCATATTATCTTTCATCTGTGACGTAAGTATACCATGCTGCCCATGATTTTTTCTGTTGCATTTGCAACATTTATATGCCATATTTAAAAAAAGGAGGTTTTTTTATGCAGTACAATGAAAATCCGCTGTTCACAGATATCACATCCAAGGACTGCCTGAAAATGCTGAACTGTTTTCACTCTGAGGAAAAACTGTTTTCTTCCGGTGAAATGATCCATCATTTTTCTTCCCAAAAACCTGTCATGGGCATTCTTCTCTCCGGCACTGCTTCCGTGCTGCGCTATGAATTCAACGGAAGCCGGACCATTTTAGAGAAGCTGGAACCAAACAGCGTGTTTGGTGAAATTCTGGCTTTTCATTCTGAAGAATATGAAGATATTCACCTAAAATGTGATACCGAATGCAGGGTTCTCATGATCGATTATGAGTCTCTTATGAAGCCATGCACCAATGCCTGTGCCTGCCATACACGGCTGATCCAGAATGTCACCTGGCTGATATCGAAAAAAACGATGAGTCTCAGCCAGAGAGTCGAGGTTTTAAGCAAGCGCACCATCCGCGAAAAGTTATATTGTTATTTCATGCAGGAATCCCTGCGGCAGAAATCCAATTTCTTTCATATCCCGTTTACCATGTCAGATTTGGCGGATTATCTGTCCGTAGACCGGAGTGCAATGATGCGGGAGCTGAAAAAAATGAAAGAAGACGGCATCCTTTCCTCTGAAAAAAGAATGGTCCGCCTTCTCCCAGAGCATACTGCGGGTGTTTAATCTTCCAGCGCAGTTTCATATGCTTTTTTTGTCTTTTCGTCGAAACAGATGAATTCAATGCAGTCAAAATCATCTTTGTTTCCGCAGAATTCTTTTATGGTCCTCACCGCAATCGGCGCAGCCTTTGAGAGCGGAAACCGGAACAGGCCCGTGCTGATGGACGGAAAGGTCACATGCCTGCATCCATGCTCTGAGGCCAGCTTAAGACAGCTCTCATAACAGCCTGCCAAAAGCTCTTCCTCGCAGTCGTCTCCGCCTCTCCACACCGGTCCCGGCGTATGGATTACGTACCTGGCCGGGAGGCTGTAAGCCTTTGTGATCTTGGCGTCTCCGGTATCACATCCGCCCAAAGTGCGGCACTCCGCCAAAAGTCCGGGTCCGGCCGCCGCATGGATGGCACCGTCCACACCTCCTCCGCCCAAAAGCGTCGGATTGGCGGCATTGACTATGGCATCTGCCGGAACCTTTGTGATATCACCTAGGGTTATCTTTATCTCCATTTTTCATATCCTTTCTAGCGCGCAGATAAACCGTAAAGCATAGCTACATAGCAGGCAAAATCTCCAATCCGTTTTCTCTGGTCACCGAGCTGCTTTCTCCATGAAACATCCAGCCCTCTCTGCTCCATCATGCCGCTCAGAAGATTCAATGTGTGTATGACATTATCATGCTTTCTCGTCCTTCCGTCATTGTCCCGCTGACCTTTCCTGATCTGCTTCCAATTTGCCCGGAGGTCCGCATAGACAGTCATTGCACTCAGAGCCAATTCCCAAAATTCTTCAAACTCTTCGTCATCCTCCGGCGAATTCTGAAGGATTGCCTCATAAATCTCCATAGCTTCCTCAAAAGGGAGTGAATTCGGCTGTGTCAGATAATTCTCATATTTTAAATCTTTGTTCATAAAAAGGCTCCTTTCCTCTGCATAACTGCTGATCTGTTCTGCACTTTCCCGGCTGTCTTCCATTGCTTTATATCTCTAGTTTAACTTGCTTTCAGGTCTTTGTAAATCTAAAATCCTTATCTCACCGCATCTTTGATCTGTTCAAGAATCCCTTCCTGTCTTTCGTCAAAAAGGAGGCCTTTATTATATTTATAATAAGGATCACAGCCGTTTTCTTTAATAAATCGGACACTGTAATAATTCACATTCAGCTCCGTGACAAAGACCACCATTTCCTGTCCGTCCCCGAAGGCTGCCTCCATGAAATCAAAGGCATAAAGAAGGGCATTCGATATCTTCTCCACCAGCTGCTCCCTGCTTTCTGTCTCTGCTTTAAACCAGCTTCGAACCGCTTTCGGCTCATCCTGCGGTTTCTCTTTCTTCAAATTTTCAAGGTAAGTTTCCAGTCTCCCGATGACCTTCTTCCATATATGTTCTTCCTCCTTCGCAATCTGCTCGGCTTTCTTTCTCTTCTGAAATTCTGACTCAGCTTTTTTATGTGTTTCCTGCATAGACTCATGCTCCATGTAGTCTTTCAGCCATGAAAAAAGCTCACTTACATAGGCATCTGTTTTCGCATATTCCATGAAAAACTCATTTAATTTTCCGTTCAGCAGATGGACAATGCTGAGCCGCTCGTCAAACGGAGCAAATTTCAGTTTCTCCAGCATGTCTTCCGTGAAAGAACCCTCGAGGATCTCGTCAATTTTATAGTCCTTTCTGTATTTTCTGTAAAGTTCCAAATAATTTGCAAACTCTTTGGCAATCCCTAAATGCCGGATATACTGATAAATCACATCCCGATCAACAGTCTTTCCAAGTCCTTCGTACGCCTTCATAAGGTCGGACAAATCCTCCCATCCCCTGGCAGTCACAAAGGCTTTTCCGTCTACTGTTGTCTCCATCCTGTAAAAATGATTTTTCCGGATCTCAAGGTAAGCCATGACAGCAGGATGGATTCCTGCTCTGTATGCATATTCCTTCCAGACATCATAGTCTGCTTCCACATCGATCAGTTTGATCCTGTCCAATGTCACCACATCAAACTCCCTGACAGACTTATTGTATTCCGGTGGATTCCCGGCCGCCACGATGACCCATCCCTCCGGTACCTTCTGATTTCCAAAGGTCTTGCACTGCAAAAACTGCAGCATGGTGGGCGCCAGCGTCTCAGAGACGCAGTTGATCTCATCAATGAATAAGATGCCCTCCTCAAGACCGGTCTGTTCTATTTTTTCATATACCGAAGCTATGATCTCGCTCATAGTATACTCTGTCACGGAATATGTGACATCTCCATAGGTTTTTTCTTTAATGAACGGAAGCCCAACGGCACTCTGTCTTGTGTGATGGGTGATCGTATAAGCTACCAGCCCAATGCCGCATTCCTTTGCAATCTGTTCCATAATCTGTGTCTTTCCGATCCCGGGAGGCCCCATCAAAAGAATCGGCCTCTGTCTTAACGCCGGTATCCGGTATTCCCCGTACTCATTTTTATTTAAATACGCTTCCACAGAATCTTTAATTTCCTGTTTCGCACGTTTAATGTCCATAATCTTCTCCTTCAAACTCTTCTTCGCAAACAATCAGTTTCATCGCCCACGGCGGTACGTGGGCATCCTCGTATTCTTCTTCCATGAAAATAAAAGCAGTCTCAAACGGCGGCTTTTTCTTCGGATAAATCCCCTGCCCGTCTGTAAAATACAAAACTCCCTTGAGACTGTAAAATTCTCCTTCTTCCATGAGCTTTACTATATACTCAAATGCCGGGCGGAAGTCTGTACCGCCTTCCCCTTTGAGCTCCAAATGTTCCATATATTCTTTCAGCTCTTTTTTATCACGGATCTTTTTATCTTTCTGGATTTTTTCATCACATTGAATGATATGGATGTTGACCTTTTTAAGAAATGTTTCTTCTTCCTTTAAAATGCCATAGGTCTCTTCCAAAAACTTCTTTACCAGTTCACCGGAACAGGACATGGAGGTATCAATGACGATCGCAAATTCTTCTACTTTTTTTACTTCTTTCCACTCCTGTGGCTCCACTAACGGCATGTTTCCGTACATACGAAGCCCGTAGGTGTAGAACACATAGTCAAAAGAATCCTCGTCCACACCGATTTCCTCTCTCAGCACCGCAAATTTTTTCAGAAATTCCCGGTAATCATACCTCTCCCTGTTTTCGATCTGCATCTACCGGACCATATCTCCCGCGTCCGCAGACATCTCCTGGGAAAATGTCTCCATATCCAGTTCCATCTTTTCACTGATGTCCTGCCACTGGTTCCGGATCTCCTGCTGCATCTTTGGCTGGTCTTTCGCCGGCCAGAAGCTGTGGCTGTCCATGACAAACTCTTCCCCGATGCGCTTTATTTCCTGTTCTGTAAGCTCCCATTCCTTGATCCTTTTGTAGATGCCTTCCGCCGTCAGCACCTTCAGTTCTTTCCTGAGACGTTTATAAATATCTTTTCGGAACACAGTGCCATATAAAGAAACCGACGCGGTCTTCCACTGGTCGATCACGGATTCGACAGCAATATCACAGCTGATGTCCCACAATTCTTTTTCCCTGTTTTTCTGTCCGGTCAGATGATGAAAAAGGCAGTGCAGTACCAAATGGAGATACATCCGGTTCACCATTCTTCTGTCCTGTACATACAACTTTGCCAGATACCCCTGATGAAAGTATATAACCCTGCCGTCAGAGGCGATTCTCTCTGCGTCTGCATGGCATATATAAAAAAAGCTGCTCAATGCCAGATCCATGAACCTCATGTGCAGATAAAGTTCATCTCTTGAAGCCATGAGGATCTGCTTTCCGGCTTCGGCAAGCCTCTCTGCTTTTTCTGTTTCTTTCTGCATATTTCTCCTAACTATAACTCAAAAATTTTCTTTTTCGGAGGAAACAGGCGCTGCTTTTCATTCATCAGAAAACTCATGATCTCTCCGTCTTTCTGTGAGAATGCCTGCTCTATAGCCGCTTCCATCGCCTTCTCATTCCAGAGACCCTCCTTAGATAAGAACCGCAGTGCTTCCATATCACGTTGTTTGACAAATCCTTTTGCAATATTCTTTGCACGGTCTTTTACATATGTTGTATACTCTTTTCTTGCTTTTTCACTCAGTTCATATGGATATCTGAGCCGTCGGACGGCAATTTCCGATACCAGCTCCGGCCGTTCTTCTATCACTGCAACGGAAAACAGCTGGTCATAGGCCTGATAGTCCACTTCCCTTTTCTGAAAGCACTGACGATACTTATAGCCCGACCCATTAAAATATTTCTCAATGATCCTTGCCGGAGTATTTTCTACCGCCTCTTCATAAAATTCGGGAAAGACCAGCTTTGCTGTCTTTACGGGCCCAGCTTCTGTACAGTAATGCAGGTCGGCATACAGCTCATATCGTATTTCTCCGACGATATCTTTAAGACACGTGCTTTTCCCTTTATTGCAGAAAATCTCCACATGACGGAGCCTGCATCCGTTAAACACTCCGGTTCCGGTGACTTTCAGTGCATCTGAAAAAGTCAGTTTTTTAAGATTGCTGCATCCGTAGAAAGCATATTTACCCAGTTCCTCTATTTCATTAGGTAAATATACCATTTCAATCATGTTCCCGCAGAGCAGTTCACTTTTATCGTCAAAAAATTTGTTATCTGTTACGTCATATATTTCTACATCTTCCTCTTCCTGTTTCTTCCACTGGGAAAATGCATAGTCTCCTAGTATTTTAAAAGGCTGTCCGCCCACAGTGTCCGGAAATGATACAATGCCGTCATTTCCATAACAGCGGATCAGTTTAAGACCTCTCTTTTCTTTCCGGTAATAAAGGGTAAGTCCCATTGCGTCCATCCTTTCCGCAAATTTGTCTGATAATTACAGTCCTATTATACTACATAAGAAAAAAAAGAAAACAGCCTTATTTTGGGGTGATCTGATATGTTATTTACTGAAGTACGGCCTGTCCAGCAATTTCAGTTTTTGACTGAAACAATTTCTCAATTAAAAAGCATTATAAAGATGTACAAAATAAAAATCCGGACATGCCGGATTAAGTAGCTATGGGATATTCATTTCTTACGATATTTTTTCTCTATCACTGTCACATAGACAGCCATAGTCACAATAGCCTCTGCCATGACTTCTAAACTTGAAAACAGAATAAATGGAGAATTTTGCTTTTTTAAAAGGGGCAGCCCCAAAACAATTAGAATTAAACCGAACACACACCATAATTTACCCATCGCGCGGTTATATGATTTTACATTATTTACAGGAAAAACTTCTGCATTCGCCCAAAAACCAAACGCAACTTCCTTCTTTGCGTTGAAAGCATAAATGCCAAGAATAATAAATGAAAGACCTACAAATAACCATATTAAAAATGATATCATTGTTGCGCACTTCCCTCCTGTAAACTGTAATTACACTTTGTTCAAGGACAGTAAGACAAATTCTCTTAACCATAATAGCAGTTATAATGTAAAAGTAAAAAACGAGAGGCTTCAATATTCAACTCTTGTTATTGTTTATCGGACATTGGGGCAGATGATACCCCGAAGTTTGTCCATTTCAATACAACTCTTGTTATTGTTTATCAAACCTACACCAAAACAAAGGAAAGTATACAACCTAATTTCAATACAACTCTTGTTATTGTTTATCAAGAACTGGGTATAGAGATAGAAAACTATTATGCAAGATTTCAATACAACTCTTGTTATTGTTTATCAGATTCCGGCAGGATACCAGGCGGAGAAATGGGAGAAATTTCAATACAACTCTTGTTATTGTTTATCCATTTAAAATTCCTGTACTTTTCGTTTTTGAAGAATTTCAATACAACTCTTGTTATTGTTTATCGGTGTACGGATATAATCATATTAATGTCTGTGTGATTTCAATACAACTCTTGTTAT
>OBKG01000865.1_pt1 | contig 10107 bp, 8 predicted proteins | sample 1519741 | NCBI WGS metagenome assembly OBKG01 (sample SAMN00265072, study PRJEB22529) | human gut metagenome
CATCTTTTTCAGAAAACGCCTTATAAAGATGATAGCTTATATTTTTGCTAACCCCCATTTCTGTAGTTGCCATAATAGTAAAAATATTGGCAAATAAACTTTCGTAGCCAAGATATTCAACACCCAAATAGTTCAGAAAACAACGGCGCAAAAATATGGTAATACAAAGCATTATTACATAGGCGAAGATAGCAGTCACAGCATTTTTTATAAACCGTTTTAATCTCATCCTATCGTTTCCTCTCTAAAATTTCCCATAAAAGACGAGCTTCCTATGTAAATGTGCATATAACTTCTTTAAGTGCAAAATGCTACACATATGCCTGACGATGCTGTCACAAATCAATCTTAGTGTCCTTACTTTGGCTCCAGAACAAGCTATACGCTCTGCCACATAGCCCCTGTACGTCCGGTTTCTTCTATATGCAGCTGTCAAATCCTGTTTAAATATATTTACAAGAAAAGCTTCTAAATTTTTATAGTATTGCTCCAGTGAAAAATCATTGTTAAACATTGGTTCACCCATCATTTGAAGGTATAAATCATCATTATTATCAATTTCCTTTACTCTCTCTACCACTTGCTCAAAGCTGCCATACTCATGTACATTGATAAAAGCCTTTGAATTAAATTCCTTTGTGATTTCTGGATCCCCCCAGTAAATGGGAATTGTACCAGAAGCAAATGCATCCACCAGTCTGTCTGAATCGTATCCATAAGTATTTTCAAAAACCAACGCAAATTTACATTCTGAAAAAAATTCTCTTTTATTATCAACAAAGTATCCAATATTATTTTTATATCTACCGCCGGAAGATACAGTTTTGTACTGTGAAAGCAATGCTTCCATTTTATTTCTTTCTGGTGCTATTGGGTTTGCATGAACAAAGCCGCAAAATTTATTTTTTTTAATTAAATCTTCCTTGCGAAAAGCTATTTTATTTTTTGCTTTATGGATGATATCCTCTGTCAGGTAGTAGGTGTAAGGAAGAACCCTAAAATATCTGTCCCCAAACTGCATATGATTAGAACCTATTGCATAATCGCATACATTAAAATCTGGAACTACATACTCCTGTTGCCAATGAATACGGACACAATCATATTTAAAAATTTTACTGGGATATCCGTAATCGGAATAAATAAGATAATCTGGATTGTCTGAAAATTCAATTTTAAAATGCTTTTTAATTATGTTAGTAATAATATTGTCATGGGCATCCAGTATAAAATTATTTGCATTATGTTGATCTAAACATACATATTTAATTTTGATCAGCTTTCTTTCCATGAATTAATATCTCCCTAGATCACATTTAACATCTGTAACTATTTTTCAAAATACGTTCTTCTACAATTCTATATGGTTCATCCATCCTTTGGAAGCTTTAAATCGGAAAGGATTCATAGTTTGCAAATCCTTTATCGCAATTTTGTTCCATTCATTCTTATTTGAATAAATCTCAAACTGAAAGTCACAAACTGTTAATTTTAAGCACTTTATAAAATATGCATTTCTAATTGATGGAATTTTTTTAAAATCAAACCCCATCAATGTAGCAGCTACCGTATCAAATATAACGGGATCTTTACTCCCTGCTATGATACCGATTGGCTTTTCTTCTGGAATCAACGGACCCTCTCCTTCTCCAGAAATCACCATATCACCTAATATTAAAAGCCTTCTTTGCTGTTTTCCCTCTGTGATTTGTCCCTGTTTATCTGCATAAAGCAAAATACGATTCAGATCTACAATCGTTCTCCAGATAGTATCATTTCCATACCAGCTCCCCTCATAAAAGGGATCCTTGGCAATCACTTTTGACAAAAAAGAAGAACCCTTTCTTAAGAAACGCATACACTGAACAGATAGCGTTTTATCCTTCTGGCTTTTTTTTATCATTATTTCATCAATATTACCTGCAATCTGCTTAAAGCAATTCTTATGATAGTATTCATCACCCCCCTCTTCTACAGAGCCTTTCGTATGGTGGGGAAGCCAGTCTTTATTTCCATTAATTCCAATCAAATTTTTAAGCGCTCCGGTCATACCTGCTTTGCGGTGTGTCTTAGGCTTAGGCAAATTGATAATTACATCTGCTTGTAAAATATAATTCGATATTAGGTACTCGTGCCGTTCCTCATTATGATGACTTTGCATATGCGCTGGGTCATACTTTGTAACACGGTAGCGCTTACTCACTGCATTTTTTTCGCAGTGCGCTGAATAAGCGCCTAAGTTAACCGGATGACATCCTCTATTCGTCTCGTCATAATAAATTGTTTTCACTTGTCCCCATACTGTCTTTGATTTAACAAGTCTAAAATCGGCAAGCGTAAATTCAACATTTCTTTGTTTATAAAATTGCTGAATGACGTTATATCCCTGCTCCTCAACTAATGTTTCAAAATCACAGGTTTGAAGCGGAGCGTCTCCTACAATGATTTTTCCTGTTCCCTTTAAAGCTATAAGGACATAATCCAGAACAGCCCTGACAATCGAGGGATGAGTAATCAAGCAATCAGTTCCAAAGCTTTTAACATGATTCTGATGCATTACCATATTGGGTTTTAATAAAACAGTATCACCAAGCTGGATTATCTCTCCTAATGGATTCCATTCAGCAGTGCCGTAATGCTCTAAATCCATTTTCATACCCACAAACACTTGACGAACCATGTCATATATAGGATTTTCTATTTTTGATATACTATCTTGTCCCCATAAATATTCAGGATATAAAACTGAAGGAGAAAAAAAATCACTTTTTGACGGATATTTATATACATCTCTTTTCTCTATATATATCATAATAGTTCAAATCTCCAATCACTTCTTTTATGTCAGATTCAGCCTAGTAATCTATATTAGCAACTTTATTGTTTTTAAATCATAGCCCAGCTCTGGGCATCAGTCATGAATTCAATTTTGAAATTGTATATAAGTACTTTCCTGATGATGTAGGTAAAAGCTCCTTTACCTGTTCATACTCAATCATACAGTCATTGCCCATTACCAGCCTGACTTTCTGGTTAATATTTGTTTTAAACGTTTCCTCAATTTCTTTATTATCCTTTGTTTTAATTTTTATAATTATTTTGTCAAAAGCAATTTGTATTACCTGAAATTTTTCTATCCAGTCGTTAAAATAAAATAAATGTGTAAAGTATTCACCATCAATTTTTTTATTATCTTTTGTAACAAAAATATTAACGCTCCGTCCTTTTACATGCGTCAGTTTCGGAAAACCCCTTCCACATTTGCAGGGAACGCTTGAGATTGCTCCAATATCGCCTATACGATAGCGTATCAACGGCATTTTGTGATTCACCAAATTTGTTATAATAATATTACCGTCTACATTTTCCGGAACGTCTTCTCCAAAATCATTTAATATTTCGACGTATTGTGTAAACACATTGACATGCATCCCGTTCTTTTCCCGGCATTCCATTCCAATCCCTGAAACTTCCCTGGAGCCATATCGGTTATATACCGGAGCATGAAATGTATCTTCAATATAATCTCTCCAGTCCGGAAACAAAGTCCCCGCGCTTACAATAATTCCTCTTGGAGAATATACCTGAAGTTGATTACTGCGAATAAACTTTGCTAAATCAAACACCGACTGTACATAACAAATCATATATGAAGGCTTATACTGGTTAATCCTTCTTACAGCATGAAACATATCTTCCTGAGACATCATAAATGTATTTATAAAGGCTGTTCTATGAATAAATTTATTTGAAAGGCTATTTTTAATTGATTTTCTCCCTAGAAATATATCCCTTTCCGATCCCCATAAGGAAATCAGCTTATCACCTATGTCACAACCTACCATGGAGTGGAAAAACGCTGTGGAGTCGCATATATTCCTGTTAAAATCTTGAAGAATGGTAATCGGTTCCCCTGTCGAACCTCCAGATGAATTTACAATAAAATTATGTATATGGGGGTTCTCCAACCGTTTTCCTTCGCTTCTTATAATATCTTTGGTCAAAATAGGAAATTTTTTAATATCCTGAAATATTGTCTTTGCCGAATAATTAATGTTCTTTTGTCTAACAAGCTCTCTATAATAAGGAACATTGCGGCAAGCATCATCAATAAAGCGAAAAAGAATTTCTCCCTGCAGCTTTCTATTTTCATCAATGGAATTATATTGATTTTTATAAAGATATTCATTAAATTTCTGCCTGCCGGTATAGTGTTTTAATTTCAGCCATATGGGATAACTGAAATTTTTTATTAAAAATTGAGCGATATCCTTCATAAAACCTCTCACGTATTCTTCCCTAAACAGCTTCTCTGTAACCTCAGCTTACATAGGCTCTGTCTCACGTCTTGAAAATCCTTTCACTTATAGCAGCTGTTTTTAACATTTATTATTTTAGTACTTCCCTGTACCATGCGATCGCTTCCTGTATTCCTTTATCAAAACTCCACTCAGGCTCGTAACCCAACAGCCTTCGTGACTTTGAAATGTCTGCATTGCTATGTTTAATATCCCCTTGGCGCTCCGGACCAAATATTGGCTGAATATTTTTCCCCAACGATTTTGTCAGCAGATAGTAGATATCAATCAGATACTCCCTGCCTCCATATGCAATATTAAACGCCTGTCCAGCTGCGTCTGAGGATGCCTTGCATGCCTTTAAATTTGCTTCAATTACATTCTCAATGTATGTAAAATCTCTGCTCTGTTTACCATCTCCATTGATAGTAGGAGCTTCATCATGAAGCAGCAACCTCAAAAATTTTGGAATTACTGCTGCATAATCCCCATCCGGATCCTGCCTACGTCCAAAAACATTAAAATAACGCAGTCCATAAGTATCCAGTCCATATAACGTTTTGTACAGTTTCCCATAAGCTTCGTTCACTTTTTTTGTTAATGCGTAAGGAGAAAGGACATTTCCCTCCTGCCCTTCCTTTTTGGGAAGATCAGGGTGATCCCCGTAGACCGACGAGCTTGATGCATATACAAACTTTTTTACATGATTCTGCCTGGCGGCCTCCATCATATTTAAAGTTCCTTTTATATTAACCTCCTCATAATATAAAGGCATTTCAATACTTCGTGGAACGCTCCCCCAGGCAGCTTGGTGAAGCACATAATCTGCACCATCACATGCTTTCATACATGTTTCCTGATCTGTAATATCGCCTTGTATAAATTCATAGTCAGGTTGATTTAAAAAAAGTTCCACATTTTCTCGTTTACCTATAGAAAGGTTGTCAAGGCATCGAACCTTGTACCCCATATCCAGAATTGCCTCACATAAATTAGACCCGATAAAACCCGCGCCTCCTGTAACTAAAAATAATGTATCTTTATCAAATTGCAGCTGTTTATACCCCATGCTTGTCACCTGCTTCTTTCAGTTATAATCTCCAATAGATATACTCCGGTTCCGTATAAGCTCTTTTATTCAGCAACCCTTTTATATCCAGTAATATCTTCTTTTTGTTTGATAAGTTGTATAACCCATCTAGCGTGTCTTTTGTTAAATTTTTAAATTCATTGTGAGCTACCGCCAATATTACAGCATCTATGTCTGACGTTTTCTCTAATGCGTAAAAATCAATCCCATATTCTCTTTTCGCCTCCATGATGTCAGCCACTGGATCGATCACTACAGGCGCTATTTCATACTCGGATAATTCCTTAATAATATCAATAATTTTTGTATTTCTTGTATCAGGGCAATTCTCCTTAAAAGTAAATCCCAAAATCGCAACTTTCGCATGGCGGATAGGAATTTCAGCTTTTATCAAGCATTTCACCAGATTCTCAGCGACATATTTCCCCATGTCATCATTAATTCTTCGTCCTGATAAGATAATCTGGCTGTGATAGCCCAAAGTCTCCGCTTTATAAGTCAAATAATATGGATCAACACCTATGCAGTGTCCTCCAACCAGTCCAGGCTCAAATTGCAGAAAATTCCACTTTGTTCCTGCTGCTTTTAATACAGCTTTCGTATCGATTCCCATTTTATTAAAAATGATGGAAAGTTCATTCATAAAAGCGATATTTATATCCCTTTGACTGTTTTCAATCACTTTTGCAGCTTCCGCAACCTTAATGCTTTCAGCCCTGTGCACCCCAGCTTCAACCACTATTTCATATACACTGGCAACTGTATTCAATGTTTCCTCATCCATTCCTGAAACAATTTTAGTGATTGTCTCCAGCCGATGCACCTTGTCTCCTGGATTAATTCGTTCAGGTGAATAACCTATCTTAAAATCAACACCGCATTTAAGCCCTGATTCTTTCTCAAGAATTGGCACGCAAATGTCCTCCGTTACTCCTGGATATACAGTAGATTCATATACCACTACGGAGCCTTTTGTTAAATTCTTCCCTAATACGCGACTGGCACTTTCCACTGGCTCTAAATCAGGTGTATGATCAAATTTGACCGGAGTGGGTACCGCCACAATGTGAAATTTAGCTTCCCTCAGCCTTCTCTCATCACTAGTAAACTCTACTGCACAATTTCTAATAACCTCATCTCCAACTTCTTTCGTAGGATCACAGCCGGATTTATATAATTCAATCTTTTCACTATTAATATCAAATCCAATTACTTTGATTTTTTTAGAAAAAGCAACAGCAATTGGCATTCCAACATAGCCTAGCCCAATGAGGGACAGTTTTTCTTTTCCTGCTATAATATCTTCATACAAATTCATTACTAAATTCTCCTTTGACCTTTTGTACAGGATAAAATCGTTTCAAGATATCTTTCCCATCTATCTCCGATAATGTCAATCGACAAAGTATCCCCTATTTTTCTTGCCTCTTTCCCTAATCCTTCCGCTAATTCAGGACTAGACAAAACCCTTTTTATCTCATTTGCCATCTCATCAATATCATCATTAACTAAAAGTCCATTCTGTCCATTTTGAATGAGATATTCTGCCGCACCACCTGTAAATTTTGTAGAAATAACAGGCAATCCTAAAGTCATTGCTTCTAGCAGGGCATTTGGCATACCTTCATATCGTGATGAAAATGCAAATAGTGCAGCGTCACAAATCTGAGCCTCCAGATTATCACAAATACCAGGCAAATGAACACGGTCTTCTATTTTTAATTCCTTAATTAAATCTTCTAAATATGGCCGTTGGCTTCCCTCTCCATAAATTATAAGCTGATATTCTTTGAAAATAGGCTCTTCCCAGACTTTATACATAGCCCGAATGAGCAATTCAAAGTTTTTCATTTTTTCCAGACGTCCAACAGAAACTACTTGTTTTTTTCTAGTATGTTTACTTATATTTTTTAAATCCATGTTAACCGGATTAGGGATCACAACTGACTTTTCCTGTAAGCATTTCGGAAAATATGCCCTAGCTTCTTGGGTCTGAAATACAATTCCATCTGCTCTTGGAAATAAAAGCTCCATGCAATATCGGTGTATTGCTTTTTTCCCTAACTGCTTCGGATTGCTTCTCACCGATACAACAATTGCAGCTCGAAACCACCTTTTTAATACCAAAAGGATATAACTGGTCACAGGCAAAAATGCTACATAGATGTCCTCATCTGCCTTTTTAAACCATCTAATTAATCGGATGAACCGGCACATGTTTCTTATAATAAAAGCTCTCGATTTTTGCCCTCCATCCAAAGAACTCCATCGAACACGCTCATCCAGCGGATAGGCGCTTGTCTTGTTGCTTAATGTCAAAATTGTTACATTGTGTTTTGAGGCAAGATAATTACTTAGGTTTACAACAACCCTCTCTGCTCCTCCCTTTTGTAATCCTCCTATCAAAAAAACAATATTCATGAAAACATGCTTCCTCCTGCACCTTTTCCGTCACATAAATACATATGGCACTACCCCCTGCATATCCGCCTTAAGCAAGAAAATGAAATAATAAATAAATGTAAGTGAACAGACTGCCAGTAAACCCATGTATCGAGATTGTCGATTTTTTACGGTTGCCAAAAGATTGGGCAGCAATATAATTAAAGATATATGAAAATACAGCATAATTCTGCCAATCAGCCCTAGGCTCAGTGAAGCAATATTTAACAAAACCGCTATCATAAATAGTGAAAGATATAAATCTGCATTCCCATCTGATCTTCTATATTTCCTTATATAGACAAGAATCAAAAAAACAAAGCCTAAAAACATAACCAGCATACCATCTCCACTGCCCTGTCCAAGGTATTTCAAATATCCACGATATTTCGTTCGTTCTATCACAAAACGCAATATGTTAGGTGCATACATCAATAGTACAACTGAGCAAAAACCTATAACAGGCCAATATAGCCCCTTTGCTTTTATCTTGGGCAGCCAGTAAACAGGAAGAAACACAAGAGCTGATTTATGTATAAAGGAGGCAATGCACACAACAACAATAAATTTGACCAGTTTTCTTCTTTCAACATACTTAAATCCATATAGTAATATAACAATCGCCAAATACTGCCTCAAAGCGCTGAAGCTTTGGGTGTAATATCCCAGAGTAATAAAAAGATAAAAACTCAGCCATTTTATTTTGGAATATTTTAAAATAAACCAACACATGCCTCCAACAAAAACAAAACTGGTAAAGATAATGACAATGCGGAAATTGGGATATACTATGCTCAAAAACTTGTTCAGCCAATTCCAGCCTGTTTCCATACCCTCATAGCCCGATACATACTTTAGCTGATACATCTGCTGAATTGGTGTACTTCGAATCCGATTAAACCATTCATTATACCCTGGCAAATCCTGCCCCACCGACAAGGAACGAAAAGCAGAGATTATCATTAACTGGACCGCTACAATACAACAGTATACTTTTTCTTTTACATATCCACTTCTTTTATACAGAACAAATGGCCATGTTACGATCAAAAGCAAATTAATGGCATAAACTAGCATCCTTCTGCTCTCATTCTTTCATATAATTTTTGGTACTTTCTGCTCATGGAGACTCCGCTAAACGATTCACTTATATATTGAGAAAGGCTGAAATTGATGGCGGCAGGAGACAGTTCTTGTTCTTTTTCAATTATATGCTTTAACTGTTTTTTCTGATTTAATTCAAAATAAGAAACTGCCTTTTCGTCATTCTGGAACATTTCCTTGTGCTGGGGAATATCTGACAAAATAAGGCTTGTTCCGCTGGCTGCAGCTTCAAGTACAGAGTTAGGAAACCCCTCGGTACGTGAAGCAGAAATATAAACATCAGCGGCCCTAAGGTATTTGTCCACTAATTCTGTTTGTCCCAAAAATAAGATATTATCTCCAGCAGCCGCTTTACATTCGTCCAGCAAATTTCCTTTTCCTAAAAAAATTAATAGGGAATTTGTTTTATACCTGGATTCATTGAATGCCTGCACAATTAAAAGAGGATTTTTCCATTCCGCCAGTTCCCCGACAACCACAAAAATTTTTTTATTACAATCAAGCTTTAGCTCTGATTTTATTTCGTTTTTCTCCTCCTGGCTTCTGCATGGGAAATACCGCTTTGCATCAACGCCATTGTGAATCACCTCACAGGCTCTGCATTTCACGGTTTTAAATTTGAGTTTCAGGCTTTCGGAGCAAAATACTGAATACGTAATTTTCTTAAGAGCCATTACATGCTTTTTATACATTATCATCCCAAGAAAATAACCATAGCGCCCCAAATAATCTTCTTTAAAACAGCAGCGAATCGTTGCGCAATGAGGCACCCCCATATTCAGTTGTGACACAAACACATCTCCTCTGATACCAGAAGTATGTATCACATCGGGCTCATATTTTTTTATTACTGCTTTTAGCTGTCGCCTTTGCTGAAATTCATATTGAAATCGCCTAAGGCGCATACTTACTAAGTGAATCGGTAAAGCTTCAAAATCTTTATGCCTGTCAGGAGCTTCCAGCTCAGATAAGACGACTAATATAGCAACATATTTAGTGAAATCTAAATTCCTTATGATTTCATATAATTGATTAGTTGGTCCGCATTTTTTTAATGAGGATACGATGTACATAATCCTGCTCTTTGGTTTCATAATTATATATCCTTATTCTATTATGTTATGGTTTTTTCTTAATTTATGTTTGTATACACTTCCTCTTACATTAGATGGG
>OBKG01000870.1_pt1 | contig 10079 bp, 11 predicted proteins | sample 1519741 | NCBI WGS metagenome assembly OBKG01 (sample SAMN00265072, study PRJEB22529) | human gut metagenome
AAAAAGCCTGACGGACTGTTGGAAGCCCGTGACTTTAGTCATGGGTTCTTCACTTATATGCAAAAGAAGCGACATTTGTTCTGAAAAGCGGCGATGATATAAACGAATTGATTCCAGACGAGGCATCCGCTGTATATTTTACAAATGAAGTGATGCCGGATAACGCAACAGCAATTGATGTTGACGATGACGGAGACTGCGGTGTAACTGCCTGGATGGACGGCTCTGTTATGAAAATCTCAACACAGATAAATGATGTGAAAGCAATTGCAAATGTAAACTCAAGAAATATGTTTAACTGCAAGAGCATTTCTGTATTGGACCTGTCAAGCTTTAATACTGCAAAAGTCACTACTATGGATTACGCATTCTATGCATGCCATGGAATGACAACATTGATTCTTGGTGAAAACTTTAAGTTTGTCGGAGACACATACTCAATACCGCTTAGCAGCTGGATAAATTCAAATGGCGAAATGTTTGAGTCTGATGGCACAAACTCAAATCTACCAAACAATGTAGCCGACATATATAAGAAAAATGTAGCAAAAGACTTAAGAAACTCCTGTGGTTAATTCTACAGGAGTTTTTTTGGGTAATACAGGATTCCTGAACCCGTATCCGAAACTTTCTTCAACTTGCCGATTTTGCAATATACAAAAAAATAAAAAAATTCAAAAAAAGCGTTCCAAAAACAAAAAATCCTGCATATTGGATATGTAAGAGATAAAGACCGCGGAGCAGGAGCGGTAACAGCCATCCTGCACCAGCGTATGCTAGCGTATTGCTGGAAATATGGGCATTGCCGCAACGCGGAAACTTAAGTTCTCTTCGTGTTTTGCAGCGAGAAATTCCCGGCAAGGCAGGATGTGAGGCTGGAAGCCGGCTTAACCGTCGCAGGAATGTGACGGATTGCACACTGGGCTTCGTGTAGCCGGGGCTGCGAAAACTTTTTTTTCAAAAAACGTTACACTTTTTAAAAAAATTAAGCATATTAAATATGTGAGCGTTGATGACATCCGATTCTGGTTTCTTAACGCTGGTGAAAATTTCGGCTTTTAGCAGACTCGGTATTCACACCGGTCTAAGGTGGTTCCTTCAAATATTACTGGATACTTTTTTGTATATAAATCTACCGCCGCGGCTCCTCGAAATTTTAAAAAAAATTGTAAAAAACGTTACACTTTTTGTTTTTTTAAGCATATTATATGCGTAAGCGAAAAGAGCGAACGAACCGCGCCGGTAGGATTGGCGAAAGCGGGGATTGTGGTTTCTGGATGCTTAACATAATTTGCGGCTTGTAATTCGGTTACTTCAGAATATAATAAAAAAAATTAATACAGCGTCAGCGCGTCAGTACAACTGAACAATATTCAGTAATGTGTGTACCCGCAGACAACACAATACGCACCGAATTTATCACTCGCAAAAAAAACCTGTCAGAAGTGCAGGATACAACAGAACGGATTTTCTAAATTTTTGCGGCCTTTCAAAAACAGACATCGGAGTCTTCTTGGAGCACGGTGGATGTGTTTGGTTACTTCATGGATGAACTGGATGAAAATTATAAAATTATATTGTCAGTCTCGCAAAGACTGAGATGCGGTCCTGGAGGTATCGCATTTGTATGTGTTCGTCTAATCCACATTACAAAAAAAAATAGGCAAACTGCAATGCCAGGTGTGGCTGGTCTCCACAGAAACAATATATACCAAACAAATCACTCGCAAAAATAATATACATTCACCCCCTTTATATTTATTTTAAAAAAAAGAAAGAACCGCTAAAAATATAGTAGTTCTTTCTTTTTTTCTTAAACAGCAATTAATTCTTCCTGATATATAAAGCTCTTTTCTTTTACCGCATCAGATGGTATCACTACTTCACATTCATTTCTTCGGCTAAAGTAAGCAAGGACATCTGACTTATTTACGATACCGCGAATTACATATCCGTCATCGCCAAATCTGCTTGCAAACCATTTTGCTGAGTCAAGATTATCCGTCCATGACATTCCTTCCGGATTCCTACCTCTGCCAACACCACGATAAACTGTAAAAGAATCCGGAAGAGAAATGTATGTTTCATACTCGTCAAGATTCATAAGCAGTTCTTTTGGTGCTTTTTTAAACCATTTTTCAGAAAGGCTGACTGGTACATTAATATCACCATTTGGATTTTCTTCTTCCACCCATGCTTCTGAAAGCGCTATTGCGAAATCATCAGCTGACCAGTACGCCCTGGTGAATTTCAGGAATGTAAGAAAATATGCTGAGCGGCAAATATACATGCAGGACAGAGGATTGGTAATTCGGTCAATCCTTTTTTCATACTCTTCATAAGCCTTATTTAAGGCTTCTTCGCTTTCCCTCATATCTACCATATTATTTTCTTTGTCAATCCAGTAAGGGGACTGAAAGATTGGATGGTCTACAATAAATTCAAATTGAGTCTGCTTCATTGGGAGATGAAGAAGAGAAGTAGTAATGCTTTTAATTTTTTCAAGGTCTGTTATCTGTTTCATAAAAAATCCCCTTTCGTATTGTTTGTTACAACAAATATGCGGGATTTTCAGGCTGGTGAAAAATGTATACCTAAATATGTCATTTTATAAATTTGTTTAATTGAATATATTTTTTACCAAATTTGCAATCTGGTAATCTTGCTTTACCAAATATAAATATTGTTTTTTTAGTATCCATAAGAACAAAAGAAAATTAAAAGTAATATTATAAAAATAAGAACGGCCAGTATATTTTCATTCTTTTTTCTCCTTTTTCTTATTTCTGCCTTTTTTTTATTTTCTTGTTTTTTTCTTGGGTAATAATTCATGCATCATATAAGAACTTTAACAGTTTTAAACCATCAGATTGTTGACATAAAACATAAAAGAATAGAGAAAGATATATTTTTTATTTTTTTGATTTCTTGTAAATTTCTAAAGAAAAGAGTAAAAAAGTGAGTTATTTTTCTTTTTTTATATCGGCCCAGACGCCCTCCCTCATCTCCCGATGCCTCCGGGCTACCACTTTTCCCGAAAGAACACGGCTGCGGAATCCTTCTCCATCCTTCTCCATCCTCAACCAAAACGCTGCATCGCTCCATATTACTTTACTCCACCAAAACCATATCAACACTGTTTTCTGCATAACGTTGTGTAGCCTTTACTGCTTTGTATATCCTTTATTTTCTTTTATTTTTCTAATTTTTCTTTCTATATTTATCCATTTTTATCTCTTTTTTCATATTTTTCTTTTTTACACATCTCGTGTTGCCAGTATTTTTACGTCTTTTTTTTGTTTTTGTGAGCGCGGCAGCGGGAGAGTGTGGCCGGCAGGCGAGACCTGGGCGCGGCAGCGGGGTGTATGGCCGGCAAATTGTATGCACAGTGTGGGCAGTGAAAGAGCAGAAGCAGTGAAGCAGTGCAAGGGCGCTGCCCCTGCACTGCGCAATTGTGTTGCAGTCATCAACCTGCCCGCAAAAATGCGTTTTGTCTTCTTTTTCTGACTGCTGCCGGCAAATTGGTATGTATGGTAGGGTGTGCACTTTTTTAAAATAAAATGCATATACATGTGTGTGCACATTGCTGCCGGCAGCTGGAAAATGGGTAGTGCATGGCAGTTTTGTATGTATAGTAATGTATACACTTTTTTAATAAATAAATGCGTATGGTAGGATATACACATTTTTACGACTGCTGCCTGCAAAACATTTTGAATATATAAACATATGCATTTTCTTTCAGATTTTATACGTACGGTAGGGTATACACAAAATGCCGCATACATACGCCCTGACATATGCGAAACGCAGTTTCGCAATAGGTGCAGGGCTATTGCCATGCCGGGGTTCGGGGCTGGCCCCGTTCCACTACTAAACATATACATTTTTAAGTAATTTTTATATACACTTTTACGTATGCACATCCCCCGCTGCCGCGCCCAGAATCCGCCTGCCGGCCTGACAAAAAGAATGCATACGTAAAACTGTGCATAGAAAAGAAGATTCAGGTCGCTGCCCTGTTTTACAGCCTTTTGGGGTGGTGCACACAAAAAGTGAGAAGAGTGATGCGATGGGAAGAAAAATATAGAGCAAAAAAAAAGAAAACAAAAAAGAGGATAGAAAGAGTAAAAATAAAGAGAAGAAAAAAAGAGAAAGGGAGAAGAAGAAAGAAAGAAAAAAAAGAAAAAGGAAAAGGGCAGAAAAAAGAAAAAAAAGAAAAGAGAAAAAGAAAAGAATGGGTGCATTGGAGGAGTGGAAGCCTGCGGCAAAGCGGCGGGGAAAGGAGGTAGCCCGGAGGCATCGTGAGATGGCGGAGGGCGTCTGGGGAAAGTGTTGGTAATTGGTTTGGTGCTGGTGGTGTGGTACTGGCCGGCAAAGCCGGATGTGGGTGGAATGGCTTTTGTGTGATAAGAATGCTACGGGTAAGATGACGGCCGTCTTGTGCCGGAAGAAAGCGTGATAGCTGATGAAAGGCTGAGATTGCTTTGACTGGAAAAGATATTGGAGATGTGGTGTGGATGCGGCCGGAAAAGCCGGAACGCGAGGCTCTGGCCTGTGGATGGATAAGAATGTGATGTTGCGTGTTGGTATGGCCGGCTTGCGCCGGAAGAGTGTGTAATGGCTGATGAAAGGCTGAGAATGCTTTGAACGAAAAAATGATGAAAGCGTAGAGTTCTGGCGGCAGGTAAAAACTGAACGTGATGTACTGCCGGCTGCGCGTGGAAGTTGCCGGCAAAAGAAACTGAAATATGCTGGATGCAGAAAATGGAAAAGAAGTAAAAAATCAGATGACAGTGGAGGAAAGGCGGGTAGCCCGGAGGCATCGGGAGATGGAGGAGGGCGTCTGGGCCAATCCTCCAAAAAAGTTCTAGCTCATTTTTGTGGAAACCACCGGCAGCAGGTAAAAGTTGCAGCTCGTGTTTTTGTGTTTTGCAAAACCATTTTTCTTCTTTCTGGCATTTCGTCATATTGTAAATGAAACTAAAAAAGTACACACAACGAAAGGAGTTAAAAATTTATGAGATTTCCAGAAAGCAAAGTGGTTGAGAAACTGCGGGAAAAATACCCGGCAGGATGCCGCGTGAAACTGACAAAGATGGACGATGTGCAGGCACCGCCAATCGGGACGCTTGGAACAGTTGATTGTGTTGACGACATCGGAAGTATCCATGTTAAATGGGATACCGGAAGCCGGCTTGCTGTTGCTTACGGTGCAGATGAATGTCAGAAAATCTGAAAAATCTTGCTGACTTTTCTTGCTGGTGCAGTGTATATGCACCGGCTTTTTTCGCAAAAATTCTCCGCACTGCCAAAAATCCGGCATACTGGAGATAGAAAAAGAAAAAAAGAAAGGTTGGAAAAAGAATGTTAAGAGATGCGGTTTTAACGGTTGGTGATATTTTCAATAATTATAATTTCGATGTCAATTGCAATTTCGATGTGTATGACTGCACCAAGAGTGGTTCAGACTGGCAGGAAGGAGCACCGCGGGTGTTCTCTACGATTGAAGATGGGGATGTCATCCCGCAGGATGATATCTTAAATATGGTTGTCAGTTATATAACTCTGGATTCAGCCAGAAACACGATTGTCGTTGAAGGAAAGCGAGAGTAAGAAAATGACGTACAATGCATTAACGATTGCGGAATATGTATTACATTACGCAAAAACGAAAGGGTATGGCTTATCATCGCTGCAGCTGTTAAAAATCTTGTATTTTGTACAGGCACAGTTTCTGGTGTTTAAAAAGACGCCGGCTTTTACAGATAAGATGACTGCAGCATCCTGGGGACCTGTCGTCAAATCTGTTTGGGACCGGTACAGTGCTTACGGAAATGCGTTCATCCCGGTTGTAAACAATAATGCAAAATTAAAGATTTTAACAGAGGATGCTAAGCTGATTGAAGAAATAGAAGACTTGCTGCTCGGATTCAGTAATTCATCACTTCTTGACATTATCAGCCAGCAGGAACCGTTTAAAAAAGGACGGAGGAATGCGTCTGATTGCGAAATCAAGAACTCTTATCTGCAGGAGTTCTTTAGATAGTTCTTTTTTTTGCTAATAAAGAAACAAATATATACAAAACAGGAGGAGTTCAAAATGATTTTCTTTACATCTGATATCCATTTCGGGCAGCAGTCATTGCTTGCAACAGGAAAATGGAAAGAGCGGCCATTCAATACGCTGGAAGAGATGCATTCCGAGATTATCAAACGCTGGAATAAGAAAGTCACAAATGGTGATGATGTCTATATCCTTGGAGATATCGGCTCCAGGGGATACCAAAACATGCACGTGGAGCTTATCGCACAGCTGAAAGGGCGAAAGCATCTTATTGTCGGTAATCACGATGATATCAAAGACCTGAGAGTGCAGCAGCAGTTTGTTGAAATCGTCCAGGCAAAAAGCCTGAGTGTAATGGCAAATAAGGAGCCTTACAAGCTTCTACTCACACATTGCCCTTACATGATGTGGGACGGACAGCACCGTGGCGTTATCATGCTGTACGGACATCTTCATAACACGATTGATGAAAAGCTTTTTCAGCAGTATCTTGCGGCATACAATAAAGAAAGGCCTCCAAAGGCTGAGAACCGTGAGAATCCATGCAGGGCATACAGTGTATGCCAGTGTCTGTGGGATTATGAACCGGTAACGCTGGAAGAGATACTTGAAAAAGGAGACGCAAAAAAAGAAATAAGATGACATTATTTGGAGACAGGCAAAGCCTGTCTCTTTTTTTTATTCTGCTGCCGCCTTGGCATATTAAGTCTGAACAACAAAAAAAAGAAAGGAAAACAAAAAAATGAAAAAGCATGATTATAACGAATTCGGAGATTTTGCAAAGAAGGAGCTTGGACCGGAAGGACGCCAGATGTGGAAATGGGACAAGAAATATAGAAAAGCGTCCTCTTGCATGTGGTGGAAGGTGCTGTCATCTATTTTTTGCACCTGGTGTGTGGCAGCAATGATTGCAAGATTTTGCTTAAAAATGACATTGCCAGTCCAGTGCTTCTGGCTGACCGAAGCGGTATATGTATTGGTTGCAGGCACATTGCCGTATTGTTTAAGGATTCCCAAAAATGAAGACAAAGCATTAGTCATGGAGTTAAATTTCGTTGTACTGACAGTCGCAATGCTTCTTGCGGAATGCGCGCTGCTTTAAACTGAGACAGGTTTTCCTGTCTCTTTTTTTAGTTTTAAAAATCCTGCATATTGGATATATAAAAACAAAGAAAGGAAAATGAAAAAATGAAAACAAAAAGTGTTCAGAATGGTGTATTGTTTTACCTCAATGAAAGCGGTAATGTTGTTGATATTGATGTGGAGGCAGGAATCAAAAGTGTTGTGATTGACGATAATATTTCAATGCTGGAAAGTAATAAGAGCTTTCCGGATGTGGAGCAGCTTGTGATTAATGACTGTGTAGAAAAAATAAGTATATGGAACAAATTATTTCCAAATGTCAAAAATATTGACTCGCATAGCAGTGATTTTACATCAGGCAAATACCTTGTTGAATATACTTATGAAATGAATATGAAGCTGCTTAATGTATTCCTACATGATGAAGATGAAGAAATCGATATGACAGGAATAAGCCGTATTGGTGAGTTTGCCTTTCATGGATGTAAAAGCACAAAGCTTGTAAATACTTCAAATATCACTAACAGAAACTATATTGCTAACAGAAACTATATTGACAGCAATGCCTTCACTGGTTCAGCATTTGAGGACCAGCCTTTTGTCAATGGTGTTAAAATGGCAGGCCTGATTGTGATAGATATTGATGAAACAGCTGACAGAGTAGTCATACCAGATACAAGATGGCAGCCAGTCATCTTTCTTAATACAGTAAAGCTGTATCATGTAAAAGAACTTGTTATCCATAATCCTGAGACAATGAAGAAAATCGGATATGATAATGGCCTTCCTAGCTCGCTTGTCCTAGAAACAAACCAGTTGGTTGAAAGTGATGAAGATATAGAATGGCTTGCGCATCTGCACTTATCACAATCGCGTGTCAATCATTTTTCATTAATACACCCGGCCTATAAGGAAATTGACGGCGTTATATATACGAAAGATATGAGAAGCGTAGTAGCAGTATCTCTTGATAAAAAAAACGTTGTAATCCAGGATGGACCAGTCAGAATCCGGAGTTATGCTTTTACATATTGTGATGCTGAATCTGTCATACTCCCGGACTCAATATCCAGAATTGAAAGTTATACATTCCATAAATGCAGTAAGTTAAAAGATATCACATTTGGAAACAATCTCAATTATATAGGTGATGGTGCATTTGAAGACTGTGTTAACCTTAAGCGCGTTGTACTGCCGCAAAGTGTAAGGATGATAGACAGCAATGCTTTTTTACGTGCAGGGCTGGAAGAGATTACATTAAATCAGGGACTGGAAAAAATACTGACAGGTGCATTTTACGGTACAAATATTAAAAAGCTTGAGGTTCCTGGTTCTGTAAAGAGATTCGCACCAGGAAATATAAACTTACAGCTTAAAGAAATCGTGATGTTTGAGTTTTCTGAAGAAGTTGCAGCCAATCTTGTTTGTGTGAACACAAAGTCTGTAAACAGAGATACTATATTGCGTCTGCAATGCGGCGAACGGTATGTATATCTGCCAAGAAGCATAAAAGGCTCAATGCGTAATGAATTCAATAACAAAATCATGCGTTTCTTCAAAGACAAAGATACAGAGTACTGTATGCTGTGGGAATATGCATACACTGCAAAAACGAAAGAAGACCTGGCTTTGGCGGAATATCTGAGATACGGAGCAGAAGAAGAAAAAAGATATGTAAAGAAAAATTCAAAAAAAATTGCGCTTAGGCTTATCCAGGAGAGGAACGAAGAACAATTGGTGAAGCTGCTAAAAACAGGGCTCGTGTCAAAAGTGACATTGAAGGTGCTGTTAAAAGAGCTGAAAGAAATGCCGGTTGCACAGGCATATATCCTTGACCAGATTGGACCGAACACAAAACAGATATTTTGTATTTGATTTTTAAGAAGATAAGTTGGAATTCTCGGTAATTTAATTGCCGAGATGAAAACGCCTAGATATACAAACAAATAAAAATATCGTTTACGACTTATTGATTTCTCTACGTTTCGGCGTAGAGAGATTTTTTATTTTCATTAAAATTTTTTCGCAAAAAATCGTCTCCTCCTGGATTTTTTCAGCATATTAACTATGTAAGAAAAAAAGCAGGAGGTTTTTGATATGGCAAAGAAAAAGTCCATACGGGTTGATTTTGTAAAATCTTGTATTACATATAACAAACTGAATAAAATTGCCATATCAGGCATTGAAAATACCTGTAAGCGCTTGAACCTTGACAGTATCTACGATGTCATTAACGGCAGGTTTGTAATTCCTTCCAAAAGACCATCAGGCAAGAAGTCTTCTTCAAATCGTGTTGTAAAAAGCGATACCGTATTTGTGGCTTACAGATTCTGCGGTCACCCGACAGAAGAACAGGCGTCAGACTTAAACCAGAATATTGGCGCTTCACGTTTTATGTGGAACCGTATGCTTTCAGACTACAAGTTGATGTGGAAGATGTATGGCATTTCAATACCTATGACTCCGGCTGATTACAAAGATGTATCTGGTCTGGAATGGCTTAACGACAGAGATTCCCTGGCACTGGCAAATGTTCAGTTAAATCTTGAAAAGGCGAGAAGTGACTATTTTGCCGGTGAAAGAGGTGCTCCTAAGCGTAAGAAGAAACATCAGTGTAAGGATTCTTATACGACAAACCGCGTCGGAAAGAATATCCGTATTGAGGATGGCGGGCTCCGCCTCCCAAAGATTAACGGTTTGATAGAACTTTCCATGCACAGACCGATTAAACCAGACGGCACATTGAAAAGTGTTACGGTTACACACGAGCCTGACGGCAAATGGTATTTTTCAATCCTGATTGAATATCCAGCTGAAGAAGTTGAATTATCAGACGGATTGCAGAAGTTTTTTGCTTCCGGTGATATCAATGCGATTTCCGGAATCGGGCTTGATATGTCAGTGCCTTTCTTATATATAGATTCATCAG
>OBKG01000879.1_pt1 | contig 10037 bp, 5 predicted proteins | sample 1519741 | NCBI WGS metagenome assembly OBKG01 (sample SAMN00265072, study PRJEB22529) | human gut metagenome
TTTGCGGCGGCTTCGGCAGCCCACTTGGCGTACTCGTCGAGGTCATCCTCCTGCGTAGCGGGAGCTGCCTCGGCGGCACCGGAAGCGTGGTCATCAGCAGCGGAATCCACATCCTTGTCCGCATACTGGTCATCGATGTCGGCGAACGGGTCAGGAGAGCCCATTCCCGGCTCCTGCTCGCTCAGCTCTTTTGCCAGCTCATCGTAGTCGGTATCGGTGGTCAGGTACTTGAGCTTTCGGGCAATTTTCTGCTGTTTTGCTTTTTGACGTCCGCGGCCCATCTGACCCCCTGCGATTACTGTGCTGTTCGATTCATCAACAATAGAGAGTACCACTAATAGTGGCTTGTTCGTTGTCGGCTCACACTTTTACCATAAAAAGCGTTTATTTAGGGCATATTCAAAGGATTTTCGCATGACCGACGAGCAGCAACTGACAGCGGCAGGCAATGAGATGAGCGCGAGCTTCCTCGCGGCCAAAAAGCGTTCGGACGAAACGCTCGCCAAGCTGGAGGCCAAGCCGTCGTCCTTCACCATGTTGACCGGCGACCGCCCGACCGGCCGGCTGCACCTCGGCCACTACTTCGGCTCGATCCGTGAGCGTGTCGCCATGCAGGAGCGCGGCGTCAACACGAACATCATCATCGCCGACTACCAGGTGATCACCGACCGCGACACCACCGAGCACATCCAAGACAACGTGCTGAACCTGGTGCTCGACTACATGGCCGCCGGCATCGATCCGAACAAGACCATGATGTTCACCCACTCCGCCGTGCCGGCCGAGAACCAGCTACTGCTGCCGTTCCTGTCCTTGGTCACCGAGGCCGAGCTGCACCGCAACCCGACCGTGAAGTCCGAGATGGAGGCGTCCGGTCACGCGCTGACCGGTCTGCTGCTCACCTACCCGGTGCATCAGGCGTGCGACATCCTCTTCTGCAAGGCCAATGTCGTGCCGATCGGCAAGGACAACCTGCCGCACGTGGAAATCACGCGCACCATCGCCCGCCGTTTCAACGAGCGTTACGCCAAGAAGAACCCGGTGTTCCCGGAGCCGGCCGCCATTCTGTCTGAGGCACCGGAGATTCCGGGTCTCGACGGCCGCAAGATGAGCAAGTCGTACGGCAACTCCATCATGCTGGGCGCCACCGCCGAGGAAACCGCCAAGCTCATCAAGAAGAGCCCGACCGATTCCGAGCGCCGCATCACCTTCGACCCGGTTGCCCGCCCGCAGGTCTCCGCCCTGCTGACCACCGCCGGCCTGGTGACCGGCCGCGACCCGAAGGACATCGCCGAGGAGATCGGTGATTCCGGCGCCGGCGCGCTCAAGGCATACGTCATCGAATCAGTCAACGAGTTCCTGGCCCCGCACCGCGAGCGCCGCGCCGAGCTGGCCAAGGACATGGATTCCATTCGTGACATCCTGCACGACGGCAACAAGCGCGCCAACGCCATCGCCGAGGAGACCCTCGACCAGGTGCGCGAGGCCATGGGCATGAAGTACTGATTTTCCCGCCGCTCGTAGCAAGACGCCGTGTCAGCCCCAACTGGGCAACTGACACGGCGTTTTTGTATTGCGGCGTCTGCTGTGTCCTATCTTCACTTCGAGGGGCGGATTTCTTGTTTTTCCGTGCAACGCGGCTATCAAGACGGACCTCTGTTCACTTCATGCCGATGGCTTGCATCAATACGTACGCTCCCCGCACAGCAATGTCATTACGACGTGTTGCGGCATAGCGCGCATGGCTTCCGGAGTATCGGCGGCGTATGGGTCGGCGTCCAGCAACACCACATCGGCCGGGTCGCCGGATGCAAGGCGGTCACGGCCAGTGGCGGTCGAGGCTGCCAGCGAGGTATGCACATCGAGGCACTGCTCGGGCTGGAACGGCTCGCGGTCAGAGCTTTCGGTGCCGAGCACGGCGGCGGAAATGGCCAGCCACGGGTCCAGCGGGGCCACGGGCGCATCCGAGCCCATGCGCAGCGTGGTACCGGCGTCGTGGAGGGCCCTGAACGGATAAGGGATGCCGGCCGGGTTGGCCCAGAAACGGGTGATGACGTCGCGGTCATCCATGGCGTGCTGCGTCTGGATGCTGGCCGTGAGCCCCAGCTCGGCGAAACGCGGGATATCGACGGGTTTGAGCATCTGCGCATGCTCGATCGATCCATGTGCGTGCGTGGCGGCGACTGCGTTGAGCGCAATGGTGTTCGCTTCGTCGCCAATGGCGTGGCAGGCAATGTCGAAGCCATGCTCGGTGGCTAGGCGCATATAGTCTTCGATTTGCTGCGGCGTGTAGCTCAGCGTGCCATACGTCAGCGGCTCGATGCCCGAATACGGCGTGGAGCAGTAGGCGGAGCGGGTGTTGAGCGATCCGTCCGAGATGAGCTTCATGGCGCCCACATGGCCAAGCCCGGCGCTGCCCGGCAATTCCTTGCCGGTATGCCAACCCGCGTCAATGGCGGCTCGCAACCGCTCGGGGTATACACCGGCGTCCACGCGCAAACCGTTAATGCCGGCCGCGAAACGATTGATCCATGTATCGATGTTTTCGGCCATTTCATAATCGCGGATGCCCACCACGCCCTTGCTTGCGGCGTCCTGTTCGGCCTCGCGCAGCAGACGGTCAGTCTCTTCAGCAGCGCCCGGCGCCTTGTCGAAGGCGGTGTAGGCGTTGAACCATTCGAGTTCACCGACCAGACCGGATTCGTCCACATGTACGCCAAGCCTGCGGGCCGCGGCGGAATTCACCCATCCGCAGTGCATGTCCGCGCTGGAGAGGGCCACCGGCTGTTCGCCGGTCACGGCGTCAATTGCGGCCAGTGTGGGCTGCTCGTCGTCGGCCCACAGCGAGTGACGGAATCGCATGCCCACCACGAAGGCATCTGGGTCAAGCGTGTCGGCGGCGCGGCGCTCATCCAGATGACGGCGCAACATGTCCATCGCTTCGGCGGCGGAACGGGCATTGATGAGGTCCAGTCGGCCCAGCGTCTTAGCCCATTGCGTGAAGTGCGTGTGGCAGTCCCACAGGCCGGGAATAACCCACAGGCCGTCGGCGTCGATGGTGGTTTCGTCGGCGGGTGCGGCGGCCGACGTTGGGATTGAGACGCTGCCAGAAGCAATGGCATTCGTCGCGTATTCCAACGATGTCGTATGCGCCTTAGTCTGCATCGTGCTGTCCGAAGCCGAGACCGTTCCAGCAGGGCCGACAGACGCAACAACCCCATCGCGAAGCACCACATCCACGCGGTCCTGAGACCCCGGAACACCGGCATTGACAATACGCACCAAGCTACTCATACCGGCCATCATGCCACCTTTGCATGAACGCCATGGAGATTCGTCCAAGTTGAATCGCGCCGTCGACGGCGATTCCCGCTGGCTGCCTGCAAACCCCTACGTTCCATGTAATTGCGGGATGGCCTGCAACTGCGATGAACACCCATAGTTTATCCACCGACTTATCCACATTTATCCACCGAAAAATTGGGGCGGTAGACAGGGCCGGTAGCCGGACTCTACACTGCGAGGACAAAGCGAACATCACGAAGGGGTGATCATCATGGGTAGCTCAACGGCATTGACCGAGCTGACAATGCAGAAGTACCAACGAATGCAGACGTGCGCAGATGTTCAACGACGAAGCGCATGGCGCCCACCCTATGCCCTGACAACAGCGTTGGAGCTTTTGTCAATTGAAGTACCCCGCATATCAAGCAAACACAGAGGCCTTGCAACTACAACCATTGTTGCGGTTCCACACGCCAATGACAAACGGCACATTGTGGGGGTCAAAGTGGTTGTATGGCCTTTTCCACTAGACACGGTCATAATCGAGGGACAATTCACATGCACTTCACCAGCTTGCACATGGGCCATGTTCTCCACGTATCTCGAACTTGAAGAACTCATCGTTCTCGCTGATTCCATGATGCGACGAGATCGAAGGCTCTGCAGAACAACCATCGACGCCCTTTCTCTGTATCTCGATGAGGCCGAGGCCCAGGTGCGAGCCGACAAAGAGAATGGCACCAATTCGTATTTGTTCCGCGGGTATAACAAATGCCGTCGCGCCCTACTTTTGGCGCGCGCGGGCACAGATTCCTCCATGGAAACACGAACTCGTTTGGTTCTCTTGAAATACGGTCTGAATTGCCCGCAGGTGAATTATCCAATATTCGTAGGAAACAACACCAGACCCATATATCTCGATCTTGCATACCCTGAATTCAAGATATGTATCGAATACGAAGGCTCTCATCATGCCGGGCAATGGCTGAATGACGCGAGACGCCGCCAGATGATCGAAGATGCTGGCTAGAAGTACATTCAAGTCACCAAATTAGATATTGGCGACGAAGCGGGAGAAGAGGCCCTTGCCCGAAGAGTTGCCGAAAGGATACAGGAGGTTACGGGCAAAACGGTCCAGCTCACGATGCGGCAAACTACCCAGCAAATTAGCGATGTCCGAAAGCTACGCCGTATTCCACTGTACAAACGGCTGAAATTCGAGCCTCTGCTGCCAATTATTCCGACGACGCAGGAATAATAAGCCCGGTAGAGTCAGTCCGCACCGTCCGCACCGCGCTACGGTATTCAAAACCCATTTCAAGGGGCTGATTTGGCCTCCGCCGGAGGTCTACTTCCGTTTCAAGGGGCTGATCATCCGGTAGACCACGTGTATCAATGCCCTTACGTCAACGCCATTCCGCCGTTTTGGAGCCGCGTCTACTCAGGCATCAGCCCCTTGAAACGGAAGTAGATCTCTCCAGAACGTCAAATCAGCCCCTCGAAGTCCGTTTTGGCCTCAATGGTTCCTGCCGAACCACAAAAAAGCCACTCCTCTGCCATACGAGCCGACCGCACAGCAGGCACGTGTCATTTGCCGCTGCGGACCTCGGACTCCATGGCTTCCATGGGCTCGTCGACGAGCACGGTGCCGGACGGCAAGGTGCCGGGCAGCGGATCGTCCATGTAGTGGTCGAATTCGTAGAGCATGCGCTTGTTCGGCTTGGCGGTCAGCAACGAAACCACCACGATGAACAGCAACGAAATGATGAACGCCGGCAGCAGCTCATAGATGGCGAATACGCCGCCCAAGGGCTTGACGAGGTTGTGCCAGATCAGCACGGCCGCCGTGCCGGACAGCATGCCGGCCACGGTGCCGGCCTTGTTGGCGCGACGCCAGTATAGCGAGCACAGCATCAACGGGCCGAATGAGGCACCAAGCCCGGCCCACGCGTAAGACACCACCTGGAAGATCGACGAGTTCTGGTCGTATGCCACCAGAATGCCGAACAGGAACATGACCACCAGCGTGACCCTGGCCACGATCATGACCTGCTTGTCGGTGGCCTTGCGGTGCAGCAGCCCGCGGAAGATGTTCTCGCCCATGGCCGAAGCGCCGATGATCAGATACGAGGAGCTGGAGCTCATCGAGGCCGCGAAAATGCCGGAGACCACCACGCCGCACATGAAGCTCGGCAGCAGGGTCTGCGCCAGCACGATGAAGATGGTTTCCGCATCGGTGGAGGTCAGCAGTTCGGTGGGCATCATCGCGCGCCCCACCAAGCCGATGCACACCGCGCAACCCAGCGAAATCACGCACCAGGAGGTGGCGATGATTCGGGACTTGCGCACTTCTTCCACGCTGCGGATGGACAGGAAGCGCACCAGCACCTGCGGCATACCGAAGTAACCCAGGCCCCACGCCAGCATGGAGATGATGGTGATGATGCCGTAGTCGGAGGGCGCGCCGAGCACGGCCTTGCCCGCCTCGACGAGCTGCTGGCCGGTGGCCGGGTCCAGCTTGGGCGCGGCCACCTGCGTGCCGGACAGGTAGCCGGGGATGGCACGCAGGAATTCCACGGTGTTGTCGACACCGCCCGCGCTGGCCACGGTGCCGATGAACACCACCGCGAGCGCGAAGAACATGAGCATGCCCTGAATGAAGTCGGTCATCACCACCGACAAGTAGCCGCCCACCACGGTGTAGACGAACACGACCACCGCGCCGATGATCATCATGACGTGGTAGTCGAAACCGAACAACGTGGCGAACAGCTTGCCCACGGTCACGAAGCAGCTGCCCACGTACACGCTGAAGAACACCAGGATGATCACGGCCGCGATGGTGGAGATCACGCCCTTCTTGTCATGGAAACGCTTGGCGAAGAAGTCAGGAATGGTGATGGCATCGCCGGCCACTACCGAGTAGCGGCGCAGTCGCCGGGCCACAAGCTTCCAGTTGAGATAGGTGCCGAGCGCCAGGCCGATGGCGGTCCACATCGGGTCGGCCGCGCCGGTGAAGTAGGCCAGGCCCGGCAGGCCCATCAGCAGCCAGCCGCTCATGTCGGAGGCTTCGGCGCTCAGGGCCGTGAGCCACGGCCCCACGCCGCGCCCGCCCGCGAAGTATTCCTTGGAGGAGGAGTTGGAGCGTTTGGAGTAGATGAATCCGATGGACAGCATGGCCGCAAAATAGATGACCATGGCCAGCAGAATCCAGAAATCGTTGGCCAACTGCGACCCCTCCCCAATCATGACGCCAAGCGGCTACCGCCATGGCAGGAACTATGTGCTGATATGCGATTGACGCCGGAGCGGCGTCATACAGACCGTCACAGCCGTGAATACGGCCGCAACGCACTTCGCCTGATGGTAGTGGATACAAGGGCTCAAGCACCTTCCACCGTTTCCATACTGAGACGCTGTTTTATCCGAGCTCCCCACCTGAGGGGAGCCAAGATGACGGTCAGATGTCGTAGCGCCAGGACTTGTCGGTCACCACGCGGGCCATCGCCAAACCGATCGGCAGACAGATAATCACCATGAACGCACGGAACGCCCAGTCCAGCGCATTCATGGTCTGGAAGCTGCCGAGGTACCACATGGCACGGTACATATACAGACCGGGCACCATGATCACGATCGACGGCACGGTCAGGCAGATGCGCGGGTAGCCGAGGTGCGGCGGTAGCCAGCCACGTCGCACGGATGAACGCCACGCCGATGCCAGAATGCCCGCCAGGAACGCGCCGATGAAGGTAGCCATCTCGGGTGCCACGTTGAAGTCCTGCAATTCCAAGCGCAGCGTGTCCGTGATCGCACCGATCAGGGCGGCGGCCAGGCACATGCGCTGCGGCGAATTGAACAGCACGGAGAAGCCCCACACGCCGACGAACGCCGCCACGAACCGCAGCAATCCGTTGACCCACGGGTCAAGCCCCAGCGGTTCAAAGCCTTCCGGGTGCAGGTGCACCATCACGGCCACGGCCCAGCCTGCCAGCGTGGCCATCAGGATGATGCACAGCACGTACGCCACGCGCTGGATGCCCGAGGGGAAGTCGATTTTCGCCATGTCGAGTCCGCCTGTGATGAGCGGGAAACCGGGGATCACGAACAGCATGGCGCCGATGTAGGCCGTATCGTGCGAGAGCGCGACTGGGTCGAAAATGCCGATGAGTCGCAGGGTGCCGGTGCAGGCGAGCGCCGCCGCGGCCACACACACAAAGGTGACGAAGAACTGGTTCAGATGGTATGCAAACAGCCGGCGACGCATCCACTGGCCAAGGCCCGCGCCCACGAACGCACCGATCATGTCGTATGGGCCGCCGCCGAGCAGGAACACGAAGGCCGCGCAGGCTAGGGCGGAGGCCAGACCGGAGAACCACGGCTTGTACAGCGGCTTGCGGCGCTCAATCAGATCGAGTCGCTCGTGCGCCTGCCGCACGGTGATACCGCCCTTGGCCTTCTCTTCGTCGGAGCGCTCGTTGAAGTGTTCGGCGTATTCCTTGGGCACGCGATTCTTACGCTTCGTACTGCTTGCAGCAGGGCTTTCGGCGGTTGCGCCGTTCGCCGCGTTCGCCGATTCAACCGACTCATTGGAGTCACCGGTAAACACTTCGGCATCGTCGTAGGCCTTCTCTTCGGCCGCTTTGTCTTCGACCGGAGTGACTTCCGCGCTGTCCGCCAAAAGTCGGTGGGCTTCTTCATTGTCATCATCCAAGGACTTGGCCACGGAGGTCACGAGTACCTTGGTTTTCAACGCAAGATCCAGCGCCTCGTCCACGCTGCCGTTGGCCGCCTCAGCCTCGACCTTGGCACGTTCGCGCAGGCGCTTGGCCAGATCGGCCGAATACTGCGAAGCGTCACGTTCGTCCAAATGCTTGACCACGCCATCGGACAGTTGCGAATCGACGTGATACATCGACCCCTTGCCGAGATTCACGGAGAACCAGTCGGCGAAATGTTCCAGCAGCCAGATACGTTCGGTGTTCACGCCGGTACTCGGCAAATCCACGACTTCGGTGATGCGGTTACGACCATCCGTGCAGGTGGCCTCGATATCCGTCAGGTTCACGTCGGCGCGTACGTGCACGCCCAGCGGGTAGGCGATGCGGTGCATCATTTCACGCACGCGGAAGGAGCCGGTGCCGGCTCCCAGGTCCAACATGCCGACTCGTACAATCACGCTGGCTTTGGCGGCGATACCGGCGTCCACCACCGGTTTTTCCCAATCGCGTGCAATATCTTCCATGTCCAGCGGAATGGAGTGGGTGTGGAATTTACGTACAGCCGTTGCGCCTTTCGCTTCGGGCGCACTTTTTTTCTTCTGTTCGCTCACATCCTTCATTACTACTCCCTGCCTTCCCCGCCAGCAATCGTAAGGCGCTCAAATCTTCCGCGAATCGGACAGTGTCTCATATGCTGTCCGATATTCGGTCTCTATAGGTGGACAACTTGGCGCACTATATGGACTTCGTAACGTAAAAAGCGATTTCGCGGGGATACACTATTGCCCACACAACAACCACGTTGAATATGGGCTGTGGGCTCGCAACGACTGGTCTCAACAACTGCGGAGGAGCCGCAGACGACCAGTAGACCGAGCAACCTGTTATTCGGCAAAGGAGGTTATATGGCAACACCTGAAGAACAGATCACTCCCGCTGACGCCGCCATCGTCACTACCGGGACCGGCCGAAAGGGCCCGGAGGAGCATGATCTTCCCGAAAGCCTGAAGTACGACATGGATCTGTGTCTTGAGATCCTGCGTAACGTACTGGGCGAATACAACCCCGAACTGCTGTCTACGTTCGACACCGTGCGTCATTACGCGGTGGAGGCCAGCGCCGAGCATTTCGCCGAGCTGAAGGATCCGAACCCCGACCAGGATGGCCTGAAGGAGGCCGTGAACGTCATCGACAACATGACGTTGCACGACGCCCAGCTGCTGGCCCGCGCGTTCGCCACGTATTTCCATCTGGCAAACCTGTCCGAGGAGAACTACCGCGTTTCCGTGCTCCACGAGCGCGAGAACAACGTGCCCGTTGACCAGGCGGTCGACCCGATCAACGAGCTCACCGTCGCTTACCACCAGCTCATCAATGAGACTGGCCCGGCCAAGGCCAAGGAACTGCTCAACCAGCTCGAATTCCACCCCGTCTTCACGGCGCACCCCACTGAGGCCCGTCGCAAGGCCGTGGAAGGCAAGATCCGCCGCGTTTCCGAATTGCTTGAGGAGTACAAGCGCCTCGGCGGCTCGGATAAGAAGGAATGCCTGCGCCGTCTCTACAACGAGATCGACGCCCTGTTCCGCACCTCTCCGATCGCGCTGAAGAAGCCGACCCCGGTTGAGGAAGCGGACACGATTCTCGACATCTTCGACAACACGCTGTTCAACACCATCCCCAAGGTCTACCGTCGCTTCGACGACTGGGTCCTGGGCGATAAGGCCGGTCTCGTCGAGCCCGCTTGCCCCGCGTTCTTCCACCCGGGCAGCTGGATCGGCTCCGACCGCGACGGTAACCCGAACGTCACCGCCAAGGTGAGCCGCGCCGTGGCCCGCAAGTTCTCCGATCACGTAATCGCCGCCCTTGAGGAAGCCACCCGCACCGTGGGCCGCAACCTCACGATGGAAGCCGAGACCACGCCGCCGAGCGCCGAGCTCAAGAGCCTCTGGAGCCACCAGAAGGAAATGAGCGAGCGTCTGACCGACAAGGCCGCCCTGATCTCCACCAAGGAGATGCACCGCGCGGTCATGC
>OBKG01000896.1_pt1 | contig 9854 bp, 12 predicted proteins | sample 1519741 | NCBI WGS metagenome assembly OBKG01 (sample SAMN00265072, study PRJEB22529) | human gut metagenome
TGCGCATATGCTGCCATATCCGGGTGAACGGCATGGCATCCGAACGAAAATCGATAGGGGGGAGCGGATATGTCCGTGAAGGAACGCAACCGAGTGCAGGGGCTGCAGCCGGAACTTGAGGAATACTACCGGTGGTTCCACCGGCATCCCGAGCCGTCGTACGGGGAGGTCAAAACCACGGCCCGCATCAAGGAGATCCTGACCGTGCACGGCATCGAATTTTTGGACACGGGACTCAAACCGGCTTGGTGGCACGCGTGCAAGGCACGGCGGACCCCACCGCGGATCTGGGAATCGGTGATTGACTTGGCCATGGGGTTATGCTGTCCTTCCTTTACAGACTTTACAGATTGTCGTACGGGGCGATTTCGTGCGGGCTGGTGCCGCCGGTGATGATGGCCAGCGCGTCGTCCAGGGACTGCTGGGCCATGTTTTTGACCGCCACGTCGGTGAAGAACGCGATATGCGGCGTGATCACCACGTTCGGCAAGGCGTGGAGCGCGTTGTAGTACTGGTTGTCGATCGGCTGGTCGGAGGGCAGTTCGTTGCCGAACAGCTTGGCCTCGCCTTCAAGCACGTCGAGCGCGGCGCCGGCGATCACATGGTTGTTCAGGGCGTCGATGAGCGCGGGCGTATCGACCACGCCGCCGCGCGAATTGTTGACCAGATAGGCGGTCGGCTTCATCTGCGAGAGACGATGCGCGTCGATGAGATGGCGGGTGGTGGCGTCGAGATATGTGTGCATCGTCACCACGTCGGATTGCGCGAGCAGCTCGTCCTTGCTCACCCAGGTGAGCAGCGGGTCGAGCTCGTGGTTCTCGTTGATATCGTTGCCGAGCACGCGCGCGCCGAGCGCATGGAAGATGCGTGCCACGGTCGAGCTGATGCGGCCCACGCCTCGGCGAACGGGCGCTCCTCGTCGATGGTGTGGTAGAAGGCGATGGAGATCATGATGGTGGCCTTTCTGAAGATTGATGGGATTGGAATACGTCGAAAAGATCAGTGGCGGGGGAGCGCTTGAACCAGAACACAGGCGGGCGCGTGGTGTCGGAGCCCGATAAGTCCTATTGTTCCCGGAGCCGTCGGATCCGGTCCACCGCCTCGTGCAGCGTGTCCAGCGAGGCCGCGTAACTGAACCGTACGTACCGGGACGGTCCGCTGACGAACGCCTCGCCCGGAATGCCAGCGACTTTCGCGCGCCGGGCCAGAAGCCGCGCATAGTCGTAGCTGCTGCCATCGAAGATGGGCGGCACCTCGACGTACACGTAGAACGCGCCGGACGGTCGGGCCATCGTGTAGCCGAGCCCGGTGAGCGCATCCACCAGATAGTCGCGACGGTTCCGGTATTCGGCCACCATGCGGTCGATGGATTCGTCGCCGCGTTCGTAAGCCACTTGCGCGGCGTCCATGGTGAACATGGCGGCCGTGGACACGTGAATCTGATGCACTTTGAGCAGCTGCGCGCTCAGGGCGTGCGGGGCGGCGAAGAAGCCGAGACGCCAGCCGGTCATCGCGTAGTTCTTCGACGTGCTGTCCACCACGATGGTGCGGTCGGGCGCGAACAGCGCGATGGACGGCGCCGGGCGCGTCTCGTAGCTGATCTCCGCGTACACCTCGTCGCTCAGCACCGTCACGTCATGGCGTTCGACGACTTCGGCCAACGCGCGCAACTGGTCGGCGGTCAGGGTCACGCCGGTGGGATTGTTCGGCGAGTTGATCACCAGCACCGCATCCCGGCCCTCGACCGAACGCAGCGCACGCTCCAGTGCGTCCGGGGTCAGCACGAAATCGGTGTCCGTGGTGTCGATTTCGATTGCCTCGGCGCCGGTCAGGGCGGCCATGCTTCGGTACAGGCCGAACCCGGGCGTAGCGTACAGCAGGGCCGCGCCCGGATGCAGCAGGGCGGTCAGCGCGCTGCTGATCGCCTCGCTCGCGCCCTCGGTCACGACGATGTCCTCGGCCGGGTAGTGCAGGTCGCGTCTGCGGGCCAGATAGTCGGAGATCGCCTGCCGCAGTCCGGGGGTGCCCGCGTTCGGCGCGTAATGCGTGCGATTGCGGGCCAGGCTTTCGACCGCGGCCTGCTTGATGAAGTCGGGGGTCGCGAAATCCGGTTCGCCGAGCGTGAGCTTGAGGATGTCGGGAATCGACGACACCTCGCCGTCGAACGAGCGGATGACGGACGCGGTGAGGTTGCCCAGTTGCGTAATCACCGCATCGGCCGGCTCGAAATGGTGAGGTTGCGTCTGCGATGATTCCGCAGGCTGATGGTATGCGTCAGGTGTTTGGCTCATTGCGTATCTCCGGTGTTGGCTGGGTGGTCCTTATACGTGTGATGTGTGCGATTGGTTGTCGCCTATTGGCGGGCGGCGGTTTCGGATTCGAGGCCGGAAGTCTCCGGCAGGGCCGCCGGCGGCGCGACCCCGACACGCTCGCTGATGATCGCAAGCTGGTCGAATGTCGCCCTGTCGATGGGCAGGGAAGTGCGGTTGCGCGCTGCGGCAAGCCGTTCCTTGTCTCCCGGCACCAGCACGTCGTGGCCGTCCACCGGGTCCATGGCACGCAGGCGGGCGGACAGCGAGGCGACGCGCTCGCCGACCGCGGCCGCGCCGCCGAACGCCTCCAGATCGATGGCGGCGAAGCAGTGGCAGATATGCTGGCCCTTCATATCCAGGGACAGCAGGCCGCCGGACAGCACGCCGGTGAGAATCTCCACCACCGTGGCCAGGCCGTAGCCCTTGTATCCGGCGTTGAGCTCGCCAGAACCGCCGAGCGGCGTCAATCCGCCGATGCGCGGCGTGGCGCGAATGTTGTCCATCACGTCGGCGGAGTCATGGTTGACGCGGCCAGAGCCGTCCACAGCCCAATCACCCTCGATGGATTCGCTGAGTTTGACGAGCACCTCGATCTTGCCGAGCGAGACGCATCGCGTCTCGGGAGATGAGCTGGCCCATGCCGCTGTGCCCGTCCAGCACTGCGCAGGCCTTGGCATCGCTGACCACGGTGGCGCGCGCGGACGGATCGATCATGCCGTGGCGCAGCTTGTGATCGTACATGGCCATGCGCTGCATGCCATGGGAGGCGATGCCATGACGGTCCGCATCGAGCAGCGTGGAGGCGATGAACGCGGCGTCATCATGGGCGAAACTCCGACGTTCGAACACTGCGGTCGCAAAGTCCTGCAGTTCCTGTGCGGCGACCCGAACGTAATCGGACATGACCCTCTCCTGATGTATCGCGAATCCCCATGACCAGTCGTTGACGATGATCGGCGCGACGGTTCGGCCGCGCCTTTCCCGAACCTAGCACGGCGCAACCGGTGCGGCTGGGGCGTGGCAATCGCGAAAACCGATAGCGTGCTACAAGCTGAATCTGTACCATGCAGCGTGCCGCATGGCGTACCTTATATACATGCTGCGCGTATAGCGCTTTATAGGCAACGCATATAACCACGCCGACCTGCCACCCGTGGCCTTGCACTAGGGTTGGCGGGTGGCAATGCAATCGGCGAGACCACAGCGCGGACCGCAGACAGGAGGAAAGCCCGGATGATCCAGATCAGATCGGTGAGTAAGAGCTTCAACGGCACCAAGGTGCTGGACGGGCTCGACCTCGACATCCCGCGTCAGAACGTGGTCACGGTGATTGGGCCGTCCGGCTCCGGCAAGTCCACGCTGTTGCGCATTCTGGACTTCCTTGAGCGGGCCGATTCCGGCACCGCCGACTTCGGCGACGGCCCGGTGGACCTGACCACCACCAACACCGCCGACATCCGCAAGGTGCGTTCGAAGATCGGGTTCGTGTTCCAGAACTACAACCTGTTCCTCAACAAAAACGCCCTGCAGAACGTGGCCGAGGGACTGATCTACTCGCGCGGCGTCAAGCCGGAACAGGCGCGCAAGATCGCCCTCGAACAGCTTGACCGGGTCGGGCTGGCGGACTTCGCCGACCGGTATCCGAGCACGCTGTCCGGCGGCCAGCAGCAGCGCGTGGGCATCGCCCGCGCCGTGGCGCTCAACCCGGAGCTGTTGGTGCTCGACGAGCCGACCTCCGCCCTGGACCCGGAAATGGTCACCGGCGTGCTTGAGGTCATCAAGCAGCTGGGCCAGGACGGCATGACCATGCTCATGGTCACCCACGAGATGCGCTTCGCCTACGAGGCGTCGAGCAGCGTGGTGTTCATCGAAGGCGGGCACGTGGTCGAGCAGGGAGATCCCAAGCAGATCTTCGAGCACCCCACGCAGCAGCGCACGGCGGAGTTCCTGTCGTCCACCAACAACGTGCTGATGATTCCGGCGGCCGCCTGACGGTCCGATGAGGCGGCAGGCGTGCCCAGCGGCATTGCCATCGCCGTCAGCACAGCATTCAAGTTTTCCCTAATAGATCAACCAATGAGAGACCAACCAAGAGAGGGGTTCGTCATCATGTCCAATACCCATGGAGTGTTCCGCAAGGCCGTGGCCCTGCTGTCCGGCGTCGCCGTGCTGTTCTCGCTGGCCGCGTGCGGTTCGTCGTCCGCCGGCGAGTCCGGCTCGTCCGATTCCGGCAAGATCTCGACCAGCGCGCTTGAGCAGGTCAAGTCCGCCGGCAAGATCGTGTTCGCCACCGAAGGCACCTACGCGCCGTTCAGCTACCACGATTCCAAGACCAACGAGCTGACCGGCTACGACGTGGAAGTGGCCACCGCCATCGCCAAGGAGATCGGCGTCAAGGCCGAGTTCGCCGAAGGCAGCTTCGACTCGCTGCTCGCCGGCGTGGATGCCAAGAAGTACGACACGGTCGCCGACCAGATCAGCGCCACCGACGAGCGCAAGGCCAAGTACGACTTCACCGATCCGTACACCTACTCGTACGGCGTGGTCGTGACCACCAAGGACAACCCGAAGAACGTCTCCTCCTTCGACGACGTCAAGGGTCTGAAGGCCGCCGAAACCGGCACCAGCAACTGGAACAAGACCGCCCAGGAGAAGGGTGCCGAAATCGTGCAGGTCAACGACTTCGGTCAGGCCGTCGAGGCCCTGCAGTCCGGCCGTGCCGACGTGACCCTCAACGACGGTCTTGCCGTGCTCGACTACCTCAAGCAGAAGCCGGACGCGAACATCAAGATCGCCGCCAAGTCCGAGAAGACGCCGGCCGCCCAGCTGCCGTTCCGAAAGGGCAGCGACGACCTGGTCAAGGCCGTGAATGACGCCATCGCCAAGCTGCAGAAGGACGGCACCCTGACCAAGATTTCCGAGAAGTACTTCGGCGAGGACTTCTCACAGGAGTGACGGCCGCCGTATCAGGTACCGTAACAACGCAATAACCGCATCACACAGGCAAAGGACAAGGCAATGGACGCACGGGTATGGTCGATAGTGGTGGATTCCTTCGGCAAGCTCCTTATTCCGGGACTTACCGTGACCATCCCGCTCACCCTGATCTCATTCGCCCTCGGCCTGCTGCTGGCGATCATCGTCGCGCTGATCCGCGTGGCCAAAGTGCCGGTCGCGGCGCAGATTGCTTGGGTGTACGTGTGGGTGTTCCGAGGCACGCCTCTGCTGGTGCAGCTGTTCGTGATCTTCTTCGGCCTGCCCTCCATCGGCATCACGATTCCCGCGCTGCCGTCCGCCGTGATTGCGTTCTCGCTCAACGTGGGCGCGTACGCCTCGGAAACGTTGCGCGGCGCGATTCTGGCCGTACCGAAAGGCCAGCTTGAGGCCGGATACGCGGTCAACATGCCGTACGTGACGATCATGCGGCGCATCGTGCTGCCGCAGGCGTTCCGTTCGGCCTTCCCCGCACTGTTCAACACGTTCATCGGACTGGTCAAGGACACGTCGCTGGCCGCCAACATCACCGTGGTGGAGATGTTCATGGCCGCCCAGCGCGTGGTGGCCGTCTACTACGAGCCGCTGGTACTGTACATCGAGGTGGGCCTGATCTACCTGCTGTTCAGCACGGTGCTCACCTGGCTGCAGCAGTACTGCGAGAAGAAACTCAACGCGCACTTCTGACGGGTATCATCACTCACGACGAAGTTCGCGACGACAACGAACCATAACGAGCAATTACGATCAAAGGAGCAAACATGGCCATTGACGTGTACGGAGCCAGCTGGTGTGGCGATTGCCACCGTGCCAAGGCCGCGCTGAACGATCTCGGCGCCGCGTTCAACTGGCACGACATCGAAACCGAGGAAGGCGCGGCGGATTGCGCGGTCGCCATCAGCGGCCAGCAGCACATCCCCGTCGTCCTTTACCCGGACGGCGCCTTCCAGGTCGAGCCTTCTGCGCTCGACATCAAGAACAAGCTCGAGGCATTGGGCGAACTGAAGTAGTTTTCGTTTCCGCTCGATTTGATTGGGACCGATGGCATGCAGCCATCGGCCCCTTTTTCGTATGCCAAGGCTCATGCCGCACCATCGCCTGATTTGGCGTGCGATATAGATTTTTCGTATGCGGGCGGAGGCGTGGCTTAAGGGCGGACGTGGTGTCATCGGTGTATCGTATCCGCGTACGATGTCACCGCGGACTTCGAATGGGAGTACGGATCGCCCTCGGTCATCAATGACGCGGATTGGTCGGCGCTGTTCGCGTCAACCGCCACTGAACTGGGCCTCAAGGTCGAGCCGTCGCAGCCCTCGCTCGGCGGCGAGGACTTCTCCTACTATCTAGGCAAGGCGCCGGGCGCATTCGTCCATCTCGGCGTCGGCAACGGCGACCGGCCGATGCACGGACCTACGTTCTACGCCAAGCTCGATGCCGTCGCCACGGGTGCGGATCTGCTGGCCACTACGGCGCAACGCGCGCTTACGCGGCTGGGCGAGCAGCGGTAGTTGCTGCGCGGCGTTAGGTTTCCGCTGAGTACGTTGCCGGTCGCTGGCTGTACGCAAATGCGTACAATTCCGGGCGATTTGTCCGTCGGCTGATACGATGGGAGTCACCAGCCGGAACCGAAGGTGGTCCCGACGCATAGTGAAAGGAAAGCCATGTCCGTGATTTTTGGGGGAGCGATGATCACCTTTCTGGTCATCCTCGTCATTATCATCGTGCTGCTGTTCACCTCGTTGTTCGTCGTGCCGCAGCAGCAGGCGTACATCATCGAACGCTTCGGCAAGTTCCTTAAGGTGCAGTTCGCCGGCATCCATATCCGCATTCCGTTTGTGGACCGCATCGCCATGAAAACGAACATGCGTGTCAACCAGCTTAACGTGCAGCTGGAAACCAAGACGCTCGACAACGTGTTCGTCACCGTGGTGGCCTCCACCCAGTTCCGCGTGAACCCGAACGATGTGGCCACCGCCTACTACGAGCTGCGTGACCCGGCCGGTCAGCTGCGCTCCTACATGGAGGACGCGCTGCGTTCCGCTATCCCCGCACTGTCTTTGGACGATGCCTTTGCCCGCAAGGACGATGTGGCGTTCGACGTGCAGAAGACCGTGGGCGCCGAAATGAGCCGTTTCGGCTTCACCGTGGTCAAGACGCTGATCACCGCCATCGACCCGAGCCCACAGGTCAAGAACGCGATGGACTCCATCAATGCCGCCCAGCGTGAAAAGGAAGCCACCCGTCAGCGTGCCGAGGCCCAGCGTATCCAGATCGAGACCCAAGCCGCCGCCGATGCGGAGAAGACTCGCTTGCAGGGTGAGGGCCAGGCCAATTACCGCCGCGAGATCGCCAACGGTATCGTCGACCAGATCAAGAGTCTGCAGGCTGTGGGCATGAACATCAACGACGTGAACAACGTGGTGCTGTTCAACCAGTACCTCGACGTGATGCGCTCGCTGTCCGAATCGAACAACACCAAGACCGTGGTGCTGCCCGCCTCCACGCCCGGCGGTTATCAGGATCTCTACGAGCAGGTCACCAAGGCCATGCTCACCGCTTCCGAGACGAAGTAATCACCCCGTTTGCGAATCCCCATCCATCGATAGTGAAGTCCCTCCAAGCGAGGGACTTCACTATCGCTATGCCTGAAGGAATGCCGGAATGGCCTCGGCCGCCGCGTATCCCTTGCGATACATCATTTCCAGACCCTCGAAGTTCTTTTTTAGGGTGTTGAGGCCATAGAGGTCTTCCGGGGCGAGAATCAGCACGCGGCCTTCTGCCTCGTAATGCTTGGCGAGTTCGAGTTCGTCGTTGTAGGTCTTGTAGCGCATGCGCAGCTTCTCGGCCGCGGCGGGGTGGGAGCGTTCGAGGATGCGGGCCGGAGCCAAATCCTTCTGCTGCTTGCGCACTTCGTCACGCAAGCGAGACAGAATCAGAATCACGCGATCGTAGCCGTCCTCCAGCGCCTTCTGCACCGGCACCGGATCGGCGATGCCGCCATCGAAATACGGCACACCATCCACCACATACGGCTCGCAGGCCACCGGCACGGCGGACGAAGCCTTGATGATGTCGAAATCATCAAAACGCACGCGCGATTTGTCGAAGTACTTGGTCGAGCCGTCCTCGGCATTGCAGGCCACCACGGTGAACCCGGTCTCATTGGCCTCGAACGCCGCGAAATCCAACGGATTCTCGCCATCGTGATTGCTCAGCGTGCCGTAGATGTAGTCGAGGTTGGCAAAGTTGTGGTTCTTGAAGAAGCTTTCCGCACTCGCGTACTCCTTGCGGAAGGCGTACTTGGTGTAGAAGGTGTGGTTGCGGCCGTGCTGGCGTGCGATGAATGAGGTCATATTGGCCGCGCCGGCGGAAACGCCGTAGCACATATCCACGTCGATGCCGTCCTCCAGCATGCGGTCCATAACACCACAGCCGAAAATCGCGCGGAACCCGCCGCCGACATCAATCATCGCCGTCTTTGTCATACCAACCCCCTGTTCACTTGAATCTGGTATGAGCTTACGCGTGCTGCACGGACAACGATATGGGCAGTGTGCTGTGAATTTGTCTGGTTCTTCCTTGGCTTCCCTCAGAGAGGGGAGCCAAGAACGGCTCATACGTTCAGCAATTTGCGTGACAACTCGGCAATCCGTTCGGACGGATCGGAATTGGCGAGCTCCACGCCGCCGGTCGCGTCTTCGGGTGCCAGTTTGCCCAGGGACTCCAACACCACGCCCAGATGGCGCACGGTACCCTCATTGCCGTCGATGACAGCAGCCCGTTCGGGCAGCAGCTCGCGGAAGTAGTCGCGGTAGAACACGAAATGCGTGCAGCCCAGCACCACCGAGTCGATATGCTCCATGTCGTACTGGTCGAAGTAGCCGTGCAGCGTGCGCATCACCAGGTCATGGTCGCCGAGCCGCCCGGATTCCACGATCTCCACCAAGTCGGGGCAAGGCTCCTTGAAAATCGTGTTGTTGGAATCGAATCGATCCATCAGTTTGGCGAACTTCCGCTCACGCAAGGTCAGGGGAGTGGCCGCCACAATCACCCTCTGGGGAATATGATGCGGGTCGGAAGGCACGTCACCACGGTCGCACGCCACTTTCAGGGCCGGCTCCATGCCGATGATCGGAATATCGTAGTGTTCGCGCAAATCGTTCACCGCGGCGGAAGTGGCGGTGTTGCATGCGATGACCACGGCCTTGACGCCTTGACGCACGAACCGTTCGACAATATCGAAACTCAGGGCCCTCACTTGTTCAGGCGTCTTGATGCCGTACGGTGCGTTGGCCGAATCACCAAAATACAGCACATGCTCGGCCGGCATATCCTTGGCGATTTGGCGAGCCACGGAAATACCGCCAAGACCCGAATCGAATACGCCGATTGGAGCCGAAGAGCTCATGCCTGAATCCTCCCTATAGCCATGCCTGCAACCGTATGTTGCCGCGACCGATCACAAAGCCGATTGTTTTGCGGTGTTGTTTCGCTCCCTAGAGTACTCTGAAAGCCATGAGTCTTCCGCAACGAGTAACCAAGACACAC
>OBKG01000906.1_pt1 | contig 9699 bp, 7 predicted proteins | sample 1519741 | NCBI WGS metagenome assembly OBKG01 (sample SAMN00265072, study PRJEB22529) | human gut metagenome
TGGATTCCTCCAGACTTTGGAGAAGCGTTGTGGAAGAGGTGGCTAAGGAATATCCGGAAGTGACTCTGGAGCATATGCTGGTGGATAATTGTGCCATGCAGCTCGTGAAGGATCCGGCACAGTTTGATGTGATCCTGACTGAGAATATGTTTGGGGATATCCTTTCAGATGAGGCGAGTATGGTGACTGGATCGATTGGAATGCTTTCTTCTGCAAGTCTCAATGAGACAAAATTCGGACTTTACGAGCCAAGCGGCGGCTCTGCTCCGGATATTGCGGGAAAAGGCATTGCCAATCCGATCGCGACGATTCTGTCAGCAGCTATGATGCTTCGGTTTACATTTGATCTTGACAGGGAAGCAGATGCCATTGAGGAAGCGGTACAGCGTGTATTAAGAGACGGTTACCGCACGATCGATATTATGTCAGAGGGAAGTATACAGATCAATACCCGCGAGATGGGTGACAGGATCTGTGCATATATTCAGTAGAAAAAACAGAAATTCAAAAAAGGAAAGAGGATGATAGAAGATGAGAAGTGATACTGTAACAAAGGGGATGCAGCAGGCGCCGCACCGTTCCCTGTTCAATGCGCTGGGAATGACACAAGAAGAACTGGACCGGCCGTTGATCGGAATTGTGAGTTCTTATAATGAGATCGTGCCGGGGCATATGAACCTGGATAAGATTACACAGGCTGTTAAAATGGGAGTTGCTATGGCAGGAGGAACACCGATCATGGTTCCTGCGATTGCAGTATGTGACGGAATTGCCATGGGACATATCGGAATGAAATATTCGCTTGTGACAAGAGATCTGATCGCGGATTCTACAGAAGCACTGGCTATGGCACATCAGTTTGACGGACTTGTTATGATACCGAACTGTGATAAGAACGTTCCGGGACTTCTGATGGCAGCAGCCCGTGTGAATATTCCGACGATTTTTGTCAGCGGGGGACCGATGCTGGCGGGTCATGTGAAGGGAAGTAAGACTAGTCTTTCCAGCATGTTTGAGGCAGTCGGTTCTTATGCGGCAGGAAAATTTTCAGAAGAAGATGTGTGCGAATTTGAAGAAAAGGCATGTCCGACCTGTGGTTCCTGTTCCGGTATGTATACGGCAAACAGTATGAACTGCCTGACAGAGGCTCTTGGTATGGGACTGAAAGGAAACGGAACCATTCCGGCAGTGTATTCTGCAAGACTGCAGCTTGCAAAACATGCGGGAATGCAGGTGATGGAGCTGGTAAGAAAGAATATCCGCCCAAGAGACATTATGACAAAAGAAGCGATTTTAAATGCATTGACAGTGGACATGGCACTGGGATGTTCCACAAACAGTATGCTGCACATTCCTGCGATTGCACATGAGATCGGAATGGATTTTGAGATTGATTTTGCCAATCCGATCAGCGAGAAAACTCCGAATCTGTGCCATCTTGCTCCGGCAGGACATACATACATGGAAGATCTCAACGAGGCCGGCGGAGTTTATGCGGTGATGAATGAGCTGAACAAGAAAGGGCTTCTTCATACAGAATGTATGACTGTGACCGGAAAGACACTGGGAGAGAACATCGAAGGATGTGTCAATAAAAATCCGGAGGTAATCCGCCCGATTGACAATCCGTACAGTGAGACAGGCGGTCTGGCAGTACTCAAAGGAAATCTGGCGCCGGACGGAAGTGTGGTAAAACGTTCTGCAGTCTGTGCAGAGATGCTGGTGCATGAAGGACCTGCAAGGATTTTTGAGAGTGACGAAGAAGCTACAGAAGCAATCAAATCCGGAAAGATCAACCCGGGAGATGTGATTGTGATCCGGTACGAGGGACCAAAAGGAGGTCCGGGAATGCGTGAGATGCTGAATCCGACTTCTGCGATTGCAGGATATGGCCTTGGATCTTCGGTTGCGCTGATCACGGACGGCCGCTTCAGCGGAGCATCCAGAGGCGCATCTATCGGACATGTGTCACCGGAAGCGGCCGTTGGAGGACCGATCGCGCTTGTCGAAGAAGGGGATATCATCAAGATCAATATTCCGGAATTAAAACTGGAGCTGGATGTATCAGAGGAAGAACTGGAAAGACGTCGTGCTGCATGGCAGCCAAGAGAGCCAAAGGTCAAGACAGGATATCTGGCAAGATATGCGTCTATGGTTACCTCCGGAAACAGAGGCGCAATTCTGGAGATCCCGAAAAATAATTAGGAGGAGAGCATCATGCAGTTAAATGGAGCAGAGATTGTGATCGAATGTCTGAAAGAACAGGGTGTAGATACTGTATTCGGATATCCGGGGGGAGCAATTTTAAATGTATACGACGCTCTCTATGAGCATAGTAATGAAATCAGGCATATCCTGACTTCCCATGAACAGGGTGCGGCGCATGCGGCAGACGGGTATGCAAGAGCAACCGGCAGGGTGGGAGTGTGTCTGGCGACCAGTGGCCCGGGGGCAACGAATCTGGTGACAGGAATTGCAACGGCCTATATGGATTCCATTCCGGTCGTAGCGATTACCTGTAATGTAGGGGTTTCCCTGCTTGGAAAAGACAGCTTTCAGGAAATCGATATTGCAGGGATCACCATGCCGATCACCAAACATAACTTTATTGTCAAGGATGTGGAAAAACTGGCAGAGACAATCCGCAAGGCATTCCGGATCGCGTGCAGCGGCAGACCCGGGCCGGTTCTGATCGATATCCCGAAAGATATTACGGCAAACGTGACAGAATATCTTCCCCGGGAAGCAGAGTTCCCGCCGAGAAAGACGGAAACCATCACAGAGGAGGCACTTTCACGTGCTGTGGAGATGATCGAAGCATCCCAAAAGCCGTTTATTTATGCTGGGGGCGGCGTTGTCCTTTCGGGGGCGAGCAGAGAATTGCGTGAATTCGCAGAAAAGGTGGATGCTCCGGTGACAGATACTCTGATGGGAAAGGGAGCATTTCCGGGAACAGATCCGCGTTACACAGGGATGGTCGGAATGCATGGAACCAAGACATCCAACTATGGAGTCAGTGAGTGCGATCTGTTGATCGCGGTAGGAGCCAGATTTGATGACCGTGTAACGAGCGATACAGAAAAGTTTGCGAAGAATGCACAGATCTTGCAGATTGATATCGATCCGGCAGAGATGAACAAAAACGTGTTGATCGATCATGGAATCGTCGGAGATTTGAAAGAAGTTTTAATGCGGTTGAATGCAAGACTTGAGGAACAGTCACATCCGGAGTGGATGGAACAGATTGCAGCGTATCAGAAAGAATATCCGCTTCAGTATGAGGATGGAAAGCTGACCGGTCCGTATATCGTAGAAGAGATTTACAGGCAGACAAAAGGAGATGCAATCATTACGACAGAAGTAGGACAGCATCAGATGTGGGCTGCACAGTATTATAAATATAAAGAGCCAAGGACGCTCTTGTCATCCGGAGGACTTGGAACAATGGGATATGGACTTGGTGCATCCATCGGAGCCAAAATGGGCTGTCCGGAAAAGACCGTAGTCAATATCGCCGGAGACGGATGTTTCCGTATGAACATGAATGAGATCGCAACAGCTGCGAGATATCAGATTCCAATCGTACAGGTCGTGGTGAACAATCATGTGCTTGGTATGGTACGCCAGTGGCAGAATCTCTTTTACAATCAGCATTATTCCCAGACAATCCTGGATGATGCGGTGGATTTTGTAAAGCTGGCACAGGCGCTTGGAGCAGAAGGAATCCGTGTGACAACAAAAGAAGAGTTTGCAGACGCTTTTGCAAAAGCAGTAAAGATGCAGCGTCCTGTTGTGCTGGACTGCCAGATCGACCAGGATGACAAGGTGTGGCCGATGGTTGCGCCGGGAGCTGCGATCAGCGAAGTGTTTGATGAGATGGATTTGAACGAAGAATAAATTTTCTTTGTTTCAATATAAAAATGAAATTCAGGAGGAAAAGAAGATGAGTAGAGTGTACAATTTTTCAGCCGGACCGGCAGTGCTGCCGGAAGAAGTGCTAAAAGAAGCAGCAGATGAAATGTTAGATTACAGAGGAACCGGAATGTCGGTTATGGAAATGAGTCATCGCTCGAAAGCCTTCGAGACGATTATTAAGGAAGCAGAGGCAGATCTCAGAGAGCTGATGGATATTCCGGACAATTACAAGGTTTTATTTTTGCAGGGCGGAGCATCTCAGCAGTTTGCGATGATTCCGATGAATCTGATGAAGAACCGGGTGGCAGATTACATTGTGACCGGTCAGTGGGCAAAAAAAGCAGCGGATGAGGCAGAAAAGTATGGAACCGTAAACCGGATCGCATCTTCTGCAGACAAGACTTTTTCTTATATTCCGGACTGTTCGGATCTTCCGGTTTCAGAAGATGCAGATTATGTATACATCTGTGAGAATAATACGATTTACGGAACAAAATTTAAAGAACTGCCGAATACAAAAGGAAAGACGCTGGTTGCAGACGTTTCTTCCTGTTTCCTCTCTGAGCCTGTAGATGTCACAAAATATGGAGTGATCTATGGAGGCGTACAGAAAAATATCGGACCGGCAGGTGTTGTGATCGTGATTATCCGGGAAGACCTGATCACAGAAGATGTGCTTCCAGGCACACCGACGATGCTGAAATACAAAACGCATGCAGATGCGGATTCTCTCTACAACACTCCGCCTGCATACGGAATCTATATTTGCGGAAAAGTGTTTAAGTGGCTGAAGAAGATGGGCGGTCTTTCTGCGATGAAAGAGAAAAATGAAAAGAAAGCTAAACTGTTGTACGATTTTCTGGACGAAAGTAAGTTGTTCAAAGGAACCGTGGAGAAAAAAGACCGTTCTCTGATGAATGTTCCATTTGTGACAGGAGACAAAGATCTGGATGCCAAATTTGTGAAAGAAGCAAAAGAAGCCGGACTGGAAAATCTGAAGGGACACCGTACTGTAGGCGGAATGCGTGCAAGTATTTACAACGCAATGCCGTATGAAGGAGTAGAAGCTCTCGTTGCGTTTATGAAGAAGTTTGAGGAGGAAAATGCGTAGTATGTATCAGTATCATTGCCTGAATCCAATCTCTCAGATTGGACTCGATAAATTTACAGAGAACTATCAAAAAACAGAGGCTGCAGAGGCGGCAGACGCAATTTTGGTCAGAAGTGCATCTATGCATGAGATGGAACTGCCGGAGAACCTGAAAGTTGTGGCAAGAGCAGGTGCAGGTGTGAACAATATTCCTCTGGATCGTTGTGCGGAGAAAGGAATCGTAGTATTCAATACACCCGGAGCCAATGCAAATGGTGTGAAAGAACTCGTAATTGCAGGAATGCTTCTGGCAGCCCGTGACATTATCGGAGGTATCAACTGGGTGCAGGAGTACGAAGAAGACGGAGACATCGCAAAAATCACAGAAAAGAAGAAGAAAGCTTTTGCAGGAACGGAGCTGGAAGGAAAAAAATTAGGAGTGATCGGTCTGGGAGCGATCGGAGTTCTGGTGGCGAATGCAGCGACACATCTGGGAATGGAAGTATATGGATATGACCCGTACGTATCCGTAGATGCGGCATGGAAGCTTTCCAGAAATATTCATCATGCAAAATCCGTGGATGAATTGTACAAAGAGTGCGATTATCTGACCGTTCATGTTCCGGCACTGGACGATACAAAAGGAATGATCAACAAAGACGCCATCAGTCTGATGAAAGACGGGGTAGTGATCCTGAATTTTGCGAGAGATGTACTGGTTAATCAGGAAGATATCGTGGATGCTTTAGTATCTGAGAAAGTGCGCAGTTATGTGACGGACTTCCCGACAAAAGAGATCGTAGGTGTCAGAGGCGCGATCGTGATTCCGCATTTGGGAGCTTCCACAGAAGAGTCCGAGGATAATTGCGCCAAAATGGCAGTTGCAGAAGTGATGGATTATCTGCAGAACGGAAATATTACACATTCTGTAAATTATCCGGACTGCGATATGGGAGTGAAAGGAAGCGGAGCAAGAATTACAATCCTGCACCGCAACATCCCGAATATGCTGGGACAGTTTACAGCACTTCTGGCAGGCGAGGGAATGAATATTTCCCTGATGGCAAATAAGAGTAAGAAGGAATATGCTTATACGATGATCGACGTAGAATCCGAGGTTTCCGGACAGATTGCGAAAGCACTGGAAGCAGTAGAAGGTGTTCTGAAAGTAAGAGTGATCGTGTGAGAAAAAGGCAGATGTTATCTGATTGAAAGGATCAGGGCATCTGCCTTTTGCAGTTATAGTAAGAAAAATTACTATTGACAATACATGTATGAGTGTATACAATTATACAAGAACTTTTGCTAAGTAGAGTGTTAAAGAGTGGACGGAGGAGAAAATCATGGAAAATAGAAAAGTACGTTTGAATCAGCACACAAATCTTCTGGAACTGGAAGAACACATGTATCCACTGGTGGATGTAGATACGCCGAATGTGTTCCGGAATCTGTTCCATTATGATGAAATCCCAAAGATTGCATTCAATGACCGTATTGTGCCGCATAATATGCCGGATGAAATCTGGATCACAGATACGACATTTAGAGACGGACAGCAGTCCAGAGCTCCTTATACAACAGAGCAGATTGTGACGATTTATGATTATTTCCATCGTCTGGGAGGTCCTAACGGAAAGATTCGTCAGAGTGAGTTTTTCCTGTACAGCAAGAAAGATCGGGATGCGGTCTACAAATGTCTGGAGAGAGGATATCAGTTTCCGGAAGTGACAAGCTGGATCCGTGCCAGTAAAAAGGATTTTCAGCTGGTAAAAGATATCGGTCTCAAGGAGACAGGGATTTTGGTCAGCTGTTCCGATTATCATATTTTTTACAAGCTGAAGATGACGAGGCGGGAAGCGATGGAACATTATTTATCTGTTGTGCGTGAGTGCATGGAAACCGGAGTTCGGCCGAGATGTCATCTGGAAGATATCACACGTTCTGATATTTACGGTTTTGTGATTCCGTTTTGTCTGGAATTGATGAAGCTGATGGAAGAGTATCAGATCCCGGTCAAGATCCGTGTCTGTGATACGATGGGATATGGGGTGAATTTCCCGGGTGCAGTGATTCCGCGTTCTATTCCGGGAATCATCTATGGTCTGATGACACATGCGGGCGTGCCAAGTGAACTGATCGAATTCCACGGACACAACGATTTCTATAAAGCAGTCAATAATTCGACGACAGCGTGGCTTTACGGAGCCTGCGGAGTGAACTGTTCCTTGTTTGGTATCGGAGAGCGTACGGGAAATACACCTTTAGAGGCAATGGTATTTGAGTATGCACAGCTTCGAGGAACACTGGATGGAATGGATACAACGGTTATTACAGAGCTGGCTGAATATTATGAGAAGGAGATTGGATACAGAGTGCCGTCGAGGACACCGTTTGTCGGAAAGAATTTTAATGTCACAAGAGCTGGAATCCATGCGGATGGAATGCTCAAAAATGAAGAAATCTACAACATCTTTGATACAGACAAATTCCTGAACCGCCCGGCGCTGGTTTCTGTTTCCAATACATCCGGAGCGGCGGGAATCGCCTACTGGATCAATGCCTACTATAAACTTCCGCAGGGCAGTCAGGTGGATAAAAATTCAGAACTGGTCAGCCGATTGAAAGAGTGGGTAGATAAGGAGTATGAAGAAGGTCGCGTTACAGTCTTGACAGATGACGAATTAATTGCCAAAATAGATAGTATATGTAAGGAACTGCATATAAAATTGTAGCTGGGAGGCTGACAGATAGAAAATGGGCGAATATCAGGATAATTCTCTGGGAAGCCGTGTGTTCCAGAGACTCCGCGAAGACATACTGAGCGGAAAATATAAAGAGCATGATGAACTGCGGGAGAATACACTCGGAAAAGAGCTGGGGGTAAGCCGGACACCGGTCAGAGAGGCACTCAGGCAGCTGGAGCTGGAAGGACTGGTCACGATCATACCGAACAAAGGAGCGTATGTGACCGGAATTTCATCCAAGGATATCAGAGATATCTATATCCTGCGTTCTATGCTGGAAGGGTTGTGTGCCAGATGGGCAACAGAGCATATTACGGAGGAACAGCTGGAGGAGCTGGAAGAAGTGATTCTTCTTTCGGAATTCCATATGAAAAAGGTGAACGGAAACAATGCAGACCAGGTGACAGATCTGGACGGCAAGTTCCATAAGATTTTGTATGAGGCATCAGACAGCCGGATTTTGAGCCATGTTCTGATGGATTTTCATAAATATGTGCAGCAGGCAAGAAGAAGCTCTGTTGTTTCAGAGGAGAGAGCCAGAAAGTCGATCAGAGAGCACAAGCAGATCCTTCGTGCAATCCGAGACAACGATGCAGATCTGGCAGAGCAGCTTGCAAACGAACACATCCTGCATGTGATGCAGAATTTGAAAAAACAGGGATACGAAGAAATTTAGGAGGATACGGAACATGGAAAAAATTAAGATGACCACACCAATCGTGGAAATGGACGGGGACGAGATGACAAGAATTCTCTGGAAGATGATCAAAGAAGATCTTCTGGAGCCATACATTGACCTGAATACAGAATATTATGATCTGGGGCTGGAGCACCGCAATGAGACGAACGATCAGGTGACAGTAGATTCTGCAAATGCGACGAAAAAATATAAAGTGGCAGTCAAATGTGCGACGATCACTCCAAATGCGGCGCGTATGGAAGAGTATGATCTCAAAGAGATGTGGAAGAGTCCAAATGGTACGATCCGCGCTATTTTAGACGGAACAGTTTTCCGTGCTCCGATTGTTGTAAAAGGAATTGAGCCTTGTGTAAAAAGCTGGAAGAAGCCAATTACGATCGCAAGACATGCATATGGGGATGTGTATAAAGGATCCGAGATGAAGATTCCGGGTGCTGGAAAAGTGGAGCTGGTCTACACAGCAGAAGACGGAACGCAGACAAGAGAGCTGGTTCATGAGTTTACAGGCGCAGGAATCGTACAGGGAATGCATAATGTCAATGAGTCGATTGAAAGTTTTGCAAGAAGCTGTTTCAATTATGCACTGGACACAAAACAGGATCTCTGGTTTGCAACAAAGGATACAATTTCCAAGAAATATGACCATACATTTAAAGATATTTTCCAGGAAATCTACGATGCAGAATATGATGAGAAGTTCAAAGCAGCGGGAATCGAATATTTCTATACATTGATCGATGATGCCGTAGCGCGTGTGATGAAATCAGAGGGCGGATTTATCTGGGCATGTAAGAACTATGACGGTGATGTGATGAGCGACATGGTGTCCTCAGCATTTGGTTCTCTTGCAATGATGACATCGGTATTGGTTTCTCCGGAAGGGTATTATGAGTATGAAGCGGCACATGGTACGGTACAGCGTCATTATTACAAGCACTTAAAAGGGGAAGAGACTTCTACAAACTCTGTGGCAACGATCTTTGCATGGTCCGGAGCGCTGAGAAAACGCGGAGAACTGGACGGAAACAAAGAATTGATGGAGTTTGCTGACAGACTGGAAAAAGCTACGATCGATACGATCGAAGCAGGAGAGATGACAAAAGATCTGGCATTGATCACAACAATTGAGAATCCGACAGTCTTAAACAGTGAAGGATTTATCAAAGCAATCGCAAAGAGATTGTAAAAGAAAATAGAAAAGTGGGGTGAAAAATCTTACATCGGATTTTTTACCCCCCTTTTTTTACCCC
>OBKG01000915.1_pt1 | contig 9659 bp, 4 predicted proteins | sample 1519741 | NCBI WGS metagenome assembly OBKG01 (sample SAMN00265072, study PRJEB22529) | human gut metagenome
GTCGTGGCCGAGGCGATACAGCACCGGCAGCGCCAGCTCATCGTCCTCAAAACAGAATGCAGTGGTGCCGGCCGGGGCGGTCAGTACCGCATTCAGAGCCGCGCTGGTCTCCGTTGCGCCGCGGGGCACCTGAAGGTTGGTCACGGTGAGCTCCGGGTGCGCGGCCTGCGCGTCCAGCACGCCCTGCAGTCGCGATTCGGCGCTATAGCGCATATTGGTTTCGGCGGGAGTGCCGCCAACGAATGCGATGCCCCGATGCCCCAGCGCGATGAGGTGTTCGACGGCCGCGCGGGTGGCGGTACGATCATCAATGCTTACGCCGGAGTCGAACCCGTCCGTGGAAGGGATGTTAATGCCGATGATCGGCACATGCATATGCTTGAGGCGCTCCACCTCGGCCGGCTCGATGTTGAACGAGCTGACGATTACCGCATCTGCATTGCGGCGCACGGGCAGGTCCGCAAAGAAATCGTGACGCTCTTCGGCGTTGCGCATGGGGTAGGCCACGGTGTCATAGCCAGCAGGGCGCAGCACCGAGTCGAGCCCTGCAAAGATGTTCGCATTGAACCAGGTGGTGATGGTCTCGCTGGCCAGCAGTGCGATGCGGAACGACTGGCCGGACTTCAGCGCGGCGGCCGATCGGGAGATGGAATAATCGAGCTTTTCGGCGGCGGCCATTACTTTGTCACGAGTTTCAGGGAGTACCAGGTCGGGCTTGGCGAAGGTTCGGGACACCGTGGATACGGAGACGCCGGCTTCCTTTGCCACCGCTTGAATGCTTGCTTTTGCCATAGTCTTTATCCTCTGCTGCTGTGCGGATGCGTGTTGCCTTGTTCTTGTGTATGTTGCGCTGCGCCGTCGGTGTGTGCGTTTCGATTGTCATTGCTATGACAACGGTATCATGCCCGGTGGCGGTAATGCCGTCGATTGCTCGGCAGCGGGAATCTGCTTCGCGCTGCGTGACGTGTCGAAAGCGGCGGTGAGGAAATTCGCCGACATGGGGTGTGTTGTACATATTGACATCGTTTGCATAATGGCATGGGACAATTCGCTGTTGATTCCCGATGGCGGGGTCCTGGCCTCTGCCGTTCCCCTTTGAATAGATGGTAATGCATATGCATGCAATACGTAGATTCCCCCGTATGGGGGGTAAATGTTTTCGACACGCCGGCGTATAGTGTCAACATATTCAACGCATTTCCCCTGTTGCTATGCGGGAAGAGAACCCATACCCCCTTAATTAGAGGGCATGCGGGTTGAAATAATGACAACCTTTGCAGTATGATGTTGTGCACACGAGAGAAGTGATGCACGTCGAAGTCGACCAGTGGTAAGTGGTTGTTTGGAGTCGACTTCGGGGAGGCCAAAAGCCAACGTGTGCAAAACCGATTTCGCTAATGAAGTGGGCATATTCCGCAAAGCTGCGTGCTCGCTCCACGACCCGTGAGCATAACGAGCGCGCTGTAGAGATACGCCGATATCGACGCGTTAGACGACGGTTTGCCGGAGACGAGGAAAGCATGATGATAGCGAGAAGTTTCGGGGGGGGGTAGCGAAATTCAAGGCTGCCGCCGCTGCCCTGCTTGCCGCTGCCGTGCTGGTGACGTCAACTGGCTCACTCGCATTTTCCAATAACAAACTTGCCTATGCCGCCGATCTGAGCGACGGCGCATTATGCACTCCGACCAGCCAGTCGATGGGCACTGAAGCAAATCCTGCAACTGAGAGGGATTCCGGCGTTGCCACTTGGGTTGGCGGCGATATGTATGTCGGTAAGAAGTCCGACAACCTGACCAATGTTGACGGTCCTGATGCTTCATATTCCGCAGAAGCCGAAGGCTTGACTGTGGTCAACGGCAAGCTCATGCTGCATCCTCGGAAGAATTCGTGGAACGGCAAGGGCTTTCGTTTCGGCGTTGCCGGCTTCGGTACGCAGTATCGTCCCGCCGAAGGCAGCACCGCATTGGTAGTTGGCGGCAATACCGGAACCGTAATGGATAGTGCCACTTCCACCGCTGATGTGAAAGCGTGGAATAAGCCTGGTTTTATTGATGGACATTCGCACGTCGGCTCACTCTCCGGTAGCCAGTCGGATGTATGGGGCAGGGACGGCACGTCGTCGATTGGCAGCTATAACGGTGCTTCCGTCAACTGGCAGAAGGACAAGTCCGGGAATACTCAGAACCAAGACGCCGGCAATCTGACCAAAGTTTCAGTCAAGGCTACCGATGGCGGTGCTGCCACTGACAAAGATTTTTCGAAGGATACGTTCTATCAAGGGTATGTGGTCGACGATATCGCTAGCCCGCTGGCCAAGCAAAATAATACCGGTACAGTGAGTTCAAGCATCTCCACGTGGCCTGGGCTTACTCGCCATAAGTACAACTATCTCGAGGAAGGCCCCAACGCCGCTAGCGGCATATCTTACACCTTCAAATACGACGACACCACCAAGTACGGTACCGACCGCGGCATTGCTTCCACAACGTCGTACACCAATCGCGAAAAGCTCATCACGTTCACCGGCACGAACAATGCCAGCATGGAGGTATTCAATCTCGATGCCAGCATGCTCAGCGACACCGATGGGAATGGCACCCTCTACCGTGGCGTAGGTTTCGCCTTTGCGAACATCGCCGACACTGCATCTGTCGTAATCAATGTGACCGGCAACGCCGGTAATATCTCGTTCCACAACGGTTGGCAGTTCTGGTGGAACGGTGCGGAAATCTCCGATGGCTACTCCAACTACAACAACACCGACGAGTTGAAGAAGAAGTCGGCTGCATACGACAAAGCCGCCCAGAAGATTCTATGGAATTTCAGCAATACCGATAACCTCACCATCTACGGTGGCGTGGCCAATGAGGACGGTACGAACACCAATGCCGATAAAATTACCCAGGATGATGCCGCCGCCGCGATGATGGGCAGCATTATCGTCAGGGGCAACTTCGAATCGCATGTTTCCACCAACGGCCGTGTGTACACGGGTGGCGACTTCTCCATGTACAACCCATACAAGGCATGGGTGTTCAATCAAGCCGGTGCGAACGATGGTGATTCCGCCTCTGTGCTCGACATGGATCAGGAGCGTCACAACTTCCCGTGGAACGGTTCGTACACCGAGTCCTGTTCCGCTATCGCGTGGCAGAAGGCCGATGAAAGCGGCACCCTGCTCGGTGGCACGACGTGGGCTGTGTACGGTAAGTACGATGATGCCGCAAGCGGAAAGAACGCGCTGCTTACCGTGCAGGATAACGCGTTCTACGACAAGGACTCTGCCGATGGCCGGTTCACTGTGGAAGGTCTGAAGCCCAACGCAACCTACTACATCAAGGAAGTCTCCGCCGGCAACGATTACCAGCTGAATACGAACGTCTATTACGTAGCGACTGGGGACTCATCGGCAACGCCGGTCAATGTCACGCAATCGGTGACAAAGACGGACGGTGCTTATACGTACGGCAAAGCCGACATGACCGATGGCAAGATCGTCAACAAAAAGAACGGCCATGAGGTTTCTTGGTCGAAGGTCGATGCCGACACTAACAAGGAGCTTGCTGGCTCTCAATGGCAGATTCAGCAGGTGAAAGATGGCGCGGCCACTAAGAGCTGGAACGTCACAGACAACACCAGCAAAGCAACCGGCGTAACGGTCAATCCGACCTCAGCCACGTTGGATTCTACCAATGGGTGGAAGACCGATTTGACCGCAGCCGTCGATCCGAAGGATGCCTTGCAAGAGGTTGCATGGACGTTCACCGATAAAGATGGCAATGCTGTCGATTCGTCCACTGTTGCGGTATTGACCCGTACGGGTAATCTGAAAACCACCGTCACCGGTATCAGCAGCATTGATACCACTGTGTATGTGAAGGCATGCTCGGTCTCCAATCCTGAGGTGTGCAGCGCCCTGGTCACCATCAAGGTGAAAGCTATGAGCGTCAAGGATTTCACCGTCAAGGATTCCTCGAACCGGACTGTTGAGAACAATTCCACCATCACCGCTGCTGCAGTGGATAGCACGCTGACGTTCACCGCTTCCTCCACTCCGGCTGTCCCGATTACTTGGGAGTCGAGCAACAAGAGCGTGGCAACGGTTACTTCCAGCGGCGAGAACGGTCAGAAAGCAACCGTGACGATGACGGGATTCGGCTCTGCGGTCATCACCGCGAAGGCCGGCGACAAGAAGGTTTCGTTCACGGTCAAGGTGCCGTCTACCACGGTGTACTTCAAGAAGTCGTTGATGAATTGGTCGAAGTACTACGTGTACTACAACGCTGGCAACAATAACTGGAAGTTCGTGGAGATGAGCCAGAGCTGCGGTGATTATGTGTATGCCATATTGCCGAAGCAGTCGCCTGGTACGGAATTTTTGTTCCACGGTGACGATGAAAACACGAGCACCAACAAGTGGTACCAGGGGTCGAATAAGAGCGATTTCAAGTTCACGGGCAACGAAGTGCAAGTCGTGAACCTGTATAACGATTCACAGGTCTCCACCGCTCCGGCCGGCTGCCCTGCATCTGCCGCAGCTGCTGCCCAGTCGAATGATGCGGCGGTGCTCAACGAGAACGCGACGCCCGCCGATGACCCGCAGCCCAGTGATGCTGACGGTGTTGCCGAAAACGCTATTGACGATGGTGCAAAGGCCATTTCCTGCACGGCAGCCGACGGCGAGAACGGTCGGCCCGGCGTGAAGTGCGATATGGACACCGCGGCCGGCAAATTCAAGGTCGGTGGTCTGGATGCCGGCACGTACTGGCTCCATGAGACCACGGCTCCGTACGGATACGCGATCAATAAGACCCTGTACCAATTCACGATTGATGCCAATGGCAACGTCACGTGGAACGGCGGTTGGGCCAGCGGCGAGGCGACTGGCGCCATCGATGAAAAGCTGAAGCCCGGTGACAACAACGCAATCTCGGACACCCCTACCGAAGTGATCTGGAACAAGGTCGACACCAAGGGCGGCAAACTTGCCGGTTCCCAGTGGAAGATCGTTGGTCCAAGCCCTGCAACGGACGTGTACTGCGTGGCCGACAACGTGACGGTTGATGCCAATGGCGCCACCACGCCGGCAGGCATCGAGTTCACAGGCTGCACTGGCGAAAAGCTGTCCGATGCCGCGAACACCGCAGACGAGGCCGGCGTCATCACGGTCAGGGGGCTGCCGGTCGGCACGTACACGCTAACCGAGACTAAGGCTCCAGACGGCTACGTGGCAACAACCACGGTCTACACGCTTACCATCTCTGACACCGAAGCTTCCACCGTTGTGGCTCAGACCGCGACCGATAGGCCCACGACCCGTTCTGGCGGCAATCGCGAGGCTGCGGCCAATGTCCCCAACGCTTCGGCTCCGGTGAACATCCAAATCCCGGTAAAGAAGAGCGTGAAATACACGTCGTGGCCAAAGGACAGCAACGGCAACTACGTCAACTTCAACTTCAAGATTGAAGCGACCAAGTCGACTGTGGACGCGAACCCCGCCGCGCCGATGCCTGCCGAATGCAGTAGCAGCGACGCGACCAAGAATGACTGCACCATCTCCTTGGCTCCGAAGTCTGACGCTGATGATCTGTCCAACGTCATAGCCAAGTTCGGCAAGATGACGTTCACCGACGCGAACCTCGCGGCGGCAGCTGGCGACGCCAGCGACTACGCCAAGACCTACACCTACAAGATCACCGAGATTGTGCCAGATTCCGCCGACGCGGTGGAAAACCTGCGCTACTCGAAGGCGGAGTACCAAGTCGTAGTCACGCTCAAGCAAGCCAAGGATTCCAGCGGAAAGCTGTCCGGCTTGTCCGTCTCCGCCACGATGACACGCATCAAGGATGACTCCGGCAATGCCGAAGCTGGTGGCGGAAAGATAATCGGCACATGGTCATCAACGTCCACCGGCAGCAGCGCCGGAACTGCCGTCGAAGCAACCTTCGTGAACACCAAGGTGCTCACCGGCCTGCCCACCACGGGCGCCGACTGGACCGGACGCCTAGTGCTTCTGGTCGGCGACGGATTCATACTTGCTGGCGTTCTCATCGCCGGCGGACATCAACTGGCCAAACGTCGACGGGAGGAGGACTCCGACTGATTTTTCTCCCTAGGCCACTCGATTGGCCGCCTACCAACACTCATAACTGAATAACCAATATTCAACACAATCTTCTTCTCCATTTCAGAGAAAGGAAAAGAGAAATGAACACCATATTCAAGAGGGTGATCTCCGGAGCCGCCGCTCTGGGCATCGCCGTCAGCGGTCTAGCCATAGGCGTCTCCACCGCGTATGCTGCGGATCCGACCACCGGCAGCATCACCATCAACAAGTCAGACGCTGGTCAGGTGGATCACAGCTTCGATGGCTGGCACCTGGCATCGTTGACCAACGTCACCAAGGATAGTACTAACAAGATCAACGGCTTCCTCATCGATACCGATGACAATATGGTCAGAACCATTGTTGCCGCGATGACTAGCGATCAAAAGGTTGCATACGAGAAAGACGCCAACTACTACAGCACCGACAATGCCGTCGCCAACCCGATGGGGTACTTGGCCGAGAAGGTATTTAAGGATAAATCTGGCAAGGCGCTGAGCGAGCTGACCAGCCCGTGGGGCGGCGATAGCTCCACGCTGCGTGTGTTCGCCAAGTCGCTGTCCAAGGAACTTGCCAAGGTCGGTGCTCCCGCTGCCGATAAGACCGGTGACAGCGCACTGAAGACCGGTGAGAACAAGGAACTCAAACAGGGCCTGTGGTTCCTCAAGGATGTCACGACCACGGATGACACCAAGGGTACCAACTCCATCCCGATTATCACGCCGACCACCTTCGATGGCGCCGACAGCTGGGGCACGGTGACGCTGAAGAACACCACCCCGACCATTGACAAGAAGCTGGTTGATTCCAAGGACGACGGCACCTACAAGCCGAACACTCAGCCGGATTACGCAGTTGGCGATGATGTCTACTATGAGCTGACCTCCACCGTGCCGGTCTACACCGGCTACGACATCGATCCGACGATGAAGGACGCAACCAAGACCCGTATCTTCAAGATCAATGACACCGCCAGCAAGGCGCTGACCGTGTCCGCCGGCACCGTCATCGAATCTGTCAAGCTGACTCCTGCTCAGGGTACGGCCGTCACTCTGGTCAAGGACAAGGACTACACCGTTACCGTCGCTGGCTATGGCGATGTGAACACTCCTGACACCGATGCCTACAAGGGCGGACACGTGACCACTATCGACCTTGGTAAGTACGTCAACAAGGCCAAGGGCTCTAAGTCCGCTACTGACGGCATCCTCGAAGGCGCCACCGTCACCGTGATCGTCAAGGCTAAGCTCAACAAGGATGCGCTGATTTCCGAGCCCGGCAATCTGCAGAAGAACCCGAACAAGGTCGACCTCGAATACTCCAACCACCCGGAAGAAGTGAACCACGCCCATAAGGTTCCTGGCCCGGAAGTGCCCGTGTATGCCTATAAGTTCGACATCTTGAAGACCGATAAGGCTGGTACCACTAAGCTGCCCGGCGCTAAGTTCACGATCAAGGCAGTCTCCGGTACCAGCAAGCACGACGGCAAGTACCTCGGTTCTTATGGCAAGGATGGCTGGAGCTACCTCGATAGCGAGCCGGCGGTCACTGATACCGATGGTGTGTTCACCACTGGCAAAGACGGTAAGATCAACGTCTCCGGCCTCGATGCCGGCACCTACGAGGTCCATGAGATTGCACCGCCGGACGGCTACACCGCGATTAGTCTGCCGAAGTTCCAGTTCACCATCACGCCGACCGTCGGCGATGACGCCGGATGCAAGACCATCACCGTCGTGGCGCTGAGCCTCGCGAAGGGCGCCGACGAGCGTGCCTCGCTGTCCCAGGACGGCAAGACGCTGAACATCTGGAACGCCAAGAACATCACCGAGCTGCCGAGGACCGGTGGCGCTGGTCTGGCCATGATTGTGGCCGTCGGCGCACTGTTCATCGCGGCCTCCGGTATCTTCGCCCTCCGCGCTCGCCGCAAGGCCTGAGCGGACACGCCTAGATAGCTAAGGAACGGCGGCCAGCGCACCGCACTTACCCCTCGCAACCCGCCGTTCCTGCTCCGTCTCCGGCCGCATCGTCTTGTTCCCGATCGATGCGCCCGGAGACTTTTTCCATATTTCTTTATTTTTGCTGATTCTGGAGAACCGAATGATGCAAACAATTATCATGAAGTCCCGTATCCGCAGGGTTTTCTTAGCTCTTGGGGTAGTGTCGTTTATTGAGCGGAGATGAGTCCATCCAATGCGAAGCAGCACCGGAGCAAAACAAAGTGGTACGCGCACACAGTCGCGCGTGTTTACTGTGCTGTCGGTGCTGTTTTTGCTGATCGGGTTTGCCATCATCACCACGCCGTTCGTCATGCGCGCCATCAGCGAATACCAGCAGAACGCCACCGTGCAGCAGACGCAGCGCGAGGTGGATGGCTGGCCGTACCCACAGGCGGAGAACCAGCTCAAAACCGCCCGCGAGTACAACAAGAAACTCGTGGCTGGCGGCCAGGCCGCCATCGGCGAGGTCAAAGATCCTTTTGCCAGCAATGCCGGCCAGTCCACCACTTCCGGCGCGGATGATTCGATGGCCGCCAAAGATCAAGAATATCAGAGTCTGCTCGACGCCGGCCAAGGCGTGATGGGCTCCATCCGCATTCCTAAAATCGACGTCAACCTACCCATATACCACGGCACCAGCGAAGATGCGCTCGCCGTGGGCGCGGGACACCTTTATGGCACTTCATTGCCGGTCGGCGGCAAATCCACACACTCTGTAATCACCGGCCATCGCGGTTTGCCAAACTCGTTGCTGTTCACTCGCCTTGATGAGATGAAGAAGGGTGATGCCTTCTACATCGAGGTCATGGGCAAGACACTCGGCTACAAGGTCGATCGCATTACCGTGATCAAGCCCGACGATTCCAGCAAACTGCGCATCACCAAAGGCGAGGATCGCGTAACCCTCATGACCTGTACGCCTTATGGTGTCAATTCTCATCGCCTACTGGTCTCCGGTGTGCGTGCCGAAATCCCGGAGGAAGTGCCTGACCCGGACGATGTGCATGGCATCAACACCACATGGCTGGCACTGGGAGCCATAGTGTTTTTGGCCATGCTGCTCGCTTTCATCGTCATATTGATGCGACGTAAGCAAAAGCGCGATCGGGAATTTGCCGGCCTCGCCCGGCACGCCGCACGTCCGACAAAATAAGCGCCCCGCGCGTCTGCGATTCCGCGTTGGGAATATGAACGGTTTCGGGTGCCGGACTATTCAAAAAGCGGCCAGATTGTCGTAACTCGATTTCGAGGGGCTGATTGGGCTTGCTCCGGACATCTACTTTCACTTCGAGGGGCTGGTGCCAAAGTAGACACAGCTACAAAACGGCAAAATGACGTTGATGCAAAGCCGTTTCTACTTCCGTTTCAACGGATGAAGAGCCCCTTGAAGTGGAGGTAGACCTCTGGCAAACGCGAAATCAGCCCCTCGAAGTTGATTTAGGCAGTCTTTCTGCCATCAGGAAGCGTTTTCAGCGCTTCTCGCGGCGCATTACGGCGGACAGGGACTGCACGCGCGGCAGGTCGAAGACCTCGTCGGTGTGTACTACGTGCCC
>OBKG01000929.1_pt1 | contig 9512 bp, 9 predicted proteins | sample 1519741 | NCBI WGS metagenome assembly OBKG01 (sample SAMN00265072, study PRJEB22529) | human gut metagenome
AAGGCGGGTTTTGCCCTTGCCGGTTTCCTCATCAAAGACACGCTCTTTCTTGAGAACCTTGTGCGTGGGCAGCTTCTCACGGGCAGCGTCCAGACGCTCATGCGCCTTCTCGGACTTTCTTTCGAGCTTCTGCATCCGCTTCGTGGGAGGGACGGCATCGTCCGAGACTGGCTTTGCGGAGGTGGTTTCCGCCGCTTGAGTGAGAATGGCATCTGCATCCACTGCTTCAACCGCAGAGGTCTTGCGCAGCTTGTGCGTGACAACCGTTTCGGCAATTACCGTGCCGGTATGAGAAGAAACGCCGCGCTGCTCCAAAACAGGAGGCTTGAACGGCGTTTCCGATGAGGGCAGCGGTTCGGGTACATTCTGGGGTAGATTATCCGGCTTTTTCTCTTCTGTGACGGACGTTTCCGAGGGCGGCTGTGTGTCGTTATCCTCGGCGTGTTCCGCCTGAAACTGACGCTGCTGACGGCGCATCTGCACCTTTTTCAGTTCCTCCGGGGAAAGAGCTTCGGAAGACGCGGCGGTCTCAGCGGGCTTGACCAGCTCCGCATCGTCCAGCCGTTTTGACACACGCCGCTCGGAGCCAGCCGTCAGGTTTTCCTCAACTGCGCCTTCTCGCGTCATCCGCAGGACAACCTTATCGCGGGCTTTGAGTTCCGGTTCCTTGGACATCAGATTTCACCTCCAATCCGCTTGTAGGCAAGATCGGTGTATTCAGGGTTCAGCTCGATGCCCACGAAATGACGCCCCATCTGTGAGGCAACCATACCGGTTGTGCCGCTCCCCATAAAGGGATCAAGTACAATGCCGCCTTCGGGACAACCGGCGAGAAGACAGGTTTCAACCAGCTTCGGAGGGTAGGCGGCGTAATGACCGCCCTTGAAGGGAACGGTGTTGATCTTCCAGACATCGCGCTTATTGCGAAGCGGATTGATGTCTGCGTCCTTGATCTCGCCATGCTCACGGGGGCGGTTGATGGACTGCGGCTGAGGCTGACCGGGAACGGGCTTACCGTACTTGTTGCCGCCCTTCATGCCGCGCTTGAGGCGTTCTGCCGTTGCGGGAGCAATCGGCTCTGAGATCGCCTTGTAGTCAAAGAAATACTTCTTGGACTTTGAGAACAGGAAAATATGCTCGTAGCAGCGGGCGCAGCGGTCTTTGACGCTCTCCGGCATGGGGTTATCCTTCATCCAGATGATGTCGTTGCGCAGATACCAGCCGGTATCGCGGAGGGCAAAAGCCAGCATCCACGGAATACCGATCATGTCCTTCGGCTTGCAGCCCTCAACCTTATTGTTGAGAGCCACAGCCTGACCGTTTCTGCCGTTTGGGTTCTTCGGATCAACAAAATCACCCTGATTGCCCTTCCCGGCGTAGGTGTCCGAGATGTTCAGCCAGAGCGTTCCATCCGGACGCAAAACGCGCCTGACTTCGGTAAACACTTCCGTCAGGCGCGAGATATATTCCTTCGGCGTTGTCTCTCTGCCGATCTGAGCCTCCATGCCGTAATCGCGGAGCGCGTAATACGGAGGGGATGTCACACAGCAATGAACGCTGTCATCGGGCAGAGTTTTCAGGATTTTGAGGCAATCGCCGGTATGAATGATGTCAAGCTCTATAAAAACCAGCTCCTTTCTTCGGATTTGAGCGCATATCAGTCGGAGTAATACTCGTCCGGCTCGTAGTCCTCGTCGAGATCGTCAATCTCGTCCGCCCAACGGTTGAAGATTTCCTCGGCTTCCTTAGCCGCCTCACGATAGAGGCTCAGGCGGTTCTTCTCAAAGGCAGCGAAAGCAGGGACGAACTTGCCGAACTCGCGGATTGCCTTCGCATCCTGCGTGCGCATATCTGCGACGCACTGAATGATTTCGGACATCGTGAGCAGATCGTCGATCATCAGCTCATACTTGTCCTTGGGGATAGATACGGCTTCATCATCCGCCGCGTCAGCGAACGGGGGATTCTCGTCGCTGTTGCTGCTTTCGGGAACATCAACCTTGAAATAGAAACCGATCATATCCACAGATACCTTGGTCATAATCTGACGTGCCTCCTTGACCTTTTCGTCGATGTCCTCCCTCACATGGAGGTAGGCGCGGTGATGCTTCTTGAGGTTGCTTTCCAGTCGGATCAGATCGGTCAGCTCCCACAGAGCCTTAAACAGCGCGGAGGTATTCTCTCCGTATTCGATAGCGTCCGCGTAGGGAATGGTAATCATCTTGTTGTTCATATTCAAAAATCCTCCTTAGTTCTGTACGGTTTCTTCTAAGCGGGTGGTCATGATGCGGTAGAGCTGGGTGTCCTTCGGGAAATCGTCCTTGAAGGGAACGATGGTCGAGCCATAGAAGATCAGCCCCTCACCGGCATTGGAATTGGTGATGTAGTTCTGCTGGCTGGGCGAGATGTTCAGCGCCTTCGAGAGAATCTGCCGGTCGCCGGATGCCTGATTCAGAAGGTAGACAAAATCCGAGTTTTCAAAGATGTTCTCTACCTCGCGGGACGCAAGCAGATCCTTGACGTTCTGGGTGATGCCGGTCGGGATGCCGCCCCACTTTCTGAAACGCTTCCAGATTTCCACGCTGTATGCGGCGGTCTGTTCCTCCTTCAAGAGCAGATGGAACTCGTCCATGTAGTAGCGCGTTGCCTTATGCTGGGCGCGGTTGATGGTAACTCTGTTCCACACCTGATCCTGCACAATCAGCATACCGAGCTTCTTGAGCTGCTTGCCGAGTTCGCGGATGTCATAGCAGACGAAGCGGTTGTTGACATCCACATTCGTTCTGTGATTGAAGACGTTCAGAGAGCCGTGAACATAGATTTCAAGGGCGGTTGCGATGCGCTGTGCCTCCGGCTCCTTCTGATTCCTCAGAATGTTGTAGAGGTCTTCGAGGATTGGCATTTTCTCCGGCTGGGGGTCTGCAAGAAACTCCTGATAGACCATGCGAACACTGCGGTCAATGATGGTCTTCTCAACCGGCTGCAAGCCGTCCTTGCCGCCGACAATCAGCTCACACATGGAGAGAATGAAGTCGGATTTCAGCGTCAGCGGGTTTTCCTCTTCGGAGTAGTTCGTGTTGATGTCCAGCGGATTGATGTAATCCGTGCTGACCGGCGAGATGCGGATGACCTGACCGCCGAGCTTCTGCACAAGGGGGAAATACTCGGCTTCGGGGTCGCAGACGATGATGTCATCCTCCGTGATGAGGAAGGCGTTCGTCATTTCGCGCTTGGCAGAGAAGGACTTACCGGAACCGGGTGTACCCAAGATCAGCCCGTTGGGGGTTTTGAGCTGCTTGCGGTCAACCATGATCATGTTATTGGACAGCGCGTTCAGCCCGTAGTAGAGAGCTTCGCCGCCCTGAAAAAGCTCCTGCGTGGTGAACGGCACGAAAACCGCCGTGCTGGAAGTGGTCAGTCCGCGTTCGATCTCCACCTGATTGACGCCGATAGGCAGAGAGGACATCAGCCCTTCCTCCTGCTGAAAGTCAAGACGCTTGAGCGCACAGTTATACTTTTGGGCAATGGCGGCGGTCTGGAACACCGCATTTTCGAGCTTCTGGCGATTGGTTGCCGTATTCATGATGAGGATAGTCACAAGGAACAGTCTCTCATTGCGGGTCTGGAGGTCCTGCAACAGACGCTTTGCCTCACCGCCGAAGGTGGCGAGGTCGGACGGGATGATGTCCATATCGTAGCCGGAGCGGACTGCCTTTTTCTGCTCTTCAATCTTCATCTTGTCGAGGTCGGTGATCTTCATCTTGATGCTCTTGATTGCCTTCGCCTGGTCAATCGTCCGGATATGAAAATTGACCGTAATGTTGCTGTCCATCTCAAGGAAGTCGGCAAGCATACGGTCATTGAGTTCCGGCGCGAGGATTTGCAGGAAGCTCACCGCACCGATGGTTTTGCCCATCTTGAAGCACTTGCCTTCACGGAAGTCAAAGGAAGTGGGAGCGATGAAGTCCTTGCTGGAAAGCCCCGTCCGGGCAACCATATCGAAGGAAAAGCGGAACGGCTCATTGGTGTCCATGTTGAACACATCATGAAGCACTTTCAGCCGCTCGTAGCCGGACAGCGGCTCGGTTTTCACACCGAGGGTTTTGAAGTTGTTGAGAATATCGGTTTCAATGCGTTCGAGCTTCAGCTTTGCCGTGCGGAGGGAGTCCGCCTCAATGCCGAAGGTGATGTACTTCTTCTTGATCAGCCCGTTGTTGCCCTTGGTGAGCTGGTTTTGCAGCATATCGGAATACTCGGAGCGGACGTCGTTGAAGGCGTCCTCCTGTGCCGGAATGTTGATGCGCTTGCGGAACTCATTGAGGCTTGCCTTCTGATTGATGAAGGAGAGCTGGACGAAAATCGAACTATCAAAGTAGTTCAGAAAGTCGCACCAGTTCTCAAAGATGGCAGTTTTGTCCTCGTTCTGCGCAAGCTGGTAGTTGATGTCCTCAAAGGCGATGGACTTCGTGTAGAGGCGGCTGTTCACCTTGCAGATACCGTCGCGGCACATCTCCACATAGGGAATGGTCTGCTGGGCGGACTTGCGGACTTTCTTTGCCTTCCTGTCCTTTTTCTTCTGCATGACGATCCGCTTCTTTTCCTGAGCGGAAAGGGCATCGCCGTAAACGACGCCGTTCTTGACGGTCATCTTAGGCTTTGCCTTTGCTGTGCTGTTGTTCAAGCTGCAATTCCTCCTGTTCTTTGATTTTCTGCTGAATTTCAGCGTAGAGATTGTTTGTGCGATAGGGACGCACCTTGTCCCGGATGAACATGGACTGTACGATGTGGTACAGATACTTTTCGGGGGGCTGACCGTCCTTCTCGTAAAGCGCGAAGAAGATGAACGGGAGCATGATCACCACCATCAGCATTGCCGCCGTAGACAAGTCGAGATGCGCCTTCGCCAGAAAGAAGATCGGGACGCCGACCGCCGCAGCGATGGAAAAGCAAATAAGCTGCCGCTTGGTCAGGTTGAACATGACCTTCGTTTTGACGCGGTTAAGATCCTTCGGGACCGGAACAAATGCCATTGACTGTTTCCTCCTTTCTAAGCTGCTTTTCATAGCGCAGCTTCATTTGTGCGGGATATTGATCCTCCTTCGGTTGACGCTTGCCCGTCCAGCGAAGCCCACCCGCTTTGCCTTGACAAATCCAGCCGGAAGCCCGAAGGCTTGCACCGTTTTCGCTTTCCAGCGTGTAGGTGATGATGCGCTTATAGCCCATAGCCGCAGCAGCTCTTGCCGCCGCACCGTAGAGAAAGCTGCAAGCGTTCTTCGCCCCGTTGGTGCATAGCCTTGTAACCTCCAATGTGAAGCCGTCATCCAGATACCGGCTGACGGGACGCCCGGCGATGATTACACCGACCAGTTCACCGTCTGCTTCACAGCCGATGGAAAACTTGTGACCGGCAACAGGCTTGTGATGCCGGTGATGCTGCCGGACGTACTCGTTGGCGTCACGAAGAGAAATGGGTCTTAGCAGCAGCATGGTGTTTCCTCCGTCGGAAGATGCGCTGTGCATTCGACCTCGTTGCCCCAAACATCCCAGCCTTCGGGAGACTGACGGGCAAAAAGCTCTACGCGGGGAAGGTCTCCCATGAGCCGGACAATGCGCTCCCGCGCTTCATCCGGTTTTTTGGAATGCTCTTCGATATGGCTGAGGATGACCTGACGCACACCGGCGTCAACACGCTTCGGATGTCCCTTCGTAGCAAGGATGCAGATTTCGGCGTTTGCCCTTGTCCAATACCCCATGCCGGTGAAGAGATCATCGTTCCTGCGGTTTTGCTTCACCCATACAAAAGCCACAGTCTTATAAGAAAAGCCCCATGCCGTCAGCACTTCGAGTGCTTCACAGAGGCACGGGAATGTGATCCAAAGGAACAGGGCGCAGTCCTTCGCGGCAAGCTCACCGACCGGAAGCGCCTTGATGTCCTCAATGCACATTGTCGGGTAGTGGCTTTCTGCCGACCGTCCCTGTCCCTTCTTGGAGTAAGTCCGATACGCCCAAGGGGGATCGGCGTAGATGATGCTGTACTTCTTCATGCTGCCGACCTCCTTAGTGCGCATGGAAAATGGATTTTGCGAGGCTTCCGGTCTTGAACAGCGAGAAGCACAGAATAACCGTGTACGCTGCCACAGAGAACAGAGCTGAATGAATGTTGTCTGCGATGATCATGCCGTTGATCAGCACCGCATAGATGCCGACGCAGACCATGATGAGAAAGCCCTGAAATGCCAGAGCGAACAAGCCTTTCAGATAGTTCGTGCCGATGCTGCCCCATTCGCGGTTGCTCATGGTTGCGATGGGAATAGGCGCAATGCTCACGGTGCAGTAAATCTCAATCATGCGCCCGTAGAGAATGACCGTAATGAGGATCGCCATGATTTTGAGGCACAAGCTGATCAGAAGAGTTTCTATCGACAGTCCGAGCAGTTCTCCGACGCCCATGTTCTCCATGCCGGTACGCATCTGCGCAATCGTCGAATCAATATCAATGCTGGTGTTGCCGTGGATGACTCCGGCTGCACCGGAAACCACGTTCTGCCCGATGTCGAATACTGCCATCACGATGTCAAACGTATGCGTCACGAGGTAGATCGCCACAGCCGCCTTGAAAAACCACTTGAAGAACATCCACGTGTCCATGTCGTGAAGGTTGTTTTTCTCGGTGATCATGGAAATCAGCTCGTAGCACAAAACGAAGGTGATGATGATACCAGCGATGGGGACTATCACGTTTTCGGATAGTCCCCGGATCATCTGGTACACGCCGCCGTTCCAGCCGGACGGTGTTTGCCCAACTTCGGCGGCAATCGTTCCTACCTTCTCGTTGACATCGGTGAACATATTGGTCAGGTTGCTCTCGATCCATCCGATCAGCATATCCTTGAGAGCTTGTTCGATCTTTTCTAAAATGCTGCCCAATATTTCACCACCCTTCGGTTAAGCTGGGCTTGCCGTGGATTAGCCGAACAAACCGGAGAGCAGGGGGATGAGGGTCGTGCCGATCAGCACCACACCGCCGCCAGCCATGAGCTGCTTGATGCCCTGAGACTTAGCGCCGGGGTTGTCGTTGCCGTAGCCTTCCATGAGGTTGACAACTCCCCACACCGCAAGACCCGCACCGAGGGCGATAACAAGCGTCTGGAGAACCGTAACTGCCTGATTGATAAATGCCATACTTGAATTTCCTCCTTAAATCGTTGGTGAATTGTGAAGAGCGAGTGCCTTTTCCGGCACCCGCCCCGATGGTTACTTCTGCGCGGCTGCCGGATTAACCGAACAGACCGGAGAGCAGAGGGATGAGGGTCGTACCGATCAGCACCACACCACCGCCAGCCATGAGCTGCTTGATGCCCTGAGACTTGGCGCCGGGGTTGTCGTTGCCGTAGCCTTCCATGAGGTTGACAACACCCCACACTGCGAGACCTGCGCCGAGGGCGATAACGAGCGTCTGAAGAACCGTGACAGCTTGATTGATAAAAGCCATAGATTTTCCTCCTTGAATCGATGAAAGTTGAGTGTGTATTTTTGAAAATGGGCATAAAAAAAGAAGCCCCGTCGCTGTTCTGCTTTGGGATGAGCCATCAGGCTTTACCCACTGCGCAGTGCAGCGACGGGGCTTTAATCTGCATCGACCTCGCCCATATCATAGAGGTCGAATGTGTCATCGGGCTTGACTACCAGCTTGTGCTGCCGGTACTTCTCGATGTCAAAGGCGTTCCGCTTGTTATAGTCGGAGAGCTGCCGGTACTTTGGATGCTTCGTAATGTCGTATTTGTTACTGAGAAAAGGTCTCACGCCTCGAAGCTGCAAAATACACTTTGCTCCGTCCATGACGGCGATCTCATCCTGAGACATCAGTTCCTTGCCGGTTTTCTGATAATTCAAGCCATAGGAGTTGTTGTTGGAACGGGTTTCTGAGGTGTTGTAAAGGTCGATTGTCTCCTTACCCAGCACCTCGCTGATTTCCTTGAGCGTGGATTTCTCCTTGCCGCCGAGGAAAAGTGTGCAGTCGCAGTTGCCCGTGATGGTGTCCGCCGCATCCTTGTAGATGGTCTTGAGCTGAGACTGGGACTGCAAAATGATTGACGCCGAGATTTCCCGGCTTCGTATGGTTGCGATGAGCTTATCAAACTTCGGGATTTGACCGATGTTCGCAAACTCGTCGAGCAGACAGCGCACATGGACGGGAAGCCGTCCGTTGTAAACGTCATCTGCTTTGTCGCAGAGAAGGTTGAAGAGCTGGGAATACATGATCGCCACGACGAAATTGAAGGTGTCATCGGTGTCGGAAATGATGACGAACAGCGCCGTCTTCCGGTCTCCGATGGTGTCCAGTTCCATCTCATCGTAGCTCATCAGCTCCCGCAGCTCTGCAATGTCGAAGGGCGCAAGCCTTGCACCGCAGGAAATCAAAATCGACTTGGCGGTTTTGCCCGCCGCCAGCTTGTATTTGCGGTATTGCTTGACCGCAAAGTGGTCAGGGTCGCGGGCTTCCAGCTCGTCGAACATGACATCCACAGGGTTCTTGAAGGTCTCATCGTCCTCTCTGGCTTCCGAGGCATTGATCATTTCGAGCAGGGTAGTAAAGTTTTTCTCGTGATCGGGTGCCTCGTACCAGATGTAGCCGATGAGAGCTGTGTAGTAGAGCTTTTCCGCCTTCACCCAAAAATCTTCGCCGGACTTATCGCCATCTCCCTTCGTATTGACGATGATCGTATTGACCAGCTTGAGGATGTCCTTCTCGCTGCGGATGTATGCGAATGGGTTGTAGTGCATGGATTTCTTGAAATTGATGGTGTTCAGCGACTTGATGACGTAGCCGCCCTTTTCAAGCATTTTGCCGCACTCCACCAGCACCGTACCCTTCGGGTCAGTCACAACGTAGCTACTGTGCATCTGCATCAGATTTGGTTTCACAAAAAAGCGCGTCTTGCCTGAGCCGGAACCGCCGATGACAAGGATGTTCTTGTTGCGGGCGTATTTCGGCTGCTTTGGACGGCTGTTCATGGTCAGGAACTCCGTTTGCGTCAGAATGACGTTGTTCGAGAACTCCGGGTCCATGTACGGCTTGATGTCCTCCGGCTTACCCCATCGTGCAGATCCGTATTCTTCGCCCTGCCGGAACTTCTTGCGGTTCTTGCCTTTGACGTAGACCGCCAGCTTGAGCAACGCACCGGCAATCAGACCGATGAGCAGATCGATGGGATGAAAGCTGGGCAGCGGATTTGCAAAGGCAGTGCCGAACACGGCAAATCCGTTTGTCAACCTGTCGATGAACGCCGTGCCGGGTGCAAGTCGGAACACGGCGGCAATCTTATCCGCAAAGTAGAAGGCGAAGACATACGGAAGGTTCAGAAGAATGAGCTTTTTCACATCGGGTTTGTTCACAGCTCCACACCCCGATCCTTGGTCTTGACCTTGACTTTCTCCTTGTGCTGCGCCTTGCTCTGGGCTTTCTCCTGATCCAGCTTGTGCCGGATGGACGGCTGTTCCTTCTGCTTGAC
>OBKG01000949.1_pt1 | contig 9364 bp, 12 predicted proteins | sample 1519741 | NCBI WGS metagenome assembly OBKG01 (sample SAMN00265072, study PRJEB22529) | human gut metagenome
TATCGGAGTTGTATTAGTGTGGATTACATTCTTTGCGCTTGCTAAAGCGGCAGGTATGGCAGATAGAAGGTTAGAAGAAATACAGAGGCTTTACGCCGAGCGAGAGGCGGGTGTTATCTGTGGGAATTAACATAAGAGTGCAAAAATCTCCGAAGCCGAGAACTGTTGTGACGGCAGCGACAAAACTGGAAAAAGATTTGAGAAGTTGTATGCGATGCGGATATTTTCATGGTAACAATCGTCAATGCATAGCAAAGAAATGTGTTAAGGAAAATGTGAAACAACCGGTCATAACGGAGGAAGAAAAGCAAAATGTATGAAAGCGGTATTAGGACTGATTAAGAAGAAACCAAGAGTTATCGAACAGGAGGAAAAGAAAGATGGATAGACATATTGAAGTTGTAGGTGTGGATCACGGCTGGCCGGGAATGAAAACAGTTAGTCAGGTATCCACAACCGGAGTAAAGGAAATCACAACGGAACCCGCTTTTTACAATAATGTGGTAGAGTTCAATGGTTCTTGTTACAAAGTAGGTGGTAAGCGACCCGTAGGGTTGCCTCTTACAAGATTTGGAGCTGAGAAGCAGGATTTTATCGACTACTTATCAAAGGAAAAGGAAGTTGCTTTTAGATTTGATAATGAATAGTATCGTATCAAACTTGCAAGATCTTATGGTATCAATCAGGTATCGAAAAATATCAATATCGAAAACCGTAAGAAGCTGATTAACGGTAACGGGTTTGTGTTTGGTGTACCGGGTAGTGGTAAGTCGCACTTCTGTAAAATGGAATTGGGACAGGTCTTTCTCGGTGAGGAAGATGAGATTATCCTTATCGATCCGATGAATGAGTATTTTGACATCGCACACACCTATGGGGGAACGGTAGTAAATATGTTTACCTACACGGACAACTACGTGAACCCTCTTGATATGGATGTCTGGAGTCTTGACTTAAACGACAGTAAGGGAATGATCCGCGAAAAGGGTGAGTTTATGCTCGATCTTTGTGAGCAGTGTATGGGTGAGAGCCTTAACTCTCGTCAGAAGTCCATTATTGACCGATGCGTAAGAAAGCTCTATATCGAGATTGCAAGAAGCAGGGAGAAATAGGTGCCTGTTATGCCAGACTTTTATGATATTTTGATGAACCAGCCGGAGGAGGAAGCAAAGGATATAGTGCTTTCCTTAGAGCTTTTTGTAAATGGTTCGTTAAATATCTTCAATCATCAGACCAATGTGGATGTGGATAATCGTTTTACAGTTTATGGTATCCGTGACTTGGGTACGGAGCTTAGTCCTATCACAATGCTTGTTATGATGGAGAGTATCCGGAACCGTATTATTGAGAATGGTAAGAGAGGAATTGCAACTTGGCTCTATATTGACGCTTAATTCAGAGTATTCTGCGAAGTATTTGCAGCAGCTCTGGAAGAAAGTGCGTAAGCAGGGAGGTTTATGCACAGGTATTCCTCAGAATGTGATCGATCGTTTGCAGAACTACACAGCAACCACAATGCTTGCAAACTCTGAGTTTGTGGCTCTCTTAAAGCAGGCAAACACAGACAGTTCCAAAATGGCAGAGGTTATTGGTGTGTCAGAGGCACAACTTAGATTCGTAACCAATACCCAGAGTGATATGGGACTTATGAAGTGCGGAAATGTAGTGATTCCTTTTGATAATACCATTGAAAAGGGTACAGACCTTTATAATCTCCATAACACCAACATCCATGAAAAAATCGCTATGGAAAAAGCAAAAATGCAGTTGACAACGGTTGATTTTTAGGTAAGATGGCAGGTGATAAGACGGAGTAAATCATGCAGGAAAAGTAACCAAAGTGTATATATTCCGGCGTATCAGCATAGAATAAAAATGTAATTGCATTTTTGCTGGTTTTAGTGTAGAATGTAATTAGGAAAGCTGTGCATCAGCGGTGGGTTGACACCTAAAATCTGATACGTTTTCCGAACGTAGGTGTCGGAGGTTGGCAGGCAACGGAAAAACCTGTTATTTTCCAGACATAGGTGCTGGAGGTTGGCAGACAACGGAAAAATCAACCATGATAAGGGAATGTTTGGTGCTGCGGCATGAACATTCCCTTTTCTAAATATTACGGAATTAAGGGTTTGGTTATGGACAAAAGACGTGCAATTCATATAATGACAAAAGCGGCTGAAATATACAGGGACAATCTTGAGGATCAGAAGGTATTATTTCTTTATGGTCTGCCTTCGGATGTGAAAAAGCAGTTGCAGACAGAAGGAAAAATTTTGTCATCCATACAGGGGTACGAGGTGGCTTTTCACAGATACAATTTCCTGCATTTAACCGGAGTTAAACTAAATAAGGGTGGAACAGCTTCGGCAATCCATTTTTACCAGAAGTGTTTGGATAAGAGATTGACAGAAAATGATTTTGCTTTTGCAAAGGACGGTTCTACGGGACAGAAACTGGATATATTGGAAAGTATGATGCAGATAAAAAAGAATGTAACAATGATAGGAGAATTTACAGACAGAGGTCCTAAGTTGTATGCAGAAAAGGCAGCTGGTAATGTGTGTGGGTGTATCGGCTTTGTGCAGGATAAAAACACAAAACTGAATGTGCCTAATACGCTGTTGAAAAAAGATATAAGAGATGTGACAGCACAGCCTACTTATAAGGTGTTTGCTGTAATATCAAAGCATTATACGGATGATAAGTATTCACAGCTTGCCAAACTTGATAAGAGGATTGATTTAAGCGAATGTCACTTTAGAGAGGAAATAGAAAATCTAATAGAAAGAGACAGGTTGTAGTATGTCAGGCAAAAATCATAAGATGGTAAATGGCAGACTGCTTCAGACGGATAAAAAGTTTTCTTCCTTAAAGGAAAAGCAGAAAATAAAAATTGCGGAGTGGATTTATGAGGCATACCGTAAATGTTATGTGCAGTCAGGGAAGATACCTGCTAAAAAGAATGATAGTGAAATTTTGTCCGATGTATTTGTCAAAATTGAAGAAGAACAGATTTGGATTCCGGATAGGGAAATATATGCTTATTACCATAAAAGAAAAGGTAAGCTGCAAAAACGCTTGGAAAAGGAATTTTCCATAGAACAATTAACAGAATAAGGGTAAGAATCAACGCATCTAAGCCAAATGGTTTAGGCGCTATTTTTTTACCCATTTTTAAGGCAGGTGAGAGAGAAGTTGGACATTAAAAAAGTGGATGACAAGCCTATGGTCATTCATACCAAAGAAAAGACAAAGCTGCATATTAAGCAGGAGCCGGAGGCAAAAATCAAAGGCAGAAATGTACTTGTGGTTGATAAAACTCCTAATGCTGCGGGTGTGGATAAGGAGGTTATTAAAAAATCATCCGCAAAAGAAGCTGTCAAAAAATCCATGCAGAAGGAAAATGAAATGTATGCACAGGTGCGGAAGGCAAAGCAGGATAGGGAAAAGGCTATCGGAAAAAAGAATGAAACTGTGAAAATGGTTGCTTCTGCTGGCGCAATGGCAGCTCTAGACCAGATGGAAGGCGGTAATGAAGTCTATGAGTCTTATCAGGTAGCAAGAACGCTTTTAGCTCCGGCAGAAAGTGCAGCAGATGCAGGCAGACGGTTATACCGTTCTCAGGTAGCCAAAGCACAGGCAAAGAAGATTAAGAAGGTACAGGCTGGGAAGAAAATCGGTAAAAAGACCGTCAGGGATAGTGCTACGAAAACTGCAAAATATACAGTTAAGAAGGTGGCAAAAGAGGCTGCGAAAGAAACAGCCAAAGAGACTGCAAAAATTGCAGCAAAGGAAACAGCCAAAGCCACAGCGAAAGTGGTAACTACCACAGCTACGACAACAGCAGGTACAGCCATTTCGCTCGGAGTGGGTACAGCAATCGGTCTTGCGGCTGGTGTTGTAGGTTATGCAGACGGTGTGGAAATTAACAGAGAATTGGAAAGGCACAGAAAAGAACAGCCTTATGACGATTGAGGATTATTTCAAGTATTTAGACCTCGACAAATTTGAAAGCAGAAAAGATGTGGCAGAAGCAAAGTTGGAGCTTGGAAAGACATTGGGAGATGAAAAGGAATGGAGTGAACATTACTTTGTGGCAAATGTATCGGTATCTGCAAGATTCTGTACGGATGATGGACAGCTTGCAAGATTTCTCGGAGGTTTTTATAACAGTACGTACCAGCAGGTTTTGTTTGATAAAAGTATGTGTTCCGGAGAGTGTCTGGATAAGCTTTCTGAGCTTGGTATGGATGTAAAAGGCAGGGTAAGCATTGGTAGTCTGTCTTATACCAGAATGGATGCAGTTTTTGAGCAGGGGCAGACACTTCACAATCTAAACAGAACTGACTACCGTGTAATGGAAAAGCTGTCTGATAAGAATCTGCTGCTTATGGATATTAAGACGGGGAATTTTGTGGTGGCTCAGGGAACCAACCTATTTGCAAGACATCCTCGTGGAGAAAAAGCTGCGGAAACTAACAGTCTGATGGGAATTGAATGGGGACAGGGCTTGTATTTAGGCAGTACACCGTTAACCATAGATTTCCGTCATATCAGACAGGAGTATGGAACGAAAAGAACCATAGAGGACATCTATCAGTATCGTGAGATGTTGCAGGACAGATTTCGTCTTTATACCAGAATGGAAAAGGACGAGCTTTTAAGTGATGAGGCGAGGGAAGCCATTATGCTTGTGGGCTGTAAAGAGTTTGGGACAAGTGATTATGAGCATTTCAGAAAAGGCTTGCAGGAAGGTCTTTACGACAAAGGGGTTTCCGAAATGATGGAAAATCAGAAAGAAAAATCAAGATAGTGGAGGATGATGAAAATGGAAAAGCAGATTACAGCAAAGGAAGTCCGTAAGGATATGGAATATCTTGTGAAACTGCTTCACAAGGAATGGGAGCGTAGCGGTAAGACAAAGGCTGTTGTTACGGTACAGCTTGAAGATGTGCCGGAGATTAAAAAGCGTATGGCGGGAGTGATTGCGGATAAGCAAAAGCACCTTGATTTCTGGGAGTTTAATCCACCTCGAAACCAAGTACCGGTGTTGTGGTATGTTGCCGTAAAACAACCGGTCTAATTTGTTGTTAACGTCGATATTTTTTTGTATAGGCACTAGCGTAAAGAAATGGGGAAAGAAAGCGACGCTATAAGTATCGCTCCTTGCAACCCCCATGAGGTGTCCAAGTTGTTCCTCAGCATTGCACTATTCTCCCCATCAAGGTCTTTCCGCACCATTCTGTCGTCAATAATGGTGTGGCGGTTCTGGCAGGTTTGACCCCGACATCATATTTATATAGAAAAATGTGATAGACTAATGGGAAAGATATTTAAGAAGAATGTCTTGACAAAAATAACTTCTGTATGATAGTCTAAATAAGTATATATTTACAGATTTCAAATTATGTAGCTACTCGCTACTGAAATGACTAAATTCTGTGCAATGGGTAAAAATAATAATGGGGCAGTGTACCCATTAATTTGAGTTATATATGTCCATAGCGTCTAATTTGGTCGTTTATGGACTTTTTTATTGTGAAAAATTACGGAGGTGAAGCTTGTGAGTATTTATAAGAATTTGCAACCACATGTGCATGTACTAAAGTTGACCGGTGGTACGGGAGATGGTAAGACAGAGATTGCAACGGTGTTTGCATCCAAAGAAGCCAGAACGGTATTATTAAGAGGTGTTGGGCGGACAAATTCAACTTTGAAGGAACGTTTATTAGTATATTCCGAGGAGTATGCAGATAAGCTTTTAGTTGCTGTAAAGTTAAATGTGGAACCATATGACAAGTTGAGTATGAGCGATCTGTTTGTTTCATCTGTGGCAAAGGTAGTTAGAAGTCAGGGAAAAGTAGTAGATTCTGTTGTTGGAAAAGACGAAGAAGAATTGAAGAAATATTTGATTCAAGAAATGCAGGCAAAGAATAATGCAAAAGCTGTACTATCTTTTTTGACAGAGGAACAGAAAACAAAGATTATAAATGATTTGGTAGATATATACCATAGTTATTATATGTCAGAATACAATTATGAAATATATAACAGTGTTAGAAATAATCTGCCAGAAGGCGAAGCGAAGGATAATTCCACAAAATTTTTATCGGCATTAAAAAATGAAGTAGAACGAATGATTGATATACAGGGAGAAAAAGTACGTGAAAGCCTGTGGGATGTTCTGGATGAAATAAATCAATCGCTCCATGAAGTGTTTTTTGAGTATTTCTGTAAAAGTGATATTTCAGAAGATGGCTATTATTATAAGGAAATTTATTTAGACAGTCCGGATGAGGCATTTATAGATGCAATGTTTACCGCCAACGATATTCAAAATGGTCAGAGACTTTCTTTGGAAGTGTTTTGTAATGATATAGTTATTTACATTCCGGTAAGTCAGGCGATAACTAAAATAATCAGATCAAACGGGAAAACAAATGCTGTTTTTAAGGATAACAGGGACAAAGTTGTATTTGGTATTTTTGACACGAGGGGACTTTTCCATGCAGAAAATACAGAAGACGATAATGCCGATTATCTGAATGATTTATTATATCAGGGAGATGCGGATGCATTATTAATGGTAGTTCCTCTATTTGGAGATTCTAATGAGAAAAAAATACAGGAATTGTATAAAACTGTTTTTGCTACTTACAGTAAACAGATACCTGCTTTTATGATACATAATAAGGTGGATTTGTTTGTAGACTCCATTCGAAAAGATAGCTATATGGATGATCCTCTTTCAATGGATATGGAGTTGGGGCAAGAGTTATCAAGTAAAGAAATTATAAGCGCTATATCGGCAAGAGAACAGGAGCTGCGAGAGGAAATACAAAATGCCCAGACAAAATCCAGACAAAATTTGAAGATTAAGTCATTATCCTGCTATTTAAAAAGAGATGGCTCAATGCAGGAAGAAATTGTCAAAAGATATAACATATCAAATGTAATCATGACCATATTTGCAGATACAGCCGATTATCTTGAAAAATCAGCAGTTAAAATTCCGGTAAAAACAGACAGACCGGAAAGCGAAGTGGTTGTCAGAATTGATAAAGCAAGATTAGCTGAAATTGTTCATGAGTATCTGTTGAAGGATGTAACGAATAAGAAAGTGTTTGCACCGGGACTTGAAGATTTAAGATTAAGTATTGGGAAAACACCACATGGAAATTCCTATTATGCATTACGTAGAAGGTTGAAATATGGAGATGGTTATACATGTAATATTGACGAATCGTATTATTATAATTGCAAGTCCTTTTCCATAAATTTTACAGCCAATTTACGGAATTTTGTTTCTACAGATATGGCTAAAAGGATTGTAAAGGAAACCATGAAATTATCCGGTGGATATTTTACAAAGGATAAGGATGAAGAAGAATTCTATTATATTGTAGAAGGCAGAATATTCCCGAAGATGTTTGTGGGACAGATGTTATATCATAAAGCAATGCTAAGTGCAGAGCAGGAAGCAGTAGGATTTATGGCGCGATTCCAAAAGTTTCTGAAGAATAGTCAGCGATTTTTTGATAGTGGAAATTTGGACGAGCAAGCATATGTAGATGCTATGTATCATGTAGTCTATGAGGCAGCTCAGAGAGCATTGAATATGAATGTAACTTTGAGGTAGCTTATTATAGAGCCTAATCTTTGTCACGAGTACGAAACTACCCGTTTCGGAAAGAAGGGGATGAAAACAAATTAGGATTAATAAGAACGAGTGTTCGATATATTATATGAGTATGACGTAGTATATACCGTCAATTTTACGATCAGCACTGCCAGGGCATTTTTGGATGCGTCGGAACTCCTGACAGAATAGCTTGCGAAGGTTTATTCCCTTTCCTTTGACAAATACAAAGATGTGAAAAATTTTTGTATCAAAAGGAGAGATAACATGTCAGATTATCAAGAAGTGGTAGAATTTAGGTGTAGGAGAGTCTATGAAAGTTTTTCTGTAAATAAAGATTTAAAAGGTCTTCTATGATAAAATATTAAATTATAGGAGGCCTTTTAGTATGGCAAGAGAAAAGAAACCCGTACACAAAGTACAAATGACTGAGGGAAAGCGTAACATCATCCAGATGCTCCTGCAAGAGTATGACATTGGATCCGCACAGGATATCCAGGATGCCCTCAAAGACCTTCTTGGTGGAACCATCAAGGAAATGATGGAAGCTGAAATGGATGACCATCTGGGATATTCCAAATCAGAACGCTCCAATAGCGACGATTACCGTAATGGCTACAAATCCAAGCAGGTAAACAGCAGCTATGGCAGCATGGAAATTCAAGTTCCTCAGGACCGTAAATCAACCTTTGAACCGCAGGCAGTGAAGAAACGCCAGAAGGACATTTCTGACATTGACCAAAAGATTATCTCCATGTACGCAAAGGGAATGACTGCCAGGCAGATTTCAGATACACTGGAGGATATCTATGGATTTGAAGCATCGGAAGGCTTTATTTCTGATGTGACGGATAAGATTATGCCACAGATTGAAGATTGGCAGAACCGACCTCTTTCAGAGGTATATCCGGTATTGTTTATTGATGCCATTCACTACTCAGTCAGAAATAATGGGGTTATTCGCAAGTTGGCAGCATATGTAATCCTTGGTATTAACAATGATGGTTACAAGGAAGTTCTTACCATCGAAATCGGAGAAAATGAGAGTGCCAAGTATTGGCTTTCTGTTTTGAATGGCTTAAAGAACCGAGGCGTAAAGGATATCCTGATTATCTGTGCAGATGGTCTGACTGGTATTAAAGAAGCCATTTGTGCAGCTTATCCAAAAACGGAATATCAGCGCTGTATCGTCCATCAGGTCAGGAATACCATGAGATATGTGGCGGATAAGGATAGAAAGCCCTTCTGTACGGATTTGAAGACTATTTATCAGGCACCCACAGAAGAAAAGGCATTGGAAGCCCTGGAGCGTGTTACTGAAAAATGGAGCGAAAAATATCCGAATTCCATGAAAAGCTGGAAACTCAACTGGGATGCCATTTCTCCGATTTTCAAGTTTTCAGCGACTGTCCGAAAGGTTATCTATACGACTAATACCATTGAAAGCCTGAATGCAACATACCGGAAATTGAACCGTCAGCGCAGTGTTTTTCCAAGTGACACAGCATTGCTGAAAGCCCTCTATTTGTCCACCTTTGAAGCAACGAAAAAATGGAGTATGCCCATTCGGAACTGGGGACAGGTCTATGGTGAACTGAGCATTATGTACGAAGGCCGACTACCGGAATAAGAGAATTCACCTTAGTTTCACAGGCGGATTTTCCGCCTGTTCTTGACATGCAGCGATAGTTGTTGTTATAAATAAAACAAGGGCTGAACATCCCA
>OBKG01000954.1_pt1 | contig 9334 bp, 7 predicted proteins | sample 1519741 | NCBI WGS metagenome assembly OBKG01 (sample SAMN00265072, study PRJEB22529) | human gut metagenome
CAGCCTAATCAGGTACCCTTAATAAACCACGTCCAACAATCGGGGCGCAGTTCAGAATTGGACTCACGACCTCTTCCTTACCAAGGAAGTGCTCTACCACTGAGCTATCGGGGCATGCTGCGTTATGGCAATCTGAATATCATGGCATGGCTTTGCGTATCGCGCAAGTCCGACTCGCCTTTGCGATTCTCGCGCGCAAGTATGTGAGGCGAAGCGTAACTCATCGTTGTGCGCCGTTTCGAGGTGACGGCACAGACTCCTTGTTGTCTCGATTGATGTCGGCGATGACGGAGCGGAGTTCGGTAAGAAATGCGTCGGCTGCCGGAGTTGGCGGCTGGCTCTTCTTCCAAGCGATGGCCAGATGGGTTTGCATGGGCGGGTCGAGCGGCTGGAACACAAGCCCCGACTCCCACGACGTATCCACGAGACCTTGCAGGCAGATCGCACAACCGTAGCCTTCCTGCACGAAGCAGCTGGCGTTATACAACAGGTTCATCGTGCCGACAATATTGAGTTCTTTGTTGCCTGATTTGTACCAGCCGGAAAGATCACGGCGATTGAGCACGCCTTGGGGGACGATGACCGGCACATCCGCGAGATCCTTGGGATGAATGGATTCGCGCGTGGCGAGCGGGTGGTCGTACCTCATGAGCAGGCCCATCGGATCTCCTGTTGGCAGTGGCAGGAAATCATAACGGCTCATGTCGGTGGGTTGCACAAGCACACCGAAGTCGGCCAGGCCATTGTCAAGCCGTTCAATGATATTCTGCCCATAGTCGTCGTGCAGCCGCACGCGGACTTGCGGATGCTTGTGCCGCAGTCGTGTCATGGCTCGTGCCACGATGCGCATCGCTGCGCTTTGTGCCGCCGCGATATGTACATCGCCGGCGATGTCTTCGTCGGCGGTCATCTCTTTTTGCGTGCGATCGGCGAGCTCGACGATCTCCTGCGCTCGGCGGTACATCAAGCGGCCCTTCTCAGTAAGTTCGAGCGAGCGGGACCGGTTGCCGCGAACGAACAATGTTGCGCCGACCTCGTCTTCCAAATCTTTGATTTGCCGGGAGAGCGCTGGCTGACTGATGCGCAGCGCATCTGCCGCAGCGCTCACGCCTTCCTCCTCGACCACGGCAATGAAGTTACGTAGGATTCGTAGTTCCATGTGTGCCTCCCCGCTTATTTTATATCCGATATTGCATGTATTCATGTTCTACTTTTGCATTTGTAATACTGTTTGGCTGACTTTACTGTTGAGGCAACAGATGCGGGCGCGACGGTGAATGAAGAATCACAGGGTAGCTTTGAGTAGCTTTCGCCCGCTGCTATCCAATGATTTCAGCGAAAGAACAACGATAATGCTCAGCAATAACGCGGTAGTGGTGTACTTCTCTCGTACTGGAGAGAATTACTCAGTCGGTGAGATCGAAGTCGGTAATACAGCCAAAGTCGCGCAGGTGATTGCCTCGCGAATTGGGGCGCCGACCGTCGAGATTGTGCCAGTCGAACCCTATCCGAATGTGTATGACGAAGCCGTGGCGCAGGCTACGCAAGAGCGTTCTGCGGGAGCTCGGCCGGCGTTCACGCTGGTCGCCGGCGATGGGGCGGATAATCCTGCGGCGATGCTTGACTCGGCTGAGACTATTTACCTCGGCTACCCAATTTGGCGGTCGGATATGCCGATGCCCGTTTACACATTCCTGGAAAGCCGCGATTGGAGCGGTAAAACCATTGCTCCATTCTGCACGCATGAGGGCAGTGGTCTGGCCGATACCGTGGCGTCGATTCGTCGGGTTGTAGTCGGCGCAACTGTTCTCGATGGCATGGAATTGCGCGGTGCCGTCGCGCAGAACGATGTTGATGCCACCGTGCGAGCCGTCGATGGATGGCTCGGATAGCGATGGCGAGGTTTGTTGTCAATCCGGTGACGCATTCAAGCGTCATTGCGGTCTCAGTAGTGGGACGCAACTGCAATGCGGCTTGATTTGCATTTGCGTCCCACGTTGTTGCGTCCCGCAAGCGCAAAATCGACCTTTTTGCAGTTGCGGGACAGTGTGGATTGTTGGAATTCCGCCATTCTTGTGATGAGGTGCTGGGAGGGCTGTGGGACGCAACTGCAAATTGAGCCATATCGCAGTTGCGTCCCACTCTTATGCGGGGTTCTCGATTGCGCTTAACCGCATTGAGCGGCGTATCAAGCGGCGAGCTTGGCCTTGTAGTCTTCGCCCCAGTTCCATAGAGCGTCGATGACGGTTTTGAGGCTATGGCCAGTGTCGGTCAGAGAGTATTCGACGCGCGGCGGCACTTCGGGGTAAACCTCGCGATGCACAAGTCCGTCGGCTTCCATCTGTCGCAGGTTCGAGGTGAGCACCTTCTGCGAGATGTGCCCGATTGAGCGACGTAGTTCACTGAAGCGCTTGGTACCGGTCAGCAGGTCGCGCACGATGAGAATTTTCCATTTGTCGGAAATCAGTGTGAGCGTCGTCTCCACGGGACACGCCGGGAGCGTGTTGACATCGATCATAGCATCACCTCGTGTAATCGTTGGAATCATGCAATAGTTCCTTTTAGGTGACTATAGCACTTTAAAGTACCTTCTTCCCAAAAAGTAAGTACTCCAATATCGTACTGTTTCAACGGCGGAAGCACCAGGTTCCGCCGTTGAAATCAATTAGGCACAGCGTGTAACAAGCGCAATGGATTACTACATAGGAGCCCATCATGACCCAGAACATCGCAGTTATCGCAGCCAACGGCAAGTCCGGCCAGCTCATTGTCAGGGAGGCCGTTGATCGCGGACTTGACGTGACCGCTGTTGTGCGCGGGGAGAACAAAACCGTCGCCCAGCACGCCATCATCAAGGATCTGTTCGACCTGACCGCAGCAGATCTCGCCGGATTCGATGTGGTCGTCGACGCATTCGGCGCATGGACGCCGGAAACCTTCCCGCAGCACTCCACGTCGTTGAAGCATCTCGCGGACGTCCTCTCCAGTGCTGACGCGCGACTGATCGTGGTTGGAGGTGCCGGTAGCCTGTACGTCAACCCGGAGCATACCGTGCAGCTGAGCCAAACCGATGGCTTCCCGGAGGCGTTCCTCCCGCTCGCCACCGCGATGGGGGATTCTCTCGCCGAGCTGCGCGAACGTAGCGACGTGCGTTGGACCTATGTCTCTCCGGCCGCCGACTTCCAGGCCGACGGGCCGCGCACCGGCAAGTATGTGCTGGCCGGTGAGGAGTTCACCGCGAACGAGGCCGGTGAAAGCGCCATTAGCTACGCCGATTATGCGATTGCGATCGTGGACGAAGCGACGGCGGCACCGGAGAATGCGCACGTCAACGAGCGTATTTCCGTGCGTTGGTAAGCGCGTATATGCGGGAAGATATGTGGAAAGCGCTCGCCGAATAAGCAGCACCCCGAAATCAAAACGATTTCGGGGTGCTTGTGCGTGTGGGCAAGATCCCAACCTTCATGGCGACTCAGGCCTGCTGCCGCTTGGGTTTTCGGACTATCGCGCGCTCGCCGTGTCGTCTCGGTTGCCGCGTCCGCGGCGTGTCGTGATGGGGTTTCGCGTCATTCATGGGATAGCTGCGGTGGGGTGGGGATTCGCCATGTGCCGCGCCGGTCCGAGCCGGTGCGTTCGATCAGTTTGGCTTCCTGCATCGCCCGGAACGTGCGCCATACGGTGGTGTAGGACACGTCCAGCGCGACCGCCGCCTGACGGTACGTGATCGCCGGATACGGGGAACCGGAACGCTAAAGGAACCAGAGGGGAAAACAAGAGGGTACAAAAAAGCCGGAAGCCCTAGAAAAAATAAGGGTTCCGGCGAGGGCGGAGGATACGAGATTCGAACTCGTGAGGCTGTTACACCAACACGCTTTCCAAGCGTGCGCCATAGACCACTAGGCGAATCCTCCATGCACTGCAGTGCTTGCTAGAAGTAAGCTCCGTAGGCAACTCGAATAAGCTACCACAGCTTTCGGATAAATGCACATTCAGTGCCGGCTGCGGCGTGTCGCTTTGTGGACAAGGACCACCAATGAGTGCCTGCGCTGATGTGCAGGTCGTTCGTACGGCGTGTGCAACAGGTGATCTCACCGGGGGATGAACCAGTGCAAATCAAAGCGACTCAAGGCAAGTCAGCAAACCCGAGGCAAACCAGAATGAACATGCGCATGCCATCGCGTGAATTATTGCCAGCCTCTTGCCGTGATGCAACATAGTGATTTTAGGCTATGAACCTTGGTGAAACAGTTGGTCATGCAATATGAGGGATGGGGAGTGGCCAGTCGCGGGGAGTTCATAATTCGGGAAGTCTCCCATCTGTGAGCGGGACAATATCGAATATTGAGACAATCTGCGGTAATAATTGATCGAAAAACAGTGCCTAATACCTCTTAAATCCTAAAAAATCAAGACTGTTCCTCAAAAAAGTTTTTCTTTATATTGAGTAGTTGGTTTTTGATTACTTAGCCGCGCAGAGAGAGGGATAGGCATGGTTCGTCGCGCCCAGGCTGCTCTTCGGTCCGTTGAACACACCAGCGTGAGGCAGCTGCGAGTCCTGGCTGCGATTGTATTTCTGTTCGCCATGGTCATCGCCACTGTGGCTCCTGCAGCCACGGCTCCGATGGCCTTCGCCGACAGCAGCACCAGCTCGTCCAGCGTTGACTACGCCACCTGGGCCGAAGTCTCCAAGGCGATGGACAAGCAGCTGAACAGCGGTCTTGAGACGTACAAGGATGGCAACACCGCTGGCGCCACCTCCGATTTCATGGGCGCGTACAACAAGATTTACGTGGCCTCCAACTTCACCGCGGTCGTGCACGACACCATTGGCGCGGACAAGCAGCTCGCCCAACAGCAGGCATTCCAAAGCGTTCAGAATCTTTCCTACACGCCTAGCAACGACGATCAACTGGCTCAGCAGATTGATGCGTTGACCGCCGATCTTGACGCCACGGCCCAGCAGCTCGACGCCAACGCCGATCTCGCCAAGCCGAAGGCGTACGCCGAAGCGCTGCAGGCGCAGCTGGCCAAAGAGCGCAAGGAGCTCGACGCCAAGAAAAAGAAGAACCCGGGCAAGGGCAATCGTTCATGGACCGACGTGGCCAACGAAATGACCCCGATTCTCGACAATGCATACAAAGCTTACGAAAAGGGTGATGGTGCCAAGGGCGCCACGCTCGTGAACAACGCGTACTACCAGTATTACGAGAAGCTCGGCTTCGAAAAGAACGTGATGAACGCCATCAGCGGCAACCGCGTCTCGCAGGTGGAATACCAGTTCAAGATGTGCCGCAAGTCCATGAACGCCGGCGCATCCCTGAAAGACACCAAGAAGCTGATCGACGACCTCAAGGCCATGCTGATCAAGGACGCCGGCATTCTTGACGGTGGTGCCGCCGATAAGGAAGACGGTTTCACCAAGCTGGTCACCAGCTCCTCCGGCCAGGCGTTCCTCGTGCTTATCCGTGAGGGTCTTGAAGCTCTGCTGGTGGTTGCAGCCATCGTCGCCTACTTGGTCAAGTCCGATAACAAGCGCTTCGTCAAGTGGATTTACTTGGGTGTGCTCGTCGGTCTGCTCGGCGCCGGCTTGGTGGCTGTGATCTTCGTGTTCGCCTTCGGCGGCTCCGGCCCGATTCAGGAGATCATGGAAGGCACCTGCGCACTGATCGCCATGGGCATGCTGCTGTGGACGAGTAACTGGATGCTGAACAAGTCCAGCGTGGAAGCGTGGAACCGTTACATTCGCAAGAAGACCGAGGCTGCTGTGGCTGATGCCGAAGCCGCCGCAAGTGCCGACAACGTGACGTTGAAAACCGTGGTCTCGCTGGCTATGCTGAGCTTCCTCGCCGTGTTCCGTGAAGGCGCTGAAACCGTGATCTTCTACGAGTCCATCTACACGATGAGCCGCGATACTCGCGGTATGTGGATCGGTGGTCTGACCGCCGCGGTGGTGCTTGTCGGCATCTTCCTGCTCTTCCGCTTCACCTCCGTGAAGATTCCGATTGGTCCGTTCTTCCTGGTCACTTCGATTCTGATGTCTGTGCTGGTGGTGGTGTTCGCCGGCGGCGGCGTCCACTCGCTGATCGAGGGCGACTTGCTGCCCGCCTTCTACCTGAACGGTGTGCCGACGAACGATTGGCTTGGCCTCTACCCGTACGTCGAATGCCTAGTGGCGCAGGCCATCGCAGCCGTTGCGGTTATCGCGCTGTTCGTGGTCGGCTTCATCAAGCAGCGCAAGCTGAAGGCGCAGGCTACTGCCGAGGTCCCGGCCGTGAAGGCGTAGCCCGTCTAGCTCGTCCGTTTCCTCCCATAACTGCAGACAACTGACAGACTTGCGGCACGGCCTCGGATCGATGCCAATTCCTCCAGCCCACGCCGCACTTATCTCATAACTGGATAATTGCAATTATCTAAGCGTGAATCCTAATTCACCAGAGATAGAGAAAAGGAATAACAATGATGAAGAACAAGAAACTGGCCGCTCTGCTCGGCCTGCTGCTCGCCGGTTCCATGACCGTGTCCATGGCTGCCTGCGGTTCCACCAACTCCGCATCCGACACTAAGGCTGACTCCTCCTCCCAGTCTTCCGACTCCTCTTCCTCCGATTCTTCCTCCGATTCCGGCGCCGGTTTCGAAGAGGTTCCGGTTGGCCCGTCCGGTACTGCTGAAGAGCAGGATCAGGACGCCGGCCCGCTGACCGTGGGCGCTGTGTACTTCCAGCCGATCGATATGGAGCCGTCTTCCATGGGCCTGAAGGCTGCTGACGCTTCCTTCCACCTCGAGGCCGACATCCATGCCAACCAGAAGGGCACCGAGCTCGGCTACGGCAAGGGCGACTTCGTGCCGGATCTGACCGTGAACTACACCATCATCGATAAGTCCACCGGCAAGGAAGTCGAGGGCGGCACCGCCACCTCCGGTACCTTCATGCAGATGAACGCTTCCGATGGCCCGCACTACGGCGCCAACGTCAAGCTCGACAAGGCTGGCACCTACCAGCTGAAGCTCTCCATCGAATCCCCGGCCTCCAAGGGTTGGATGCTGCACGTTGACCCGGAGACCGGCGTCAAGGGCCACTTCTGGACCGAGCCGATCGAGGTCACCTTCGACAACTGGGATTACACTCCTCGCCAGTGGTGATTGACTAAGCAGAAAGCCCCCTCGTCAGAGGGGGCTTTACGCCGCTTTAGGGAGATAATTCTTAGGACGGTCTAAAACTCCCCTCAGTCCGCTTCGCGGACAGCTCCCCTCAGAGAGGGGAGCCTAAGGTGAACAGAGAAAGGACGCGAATGCTTGAACAATTCGTGGCAGTGATGCCGGGCACTTTGGCCCCCGCATTGCTGGTGATGAGCCTGAGCGTGATGCTCACGGTCGGCGAGGGGCGAGATAAGCCGATAAGCTCGCATTGGCGTCTCATCGGCCTGATCGTCGGTCTGATCGCCGCCATCGTATTCGCCGGCCTGCGCGCCTCGGCCGTGATCAATCAGCGCACGTTCGTCAACTACCCGGTGTTGTGGTGCGCGATCATTGCCGACATCCTGACCATCGTCGTGGTGGTGTTCGCACGCCGCATCACCACCAATTGGCAGCAGCACAAGGTGTTCATGCACATCGCTAACGCCGTGGCCGCCATCGACATCGCACTCACCCTGTTCTACGCGCTGCCGGACGTGATTCTGCAGCTCACCATCTGGGTGGAACCAGGGGAGACCGCATTCACTTCGGCCATGCTGCTGCGCGCTCTTGGTTTCCTGCTTGGCGTGGCCATGTCCATTATTGTGGCCGCCATCTTCCGCACGATGCGCACCACTGCCGTGCGCTGGGCGTTCACCGTGGCCGTCGCGGCCATGATGGTGATTCTGCTGATTCAACACTTCACTGGTCTTGCCCAGATTCTGCAGGCGCGAGGCTTCCCGATGAACCATACGATGTTCGTGGCGCTGGCTTGGTCCATCAACCAGAACTCCACGATGATTATGGCGCAGGCGCTGGTGTTCCTGATTCCCGCCGTGGCCTCCATCGTGGCCGGTTTCCGTATGAAAACCCATGATGTGCCGGGAGCCAACGAGGCCACGTTGCGCCGGCATAAGGTATTCCGCCGCCACGCCATCGCCGCTGCCGTGTGGAGCCTTATCGCAGCCATCGGCGTCACAGCAACCCTGACCGTGGGCGTTGCCGCGACCCATCAGACCATCACCCTTTCGCCGCCGGAAGCCTACTCGCTCAAGGACGGCGTGGCCACCATCCCCTTCAGCCAGGTCGAGGACGGCCACCTGCACCGCTTCGAATACAAGGCCAAGGACGGCACCGTCATGCGCTTCATCATCATCCGAAAGAACGGTGGCGCGTACGGCATCGGCCTGGACGCCTGCGAGAACTGCGGCGACGCTGGCTACTACGAGAAGGACGGCAAGATCATCTGCAAGAAGTGCGAGGTGGCCATCAACCTGGCGACCATCGGCTTCAAGGGTGGCTGCAACCCGATTCCGTTCCCGTACAAGACCGGCAACGGCAAGATCACCATTCAAACCACCGATCTGGACGCGCTGAGCGCCCACTTCCAGTGAGTGAAGGCAGGAGGCAAAAACCATGTTCTTTCTGCGTATGATCGCTCGATCGTTCACCCGCCAGCTGCGCCGGCGCCTGCTCATCGCGCTTACCGTATGTCTTTCGGCGACGGTGTCTGTGTCGATGCTGGGCGTCGTGTTCGACGTGGGCGACAAGCTCAACGCCGAGCTGTCCACCTACGGTTCGAACATCACCGTGCAGCCCAAGGCGGATGCGGTCGTTTCCGACCTGTACAACACCGAGTCGGGCGGCGCGACGTCCACCAGCGACCCGACCGCTTTTCTGAAGGAGTCGGACGCGGCCAAGATCAAGACGATCTTCTGGTCGTTCAACATCACCAGCTTCGCGCCGCAGCTCAACATCCACGCCACGGTGAACGGTACCAACGTGCCGGTCGTCGGCACGTGGTTCAACAAGAACCTCAAGATCTCCACCGGCGAGACTACCGTCGTGGGCGTGGAAGGCATGCGCTCGTGGTGGCAGCTGGACGGCAAGTGGCCCAAAGACGATTCCGACCAGGGCGTGATCGGCAAGACGCTGGCCTCCGAACTCGGCGTGACCACCGGCGACACCATCACCCTCAACAAAACCACCGCCTCAGGCAAGAAGAACGAGCAGAAAATCAAGCTCACCGGTGTCTACGATTCCGGCGACGAGGACAACGGCTCGCTCTACATCGCCTCCTCCACGGCCCAGGTACTCGCCGACCTGCCCGATTCGGTCGACAAAATCGAGGTCAAGGCCCTGACCACGCCGGAGAACGACC
>OBKG01000977.1_pt1 | contig 9141 bp, 10 predicted proteins | sample 1519741 | NCBI WGS metagenome assembly OBKG01 (sample SAMN00265072, study PRJEB22529) | human gut metagenome
TCTGATGGGCACCAATTAATCCAGCCAGAAATATTCTATTATAGAATCCAATAAATCTGGAAAAAATATTAGCGGCTGTTAAAATTAATGTACCTTGTACAAAAGGGCTGGATTTTTTCATAAGAACTCCCCAATTGATATTGTTCTATTGTATGTCAAGAAATACGCGGTTATGATTGGGATTGTGTTGACATCGGAAGTCCCAGGTGATAACATAGCAGTGTGATATCCGACTATTTTGGTCGGGATTGGAGTGGTGAGATGAAATTATCAACAAAAGGAAGATACGGCCTTCGCGCGATCGTAGATATTGCGGTGTTCGGGGAGAATGAACCTGCGGCTGTCAGTGCGATATCAGAGCGGCAGGATATATCCATCCGATACCTGGAACAGCTTCTTTCCAAGTTAAAGAAGGCGGGGCTTGTAAAAAGCATCCGGGGAGCCCAGGGAGGATATGTTCTGGCGGGAAATGCAGAAGATATTTCAGTCGGAGACGTGCTGAGGGCACTGGAAGGCGATCTGACGCCGGTAGACTGTACAGAACTTACCGATACAGAGGAAACATGCAGCGGCTCTAAGTACTGCGTGACAAAAACTGTGTGGAAGAGGATCAATGACAGCATTGCTAAAACAGTGGATTCTATTTATTTAGATGAGCTGGCGGACGAGGCAAGAGCTGTTCAGCAGGGGAAACCGGCGGAACGAAATTGTGAAAGATAGGAGAAGTTATGGAAAAGATCATATATTTAGACCATGCGGCAACAACACCGGCGAGACCGGAAGTAGTAGAAGCGATGATGCCATATTTTACGGAGAAGTTCTGGAATCCGTCCAGCGTCTATTCACCGGCTTCTGAGGCAAAAAAGGCAGTAAACGAAGTAAGGGACAGGGTTGCCGAATCCCTCGGCACACAGAGCCAGGATATTTACTTTACGGCCGGCGGATCTGAGGCGGACAACTGGGCCATTAAGGAGACTGCCGAAGCCTATGCTTCAAAGGGAAAACATATCATTACAAGCAAGATCGAGCACCATGCGGTTCTTCACACCTGCCAGTATCTGGAGAGAAACGGTTATGAGGTGACCTATCTGGATGTGGATGAGAACGGATATATTAAGCTGGATCAGTTAAAAGCGGCGATCCGCCCGGATACGATTCTGATCACTGTCATGTTTGCCAACAATGAGATAGGAACGATCCAGCCGGTGAAGGAGATCGGAGAGATTGCAAAAGAACACGGAGTTCTGTTCCACACAGATGCGGTACAGGCATACGGACAGGTTCCGATCAATGTAGATGAGATGAATATTGATATGCTGAGTGCCAGCGGCCATAAGCTGAACGGACCTAAGGGCATTGGATTTATGTATATCCGCAAAGGACTGAAACTTCGCTCGTTTATCCACGGAGGAGCGCAGGAGCGCAAGCGCCGGGCCGGAACAGAGAATGTGACAGGTATCGTGGGACTCGGAAAGGCTGTCGAGATCGCTTTTGAGACGATGGAGGAGAGAACTGCCAAAGAGCAGGAGGTGAGGGATTACGCGGTCCGCAGGATTCTGGCAGAGATCCCGTATTGCCGGTTAAACGGAGGAAGAGACAAAAGGCTTCCCAACAATATCAACATCAGTTTTCAGTTCATTGAGGGCGAATCCCTTTTGATCATGCTTGATATGGCGGGGATCTGTGCTTCCAGCGGATCAGCCTGCACGTCCGGTTCACTGGACCCGTCACATGTACTGTTAGCCATTGGACTCCCTCACGAGATCGCACATGGATCTCTCAGGATGACTCTGGGGGAGGAAACGACCAAAGAGGATATGGATTTTGTTGTGGAGAAATTGAAAGAGATCGTAGATAAACTGCGAAAAATGTCTCCGCTGTATGAAGATTTTGTAAAGAAACATTAAACGGGTTTATTTGCTCGATTTATATTTAGAAGAAAAACAGGAGGTACTGTTATGTATAGTGAAAAAGTTATGGATCATTTTGAGCATCCGAGAAATGTAGGAGAGATTGAGGGTGCCAGCGGCGTAGGTACTGTCGGAAACGCCAAGTGCGGAGACATCATGCGCATCTATTTTGACATTGATGACGACCAGATTATCCGGGATGTGAAGTTTAAGACATTCGGCTGCGGAGCTGCGGTTGCCACCAGCAGCATGGCAACCGAACTGGTGAAAGGCAAATCCGTGCAGGAAGCACTGGAAGTCACAAACAAGGCGGTAATGGAAGCCCTCGATGGTCTTCCACCGGTCAAAGTGCACTGTTCTCTTTTGGCAGAAGAAGCGATCCATGCGGCTCTCTGGGATTATGCACAGAAGAACGGCATTAAGATCGAAGGCCTTGAGAAACCAAAATCCGATATCGGAGAAGAGGAAGTGGAAGAAGAGTACTAGGAGGCATCCGTGAAAGAGAAAGTAGTCGTAGGCATGTCAGGAGGGGTGGATTCCTCCGTGGCAGCCTATTTATTGAAAGAACAGGGATATGAAGTGATCGGTGTCACCATGCAGATCTGGCAGGATGAGGAGCAGGCACTTTTAGAAGAAAACGGAGGGTGCTGCGGCCTGTCGGCTGTGGATGATGCCAGGAGAGTGGCCCAGGCGCTCGATATTCCTTATTATGTCATGAATTTTAAACAGGATTTCAAGGAACATGTCATTGATTATTTCGTAGACGAATATCTGGATGGAAGAACTCCGAATCCCTGTATTGCATGCAACCGCTATGTCAAATGGGAATCCCTGTTGAAAAGGTCTCTGGATATCGGCGCCGATTATATCGCAACCGGACATTATGCCAGGATTGAAAAGCTTTCCAACGGAAGATATACGCTGAAGCGCTCGGCGACTCCTGAGAAGGATCAGACCTATGCTCTTTATAATTTGACCCAGAACCAGCTGTCCAAGACGCTGATGCCCGTGGGTGAATATACAAAAGATGAGATCAGGGAAATCGCAGAAAAGATACATCTGCCGGTGGCCCACAAACCGGACAGCCAGGACATCTGTTTTGTAGACGGCAGCTATGGAGACTTTATCGAAGAAACCACGGGACAGAAGATCCGGCCGGGCAATTTTGTGGACATGAACGGGAACATCCTCGGAACCCACAAGGGCATTGTATGTTATACTGTGGGACAGAGGAGGGGATTGGGCCTTTCCCTGAAACAGCCGGGATACGTTGTGCGAATAAATAAAGAGAGAAATGAAGTGGTGATCGGGAGCAATGCGGACCTGATGACAGATACCCTCTATGGAGACCAGGTGAATTTAATGTCGGTATCTTCTGTTAAAGACGGGATGAGATTACAGGCTAAAGTCCGCTATAACCACAGGGGAGCTTCATGCACGGTGAGCATGGCAGGAAAGGACAGGATAAAAGTCCTGTTTGATGAACCTCAGAGGGCAGTGACCCCGGGACAGGCGGTAGTGTTTTATGACGGCGATTATGTGGCTTTAGGAGCTACGATCCTGTAATTCCGATGGGAGCTTAATTTAATATGAGTGTATATTATCTTTTGTCATATTTTATTATTTACGGAATTCTCGGCTGGTGCAGCGAAGTAGCTTTTGCTGCATTTAAGCAGAGAAAATTTGTGAACCGGGGGTTTTTAAACGGACCCATTTGTCCGGTTTATGGATTCGGCGTTGGATTTGTGGTGTCTTTGCTGATGCCGTATAAGTCCAATGTTTTTTTTCATGTACATTGCTTCTGTCGCAGCCGTATCTTCCATTGAGTGGGTCACGGGCTTTGCGCTGGAGAAGATTTTCCACAGCAGATGGTGGGATTATTCGGACCAGCCATTTAATTTAAACGGATATATCTGTCTTCCGTTTTCACTGATCTGGGGTGCCGCCTGCATGCTCATCGTCTATGTGGTTCATCCTCTGATTACCAAATTTGTGGGATTGATACCCAGTCTCTTCGGCAGTGTCCTGCTCATTGTGCTTTTGGCCGGCATGATAGCCGATCTTTGGGTAACGGCGGCGGGCATCTTCAGGATGAACCAGAGACTGCGCAAAATGAGTGAGATCGCAGAAGAACTGCATAATATCTCAGAGCAGCTGGGTGAAAACATTTATCTTGGTGTCATGTCTGCCGTAGAAAAACAGGAAGAGACGAAAAAGAAGCTGGATGAGGCGGGCCAGGAACTGGTGGAAAAAAGAAATGCCGTATCGGAAGGTCTGAAAGAACGGAAAGATACGATCAGCGGAGAACTGGAGCAGAGAATCGAAGAGCTGAAAAGCCGGTATCAGGAGATTGCGGAGAAGAAAAGTCAGACCAGCAGGAGACTTTTGAATGCGTTTCCTTCATTTAATTCCGGCAGATATAAAGAGGCACTGGATGAACTGAAAAAGCGGATGAAGATAAAATAAAAGAAGATCTGTAACCTCTCAGGGGATTACAGATCTTCTTTTATAAAACGGTATTTTATGTCAGTTTAAAATTATCGCGGTCTGCGAGAATGCAGCGGATGATATAGGCAATGCCGTCCTTCGTATTGGCACGGGTCTGATAGACACAGATATTTTTGATGGCCTCCGTGGCATTTGCCATGGCAACGGAATGAATCCCCGGAATGGAGAGCATGGAATAGTCATTTTCGCTGTCTCCGATGGCAACGATCTCATCCGGAACCAGTCCCTTTCGCTTGGCATAGTCCATCAGGCCGATCCCTTTCTGGGCTTCTGAGGAGGTGATCTCAATATCCGTAGGTACGGTGGACACTACGGCAAGTCCCGGGATTTTTTCTAATTCTGCCCTGAGCCTTAACAGCGCATCAGGCTCTGTTGACTGGGAAATGAACTTTAAAACCCTGTGTTCGCTGTCGAACAGTCCGGCCTCGCCGTCTACATAGGTAACCTGGCTGATTAAATCTTCAAATTCTTCATCTGTATACACAAAGTCGGGATGATTGATCTGCATGGATGGAATCATGACTTCTTTCGTATATTTTTTTAATTCCTCTCTGGAAAGCAGGGAAATACGGCCCATCTGGGAAAATGGTGTCGGAACCAGGCCGTATTCGTGAAATACCCCGAGGATCTGTTTTACCGTCTCTGTCGGAATGGAGTGTTCAAACAGCAGGTTTCCTTCTTTATCATAACCGCAGGAGCCGTTGCTGCAGATCATGTCGCATTCAAGGCCTGCTTTTCCTAAAATATCTATCACATTCTGGTATTCGCGTCCTGTGTTGATCATAAATTCGATGCCGCTTTCCTGGAGTGTGCGGATCGCATCGATATTGACCTGAGTGATCTGGCGGTAGCTGTCCAGCAGTGTTCCGTCCATGTCGGATGAAATTAATTTTATCATATAGAACCTCCTTCATATTCGTAATATTATACTATCATAAAAGCCAAAAGAAGGACATAGTTTCATAAATCTTTAAGATTTTCTTACTTTTTATTTTACATAACGTGTGCTATAATACTAAAAGTTGTGTTGGAACAGATTCCAGCATTTGTATGTGTTCTTATAACAAAGGAGTCAGTATGCTAAATTTTATTCGGGGATTTTGTATGGCATTAGCCGACAGCGTGCCGGGGGTATCCGGCGGGACCGTGGCTTTTCTGCTCGGTTTCTATGACCATTTTATCTCATCGCTAGACGATTTAATTACAGGAAATAAACAAAAAAAGATAGAGGCTTTGAAGTTCTTGCTGCGCATCGGGATTGGCTGGGTCGTTGGCTTTGGGGCAGCGGTTTCTGTGCTGGCCGGTATTTTCAGTGACAGGATTTATGAGATCAGTTCCCTGTTTTTAGGACTGATTATTTTTGCTATACCGATCATCTGGTCTGAAGAAAAGGACTGTCTGAAAGATAAATACGGCAACGCTGTGTTTGCTCTGCTCGGAGTTGTCATGGTGGCAGCGATCACCTATTTTAATCCGGCATCCGGCAAGGGCATGAATGTGAGTGTGGAGCATTTAAAGCTGGGACTGGGAATCTATATTTTCCTCGTGGCCATGATTGCCATTTCGGCCATGGTCCTGCCGGGAATCTCAGGCTCTACCATGCTTTTGATCTTCGGCCTGTATGTGCCGATTATCTCGGCAGTGAAAGAAGCCATGAATTTTAACACGGCTTATTTTCCGGTGATTCTGATTTTTGGCTGCGGCATCCTGTGCGGGATTGCGTCAGTCGTAAAGCTGATCCGTACCTGCCTTGAAAAGTTCCGGTCGCAGATGGTATATTTCATCATCGGAATGATGATCGGATCTCTTTATGCTATTGTCATGGGACCGACCACACTGGAAGTTCCAAAACCTGCACTGACATCAGGAAGTTTCAGTTTCCTGTTTTTCATCATCGGCGGGGTAATTATCTTTGGACTGCAGAAACTGAAGGCTATGTCTGACAGACAGGAAGCAGCGGCTGGAGTATCTGAGGCAGAATAGAAAAATCATGTAAGAGAAAGAGATATCAGTATTTTCAGTGCTGATGTCTTTTTTTCACAATTTTATCATAATCCTGTGGTAAACTATACATAGTGAATTGGAATATAACCGCAGGAGGAACCTTGATGAATGATCTTAAAATATTAGTAGTTGACGATGAGAGCAGGATGCGCAAACTGGTAAAGGATTTCTTAAACCGGGCAGGATATCAGGTGCTGGAGGCAGGAGACGGGGAAGAGGCAGTGGATGTGTTTTTTTCCACTAAAGGGATCGATCTGCTCGTTTTAGACGTGATGATGCCCCGGATGGACGGATGGGAAGTTGTAAGGGAGATACGGAAAGTTTCCGAAGTACCCATCATCATGCTGACGGCCAAAGATCAGGAAAACGATGAGCTTCAGGGCTTTGACTTGGGAGTGGATGAGTATATATCGAAGCCGTTCAGTCCGAAGATTTTAGTGGCCAGGATTGAAGCTATTTTAAGGAGGACCAGACAGCAGGACGGAGAAGTGCTGAAAGCCGGCGGGATTGTTCTGGATGAAGCGGCCCATATGGTTACCATCAATGATAAGAGCATTGATCTGAGTTTTAAAGAATTTGAACTTCTGTCCTACTTTATGAAAAATGAAGGACGGGCACTCACAAGGGAAAACATATTGAATCAGGTGTGGAATTATGATTATTTCGGAGATGCCAGGACCATTGATACCCATGTAAAAAAACTCAGAAATAAAATGGGAAGCAAAGGAGCATATATCCGCACGATATGGGGAATGGGCTACAAGTTCGAGGTGCAGGAGTAAGTGAAAGAAAAGATACTGAAGAATCAATCCATCAAAGTAAAAATGACGCTGGTGCTGATCGTGATTATGGCATCCACCATTCTTCTGTCTATCTGTATTAACATCCTGATGATCGAACCATACTATGTGTTTAAGGAAAAAAAGAATATCACACAGGTTTATGACTCTATCAACCAGCTGCTCAATACAAAAGGCGCCGATAATAATTCCTATAAGATATCAAAAATCGTCAGAGAGTCTAATTACCGGATGCTGATCGTTAACAACGAAAACGGACAGGTTATATATTCGTCTGAGGGGAAACAGGGGCTTATGTACAATGACATGATCAGCACGCTGGAGGATATGAGAAAGATCAAGAGGCAGATCAGTGAAAAAGGTTATGCCGTAGTGAGCGGGTCCGACAAGGAATCCACCGGGACCAGCATCAATCTTCTCGGATATTTTGACAACGGCTATGCCGTGGTGATCAACACTCCGATGGAAAGCATACAGACCAGTGCGGTGCTGTCCGGGAGATTTACTGCCTACGTGGGAGCTGTTTTGATCGTGGCCGGGGGAATCGCCATGTATATTTACAGCAAGCAGTTTACAAAGCCCATTGAAGAAATGGCTGCGGCTGCAAACCGGATGAGCAATCTGGATTTTGACGTGAAGGTCATAGACTGCGGTGAAGATGAACTGGGGCATCTTGGTGAGAGTTTAAATGAACTCTCCTCAAAGCTTGAGTACACGATCTCGGAGCTCAAAACAGCCAATAATGAGCTGCGCCAGGACATCGAGCAAAAGGTTCAGATTGACGAGATGAGAACGGAGTTTTTATCTCATGTCTCCCATGAGCTGAAAACACCGATTGCCCTGATCCAGGGATATGCGGAAGGCCTGAAAGACAATGTCTCAGCGGATGAGGAGAGCCGTGAATTTTACTGTGATGTGATCGCGGACGAAGCCAAGAAGATGAACCGAATGGTACAGAAACTTCTGACGTTAAACCAGATCGAGTTTGGCAATCACCAGGTCAGCATGGAGCGGTTCAATATTCAGGAGCTGATCCAGAATATGCTCTCTGCAAACACAATCTTTTTCCAGAAAGAAAATATTACGGTTGAATTTCATGAACCGCCCACCTATGTATGGGCCGATGAGTTTATGATGGAGGAAGTATTTGGAAACTATCTGAGCAATGCCAGAAACCATGTTTTAAAAAACGGCAGGATTGCTATTTCCTTTAAACGGATAGAGAATGATCTCAGGGTGACCGTGTTTAACTCCGGAAGCCATATACCGGAAGAAGATCTGGATAAGCTCTGGGTGAAATTCTATAAAGTGGATAAGGCAAGAACGAGAGAATATGGAGGCAGCGGCATCGGACTGTCCATTGTAGCCGCAACCATGAAAGCCCACGGCAAACAATATGGAGTGGCCAACGTGGAGGGAGGCGTTGAATTTTACTTCGATGTGGATTGTGCAAATGCCTGAAAATGTGATAAAATAGTGGATATTTCACATGGAAGCAAAGGAGCGGCATATGTTAAAGGATTATGTTAGCAGGATACAGGATGCGGATCTGGTTTTGGTGGGAATTGGACCCGAACTTAGCGCATATGAGTTAATGGATTTTGAAACAGAGATACAAAATGAGCATTACCAGAAGCTTTTGAGGATGGATGAAGAAGACAGGGATGCCGCATGGATGAGCCAGGTGTATGAAAGGCACCATTTGCTGAATCTCTCCCAGGTTCCTTATTTTAAGAATTTGGAGGAGGTATTAGATCAAAAGGATTATTTTGTAATCACGAGCAATAATGACGGCCTCATTTTCCATTCTGCTCTGGATAAAAACCGTCTGGTTGCCCCGTGCGGAAACGGAGACTTTTTTCAGTGTAAAGAGCCGTGCAGTGAACAGCTGTATCCGGCTAAACCGGGCCTTGACGATT
>OBKG01000981.1_pt1 | contig 9069 bp, 8 predicted proteins | sample 1519741 | NCBI WGS metagenome assembly OBKG01 (sample SAMN00265072, study PRJEB22529) | human gut metagenome
GGCCCCCTGCCGGCCGCCCGTTATTCCTCTACCGTATGCAGCACTGTGCCGTCCGGCAGCGCAAACTCCGTGAGTCCGAAGAGGGTACGGTCCGTCGACACCGCGTAGGAGGTCATCCGATAGGTCAGTTCCTCCCCTTTCCACTGCTCGGCGCACACCAACAGGCCGCTGTCCACGGAGACCCAGTACTTCTCCACATAGCCCAGCGCGTCCTCGCCTGTCTCCACATAAATGCAGGCCAGGCCGCCCTTCTCCTCATATCCGGCGGCGGCAATGGCATCCTGCTCCAGCTCCAGTACGTCCTCATAGGTGGGGATGCGCTGGCCCTCCAGATCCGCCGAGTGCCCGTCCGCCGGACCGGAAAGGGCCGTGCGGTCGCCTCCATACCACAGCCAGAACTGCCCGCCGCCCACGATGGAGTAACGTACCGTCCCGCCGGGCAGGGCTGCCTCCGTCTGGGTCCAGCCGCCGTCCACCCACACGTCCGCATGGGTGGTTCCGCTCTCTCCCTCGCCCCAGAAGTCCTCGATCGTGACCGCGCGAGTGTAGCGGTCCGGGCGGGAGAGGGTATCCCGGATGACGCTCTGCACCGTCTCCGGCGTCACGTCCACCAGCACCAGACCGCTCTGCACACCGGGCTCTCCCCCCGGCTGCTGGGAGACCTCCGGCGTGGGCAGCACGATCTTCGCCGTGTCCGGCGCAAAGAGGCCCAGTCCAAAGCTGGACACCATGGCCACCACGATGACGATGCCGATGAGTACCACCAGCAGATTCCGCTTTCTGCGCTCCACGCCTGTTCCCTCCTCTCCGCCCGGACCGCGTTATGCCCGGAATTCCTCCGGCTGTTCGGCCCGCAGGCCGAATTTCCACTCAATGGCGTCGGCGATCCGGCGGCAGGCGTGACCGTCGCCGTAGGGGTTGACCGCGTGGGCCATGGCGGTGTAGGCCGCCGGAGCGGTGAGCAGCTCGGAGGCCATGGAGAAGATGACGTTCTCCTCCGTCCCCGCGATCTTCACGGTTCCCGCCTCCACCGCCTCGGGCCGCTCGGTCTCCCGCCGCAGGACAAGCACCGGCCGCCCCAGGGCGGGGGCCTCCTCCTGCAGTCCACCCGAGTCGGTCATGACCAGATAGGCCCGGGCCATCAGGTTGTGCATCTCGTCGGCGGAGAGCGGATCAATGAGGTGGATACGGTCGTGGCCGCCGAGGTACTTCCCCGCCGCCTCCCGCACCACCGGGGACAGGTGAACCGGGTAGACCAGCTCCACCTCCGGGAAGGCGTCCGCCACCCGGCGCAGAGCCGCCATGATGTTGGCCATGGGCTGGCCGTAGTTCTCCCGCCGGTGGCAGGTCACGAGGATGATCTTTCGGCCGGTGTAGTCCAAATGGTTGAGGAGATCCGTTGTGAAGTGATAATCCTTCACAACCGTGGTCTTGAGGGCGTCGATCACGGTATTGCCCGTGACAAACACCCCGTCGGTGATCCCCTCCCGCTCCAGGTTTGCCCGGTTCGCCCGTGTGGGGCAGAAATGCAGGTCGGCGATATCGCCCACCAGCTTCCGGTTCATCTCCTCCGGAAAGGGAGAATACTTGTCACCCGTGCGCAGCCCCGCCTCCACATGGCCCACCCTGATCTGGTGGTAAAAGGCGGCCAGCGCCCCGGCGAAGGTGGTGGAGGTGTCCCCGTGGACCAGCACCAGGTCGGGTCTGGCCTGCTCCAGCACCCCCTCCATGCCCAGCAGGCACTTGGAGGTGATGGTGGAGAGGGTCTGGCGGGGCTCCATGATGTTCAGATCGTAATCGGGCCGGAGCTGGAAGATCTCCAGCACGGAATCGAGCATCTCCCGGTGCTGGGCCGTCACACAGCAGACCGGCTCCAGGCCCGGACGGCGCTGGAGCTCCGCCACCAGGGGAGCCATCTTGATGGCCTCCGGCCGGGTGCCGAAGATGGTCATGACGCGCACCTGCTTCATTTCTCTTCCCCCTTCTCGTCCGGCTTCTCACCGTCGTTTTTCTTTCCGTTGGCGCCCAGGAAAATCCGGGCGGAGATCGCCCCCGCGAAGCACAGGGCCAGCAGGAGCAGCATGGCCTTCACCGGCCCGCTGGTGGTGAGCACTACGGCGGACAGGCCCAGGATGGCGCTGATGACATACAGCACCGCCACCGCCTGCTTCTGGTTGAAGCCCATGTCGATAAGCCGGTGGTGCACGTGGCTGCGGTCGGCGTGCATGGGGCTCTGTCCGTGGGCAATGCGGCGGATGAAGGCGAAGCAGGTGTCGAAGATGGGCAGGCCCAGCATGAGGAAGGGCACCGCAAAGGAGATAATGGTATAGAACTTGAACAGGCCCTGAATGGACACCACCGCCAGAATATAGCCCAGGAAGGTGGAGCCTGTGTCCCCCATGAAGATCTTGGCGGGATTCATGTTGTAGGGCAGAAAGCCGATACACCCGCCCGCCAGGGCGGCCATGAGAATGGCCACGTTGCCCTCGCTGACCACCAGGGCGATCACCAGCAGGGTCATGGAGCTGATGGTGGATACGCCGCAGGCCAGGCCGTCCAGGCCATCAATCAGGTTGACGGCGTTGGTGATGGCCACGATCCAGATGACCGTGGCGGGCACCGCCAGAATCCCCAGATTCCAGTAGGGATCCGCGGAAAACACATTGGGGTTGGACAGCGTCTCGATCACGTTGCCCGAGAGCACCGCCACCAGGGCGGCGATGATCTGCACCACAAACTTGAACATGGCCCGCAGCGAGTAGATATCGTCAAAGATGCCCAGCACGACGATGATGACCGCCCCCAGCAGCATCCCCCGCATCTGGGCGTTCAAGTCCAGAAAGAGCAGGACGCTGAGCAGGAAGCCCAGGAAGATGGCCAGTCCGCCCATGCGGGGGATGGGGTGGTCGTGCATGCGGCGGCCGTCCTTGGGTACATCCACCGCCTTGACCCGAATGGCCAGGTTTTTCACCACTGGAGTGGCCACCAGGGCCACCACCAGGGCCACCACCAGGGCGGCGGCCACGATGCCGATGAGGGGAAGATCCAGATTTCTTGGCATGGGAATTTGCTCCTTATCTTACCGGGCCAGGAAGCCCACCTTTTTGTAGACCTTGCGCAAGGTCTTTTCCGCCACATAGGACGCCTTCTCGGCGCCGGCGCGGTAGACCCCCTCCAGATAGGCCTTGTCGGAGAGCAGGCGGCGGGTCTCCTCCTGGATGGGCCGGAGCATTTCCACCACGGCCTCGCCCACCACGGGCTTGAACGCGCCGTAGCCCTTGCCGTCGAACTCCGCCTCAATGGCCTCGAAGCTCCTGCCGGTGACGGCGGAATAAATGCTCATCAGGTTGGACACGCCCGGCTTGTTCTCCCGGTCGAAGCGGACGCAGCGCTCAGTGTCGCTGTCGGTGATGGCCCGCTTGAACTTGCGCAGGATGTCTTCCGGCTTATCCATCAGGAACACGCAGCCCTCGGGGATGGATTTGCTCATCTTGGTGTCCGGCTGGTTCAGGCTCATCACCCGCGCGCCCATCTTGGGGATGTAGGGCTCTGGCACCTTGAGCACGTCGCCGTACACGTGGTTGAAGCGCTGGGCCACGTTGCGGGTCAGCTCCACGTGCTGCTTCTGATCCTCCCCCACCGGCACAAAGTCCGGCTGGTAGAGCAGGATGTCCGCCGCCATCAGGCAGGGGTAGGTAAACAGGCCGGCGTTGATGTTGTCGGCGTGCTTGGCGGATTTGTCCTTGAACTGGGTCATGCGGGACAGCTCGCCGAACATGGTGTAGCACTCCAGCACCCAGGCCAGCTCCGCGTGCTGGTGCACGTGGGACTGGACAAAAATTGTGTTGCGCTCCGGGTCCAGACCGCAGGCGATGTACTGGGCCACCTGCTCCAGAGTGCGGCGGCGGAGCTCCGCCGGGGTCTGGCGCACGGTGATGGTATGCATATCGGCCATAAAGTAGAAGCAGTCGAACTCGTCCGCCCGGGCGCCCCAGTTCTTGATGGCCCCCAGGTAGTTGCCCAGGTGGAGCTCGCCGCTGGGCTGGATGCCGGAGAGCATGACTTTTTTCTGGTTTTCCATTCTAAAACACACCTCTTACGAGTGATTTTTGGCTCATTGGGTACAATGCCCCATATTGGTTTATCATATCATATCCAAATGGCCTTGACAATCCTTAGGCGAAAAATATAGAATAATGTGATGAAGTTTAAAAAAGGAGTCTTTTCAATGGATCTGAACTGGTTTGAGGAGATGGAAGCCCGCATCCCCAAGGACGGCGTCCGCACCCGCTTCGCCCCCTCCCCCACGGGCTACATGCACGTGGGCAACCTCCGCACCGCCCTCTACACCTGGCTCATCGCCCGCCACAGCGGCGGCAAGTTCATCCTCCGCATTGAGGATACCGACCAGGGCCGCCTGGTGGAGGGCGCCACCGAGGTCATCTACGCCACCCTGCGCAAGTGCGGCCTGACCTGGGATGAGGGCCCCGACATCGGCGGCCCGGTGGGACCCTACATCCAGACCGAGCGCCGGGCGCTGTACGGCAAGTACGCCGAGCTGCTGGTGGAGAAGGGCCACGCCTATTACTGCTTCTGCGAAAAGACCGAGTCTGAGGAGGACTCCGGCAACTTTGACCGGGCGGCCGACCCCTGCCGGGACATGAGCCTGGAGGAGGCCAGGGCCAAGGTGGCCGCCGGCGCCCCCTACGTCATCCGCCAGAAGATCCCCGCCGGGGGTTCCACCGTCTTCTCCGACGCCGTATTCGGGGACATTACCGTGGAGAACTCCACCCTGGACGACCAGGTGCTCATCAAGCGGGACGGCCTGCCCACCTACAACTTTGCCAACGTCATCGACGATCACCTCATGGGCATCACCCACGTGGTGCGCGGCTCGGAGTACCTGTCCTCCGCCCCCAAGTACAATCTGCTGTACCAGGGCTTCGGCTGGGACGTACCCACCTATATCCACTGCTCCCCCGTCATGCGGGACGCCCACAACAAGATGAGCAAGCGCAAGGGCGACCCCTCCTACGAGGATCTCATCGCTATGGGCTATCTGTCCGAGGCGGTGGTCAACTATGTCACCCTGCTGGGCTGGTCTCCCAGAGGCGAGTATGCCGAGCGGGAGTTCTTTACCTTGGCCGAGCTGGCGGAGATTTTCGACATCGGCGGCATCTCCAAGTCCCCCGCCATCTTCGACATCGAAAAGCTGACCTACTTCAACGCCCACTACCTTCGGGAGATGAGCCCCGAGGCCTTCCATGCGGCCGCCCTGCCCTACATCCGTCAGGCGGTGCAGAATCCCGCCCTCTCCACGGAGGAGATCGCCGGGCTGCTCCAGGCCCGGTGCGAGCTTCTTACCGACATCCCAGAGAAGCTGGACTTCTTTGACGCCCTGCCCGACTACGACGCGGGGCTGTTCACCAACAAGAAGTCCAAGACCAATCCGGAGGTGTCCCGGCGGATGCTGGAGGCCGCCCTTCCCGCCCTGGAGGGGCTGGCCGACTGGACCGTGGACGGGATTCATGACGTTCTGATCGGCCTGGCCGAGTCTCTGGAGGTCAAAAACGCCACCCTCATGTGGCCGGTGCGCATTGCCGCGGCGGGCAAGGCGGTTACCCCCGGCGGCGCGGTGGAGATCTGCCACATTCTGGAGAAGGACGAGTGCCTGCGCCGCCTCCGTCTTGGGCTGGACAAGCTGGGCGGCTGAGCCCAGCCGTGAATGGTGAGAAAATGCAGATGTTTGCCGACGGCCGCAGTAGAAAAGTGGTGTTTCTGGCCCACTGCCTGCTGAACCAAAACGCCATCTCCGACGGAACCGCCGTATATCCGGCCGCTTTCCGGGAGCTGGTGCAGTTCTTTCTGGAACATCAGGTGGGAATCGTTCAGCTTCCCTGCCCGGAGCTCTGCTGCCTTGGGCTGGATCGTGGAAACAGGCAGGGCGCGCAGTCCCCGGTCACAGAAGAAAACACCCGTATTCGTGCCGCCATGCAGGCGCCCGCCCCCAGCCGGATGCTGGAGGACCTAGTTGAATCTGTCATACATCAGGTGCTGGAGTACCACAGATACGGGTTTCGCATCGTTGCGTTTCTGGGTGCAAACCGCTCCCCCAACTGCGGAGTGGAAACCACGTCCGATCACAATCAAGAGATGCCCGGCCGTGGCCTTTTCCTCGGCGCGCTGGAAGATCGGATTCAGGCGGCCGGCTTGGAAATTCCTCTTCTGGGCGTGAAGGCCTCCGATGATCTGCTCAACCTTTTTGCGCGGCTTCGCCCCCTTCTTTAGCTTATATTTACCGCACATAAAACGCCCCCTTTTACGCAACCTAGCCGTAAAAGGGGGCGTTTTGTCATGGAGAAACGGAGAAAACAGGTGCTGGCCGCCAGCTTTCTGGCGGGGGCCTTCGCGGTGACCGCCGGGTTTGCAGTGCAGGGCCACGCCCGGGCGGCACAGTACCGGCGCATGCTGGACAACACCTATCAGCACGCCTTCACCGAGCTGGCCACGGCGGCGGGCGAGCTGGATGTCGCCCTCCGAAAGGTGACCTACGCCACCAGTCCCGAGCTGTTCTCCGCACTGTGCGCCCAGGCCTACAGCAAGGCGCTGGCCGCTCAGTCGGCTCTGGGCGAGCTGCCCTACAGCAACGTAGAGCTGGAGCAGACCGCCGCCTTCCTGGCCAAAACCGGTGACTACGCCATGGCCCTGGCCCGGGACGCCTACGGCGAGACGGCGTGCACTGAGGCGCACCGGGAGACCCTGCGCGGCCTGGCGGGGGCCGCCTCCACCCTGTCCGGCGCCCTCCAGAGCCTGCTGGCGGAGCTGGACGCGGGCACCATCCGGCCGGAGGACGTGGAGACCGTTCAGGCACGGCTGTCCAACGCCACGGAGTCGGGTGAACTCCCCGCCGGCTCGGCCTTCCAGACGGTGGAGGCCGACTTCCCCGAGGTGCCCGCCCTGATCTACGACGGCCCCTTTTCCGACCACCTGTCGGGCCGCACGCCCAAGATGCTGGAGGGGCTGCCCCAGGTCTCCGAGGCGGAGGCCCGCAGGGCCGCGGCAGCCTTTCTGGGGCTGCGGGAGGACATCTTCACCCTCAGCGCCCAGGGCGAGGGACAGCTCCCCACTTGGGGCTTCTCCGCCCTGGTGAATGGCGGCGAGCTCTATGTAGAGGTCACCCGGCAGGGCGGCCAGGTGCTCCAGGTACTCTCCTCCCGGCCGGTGGGCGAGGCGTCCCTCTCCGCCCAAGAGGGGCGGCAGAAGGCTGCGGAGTTTCTGTCCGAGCGGGGCTACCAGGATATGGACCCCAGCTACTCCATCCGGCAGGGCGGCATACTCACCGTCCACTTTGCCTCCCGCCAGGACGGCGTGTACTGCTACCCCGATCTGGTCAAGGTGGGTGTGGCGCTGGACACCGGGGATGTGGTGAGCTTTGAGTCGGAGGGCTACCTCATGAACCACGGGGACCGTACCCTCCCCGCCCCGGCCGTCTCCGAGGCGGAGGCGGCCGCCCAGGTGGACGGCTCCCTCACCGTTCTGGCCCACCAGCTCGCCCTGATCCCCACCGGCGGCGAGTACGAGGTGCTGTGCCACGAATTCAAGTGCCAGAACGCCTCCGGCGGCCACGTGCTGGTCTACGTGGATGCCGCCGATGGCCGCCAGGAGCGCATTCTGCTGCTCCAGGAGGACGAGAATGGGACGCTGGTAATCTGAAACGCGAAGTTTGGAACGTACAGTTTCTGCAAAACCGATTGACAGGGAATTAACAATGTGCCATAATAGGTTCCGGTAAATCGTTAAACTTTTAACGATTTAAAATTCACGTATACACGGAGGTACCTGTTATGTCCCGTTTTACGCTTCCCAGAGACATCTATTATGGCGCCAATGCGCTGGAAAATCTGAAGAATCTGAAGGGCTCCCGTGCGGTGCTGGTGCTGGGCGGCGGCTCCATGAAGAAGTTCGGCTTTGTGGACAAGGCCCTGGGATATCTGAAGGAGGTCGGCATTGAGACCCGCCTGATCGAGAACGTAGAGCCCGATCCCTCTGTGGAAACCGTGATGAGCGGCGCGGCAGTCATGCGGGAGTTTGAACCCGATTGGATCATCTCCATGGGCGGTGGCTCTCCCATCGACGCGGCCAAGGCCATGTGGGCCTTCTACGAGTACCCGGAGACCACCTTTGAGGATCTGATCACCCCCTTCAGCTTCCCCGAGCTGCGCCAGAAGGCCAGGTTCTGCGCCATCCCCTCCACCTCCGGCACCGCCACCGAGGTCACCGCCTTCTCCGTCATCACCGACTACCAGAAGGGCATCAAGTACCCCCTGGCCGACTTCAATATCACCCCCGACGTGGCCATCATCGACCCGGCCCTGGCCGAGACCATGCCCCCCAAGCTGGTGGCCCACACCGGTATGGACGCCCTGACCCACGCCATCGAGGCCTATGTGTCCACCCTCCACACCGTGTTCACCGATCCCCTGGCCCTCAAGGCCATCCACATTGTGGAGAAGGATCTGCTCCGCTCCTTTAACGGCGACATGAGCTGCCGGGAGGAGATGCACTACGGCCAGTGCCTGGCCGGCATGGCCTTCTCCAACGCCCTGCTGGGCATCGTCCACTCCATGGCCCACAAGACCGGCGCGGCCTTCTCCACCGGCCACATCACTCACGGCCTGGCCAATGCCATGTACCTGCCCTACGTCATCGCCTACAACGCCAAGGCCGACGGCGTGGCCGAGCGGTACGCCGACATCGCCCGCACCATGGGCGTCGTGGGCGACACCACCGCCGAGCTGGTGGAGGGCCTGCGCGCCAAGATCCGCTCCATGAACGACGCCATGGGCATCCCCAACACCCTGAAGGACTTCGGCATTATTGAAGACGAGTTCAAGGAGAAGCTGGACGTCATCGCCGCCAACGCGGTGGGCGACGCCTGCACCGGCTCCAACCCCCGCCCCATCGATCCCGCCACCATGGCCAAGCTGTTTACCTGCATCTACTACGGCACTGAGGTCGACTTCTGAATTCTGATTTCTACTTCCTTCCTCCATTTCTACATCATAAGCC